>Ga0214919_10011206_pt1 | contig 11208 bp, 6 predicted proteins | sample LL1503_MetaG_FD_177994 | JGI IMG/M metagenome (GOLD analysis project Ga0214919, IMG submission 177994) | Freshwater microbial communities from Lake Lanier, Atlanta, Georgia, United States - LL-1503 | ecosystem: Environmental > Aquatic > Freshwater > Lake | place: USA: Georgia | collected 2015-03-15
GGTGTTGGGGCTCGATGAAGCTAGTGAGTGGTTGGTGATGATTGCCGAAAACGAAGGTGTTGATCACCCAGTGGTGTCGCAGATGTCAATGTCGCGCAGTTTGCTTGGGCTGGCCTTTGTGGATGAGTGGTGTATTTCGGTGCGCAAGAAGAAGATGAGTCAATTGTTGTTGGTGCACGAGATGGCGCATTTGGTGTGTGCAAATGGTGGTCACGGGCGTGAGTTTCGAACACAAGTAGTGACGTTTGTGCGGCGCTATGTGTCGCTTGCACATGCAGTGCGATTACACGAGATGTATGTGGCTGCGGGGCTTGGTGTCGAGCCTTTTGCGGCCACTGCGTAATGTCCGCCTGCCCCTTGAATTGGGTTCAAAAATCCAACTAGCGTTCAAGAATGCGCTTTAAGTTTTCACCCTGCTTGCTTGTCACCGTTTTAGTCTTACTTACCGCATGCAGCTCATCACCAGCAGCCCGCCCAGATGAAAGCATGGTGGCTAGTCGGATCATTGACGGAGACACAATAGAAGTTACTGATGCTGGTGGATTCACCGAGAAAGTCCGACTGATCGGGATAGATACACCCGAACGTGGTGAATGCGGATTCAAGGAAGCAGGGGCTCGACTCTCGGAGCTGATTTTGAACTCGGACGTTTTACTCGTTACTGGCGGAACAGACAACCAAGATCGTTATAAGCGATTGCTTCGGTATGTCGATATCGGCGAAATTGATGCGGGACTTGTACTTATTCAAGAGGGTTTCGCTATTGCCAGATATGACAGTAGGGACGGCTATCCACAGCACGATCGAGAATCCGAGTACGTCAAGGCAGACAGCGAGTCCCCAAGTTACTGCAAATAGTCCTTGCGGAAACGGTATTCATCCGCATATTTGCCGCATTTTAAGAAAGTCCACTCGACCAAGCAGGTCGAAAGGACCCGACTAAATATGAGTGGGACTTACACGTGAAAGACTTACGGCAACTATTGAATCACAGTATCAAATCAGTCGTATTGATTTGATCCCGCATCACCTTCTTTTACAAGCCAGACAAAAACAAAAATACTTCCGAATGGAACAAATGACCATAAGAGATTCCAACCTGAGCGGCCACGGTCATGAAGACGTCGTACTGCAACTGCAAACGAAGGGGTGAGGAGACCTAATAGGGCGATTACATAAAGTTGCGTCGAAACGACCATCATGACCAAATAAATTAGGGCACTGAAAAGCACGAAATACCAATACTCCGAACGCTTTGCACGCCCTTTGAAATTTGCATAATTAGACAAACAGTGCTTAATTGCTTCTGAGAAACTCATCTCGGTAGACCTTTCGGAGTTGTGTACAAGTAATGGTAATCTTTTTTGATGGGCTTCTTGAGCCGAAGGCTAATTCCACGCGAAGTACGTCGAGCCGCACATCCAATGCGTGCTATCAAACGAGAACTAACGCCAAGAGCGGTTAAATCAGTTCGGCGAGCAGCTCATCCGATAGACAACGCCCTATATGGCATCGAAAGAAAAATTTTCACCAAGAAGCAAAGCAGAAGCAATGCTTCTGGAAAGTTGACATACTCACACAGCGGCTGTGATGTTGCTCACCGCACTCAAGAAGCGGCACAAAATTGCCGCCGTGGAAATGACTATATTGAACAACTGAGCAAACCAAGTGTTTTCGAGACGAACTGCCCAAAATGCGGGGCGTACGTAAACGTTTTGATGGATTCTTGTCAAAGTTGCTCATCGGTTATCAATTGGGAAATCAATCACACCACGTGTGGAGGAAAGTTTCAAAAAATCTCAATCAATGAATCTTTTCATCTGAAGTGTTCTAGGTGTGGCCTCCAAATTTAATCCGTAACAAAATAGGTGGTTTGAATAATGAAAATTCAACACATTGAAAGACTAAAAAGATCATTCATTGACACGTGGGACCGCGCGATTGTACGAGGAAATATAGCTTCAATATTTTTACTTTTGGTATCAACACTTGCCATAATTACGATTGGCGCAACCGTCATCGTCTTCTGGCATATAAATATTGACTCCACAGGACAGGGTGTCTTGGAAATGGTCTGGGAAGTGCTGCTTCGTGCTCTCTCTCCTGACCAGCTATCCAACAACCGGTCTTGGCTTGGACGAATCGTTCTCTTGACGATCACGCTTCTTGGTTTACTGATTATTTCAACATTGATTTCAATTTCGAATTCGATCATTGAACGTCGGATTGAAGGTATTCGACGTGGTCGATCTCCCATACACCTCGAAAACCATCTTTCGATTCTTAACTGGAATGATTTTGGAATTAAGGTCCTGCGAGAAATTGCAGCCGCAAGCAGTTTTGGGAAGGAACCCGAAAGGGTATCGGTTCTCTGCGATCAAGATCCTGTTGACCTCATGACAGAGATTCGCCAAAAAATTCAGAAAGATATTGAAAAAAGACCGGACATTAGAAAATGGATCAAGCATCCAGAGAAGTGGATTACCGTCAGACGTGGCAACGCACACCACACCGAAGATCTACATCTACTCTCCTCCATTGTTAATGCCAAGGCAGCAATTATTCTTCACAGTGAAGAAAACGATGAGTCCCAAATTATCCGAACCGTATTGGCGATTCATGCCTCGCTTCAATCAAATAGCCCACGGAAAGAACAACTAAACAATATTGATCTTCCGGTAATTAGTTTTCTATCACAGACTTCTCTAGCTGATCGGCTCGACTACAGACTTGCGGTACAGTCCAAAAATAGCTCAGAGATTGAACGTAGAACCATAAACTATATTCCAATATGTCCCGAAAAGATTCGAAATGGCATAGAAACCCAGGTTTCCCGACATCGTGGCCTTTCAGCTGTCTACCTCGATCTCTTCAACTTTGACGGCGAAGAGTTGTACATAGAAAACGGAGCGACCTTCAACACAACTTTTGGTGAACTCCTTACTTCCTTGCACGACGCTATCCCAATCTGCGTCATTCGGAATGGCGAGGTTGACCATTGGCCGAATTGGGACACGCCAATCAATTCGGAAATAGAGGTGGTCCTACTTTCTGGCAACCGCTCTAATACCGAGCACCCGCACAACTTGGCAGGGCAACCGATCACGGGTATTCGCAAATCAATTCCGATGTCTAACGAATCCCCAGAGAACTTCTTGTTTGTTGGATGGAACGAATCTGCCGAGAATTTAGCCAGGGCGCTTTCTCGCCTTCTACCTAGTGGTTCGAATTTAACCATTCTCCTTCGTGAGTCAGACCAATCACCACAAATTTTCCAATTCTGTGGATCTAACCCTTCCATACTGCAAAAAGGTCTGGAAGACCCGCTCGATCGATTGAATTTCCTAGAAAATATTCACCACGTAGTAGTTTTCGCTGATTTAAATCAATCACCGCAAATGAGTGATGCTGCAGTATTGATTGACTTGATTGCCTGCAGATTCCATGCAGATCAGATTGATGACGAAGAGCAGCATTTCACTATTGTCGCTGAACTTTGCCGGAGATCAAGTCGCCATATTGCGGGTGCTCGACTTGCAGATGACCTCTTAGTAAGTGACAGTCTTATGGCTTGCATTGCGGCCCAGCTAGCAATGGACCCACGACTTGAAAAAATCCTAAACGGCTTTCTTTCGATTGAAGAGCCAACCGAAATCGTCACCAGAAGAGTTACGAAGTTCAACAACCCTTATGCAGGTGTTAGCTGGAAACAACTCATCCCTATGATTGCTCAAGAAACCGGAGAAATCGCTATTGGATTTCGTAGACAAGGTCAACTCGAAGCCTTTGTTGAACTAAACCCAAAGCGTGAAAACAAGGTTGAACGAAATGATGAAATCATTCTTGTTTCAAGGCGCTCAATCGTAAGACAATAAATTAGTAGTCTTATTCGCAAACAATGCCATCAGAATCTGCATCCCTATACCAGTCATATTCTGGATCAATTCCGGCATAATACGGTCCATAACCGTTGGCTTTTGCTTCTTTGCAAGTTCCGAATGATGGATCAGTTTGGGCGTCGTAATTCCCTCCATCCCCGCCAGAGTCCGAGCTGGTGCTAACAGCCGAATTATCAAGCGGATTGGCTTGTGCTTGCTCCAGCAAAGGCTTTGCATACTTCGCAGGCCGAATTAGATTTATTCCAACAGCATCACCCGTATCCTGATCGATTAGTCCTGCAGTTGGAATTCCAATGAATAGCCCTCTTTCATTGAAAGCTGCTCCTCCGCTCACTCCGCCTCGCATTTGTGCTGTTGTTTTGTAGAACTCTCCATCGGTGTTGTCAATTCCAGAGAAGTCACCACTCGTAAAAGTGATCGTCATTCCAGCGTCGTAATTCCCGAGTGCCGGATAGCCAAGTGTTGTGAATTTTGAACCAAGGGATGGCTGACCATAATCAATAGTCACTGGCTTATGGCCTGCAGGGATTATTGGGTTTCCAGCAGAGTCAATCAATCTGAGTACAGCTAGATCAATTGTCGGATCGCGTGCCACAACTATTGCCTCTAAATCACCGGAAGGTTCAGATGATAAGCCGTCAGTTAAGCCCACTTTCAAAGTGCAATGACCATCTGAAGCAACGTGTTCATTCGTAAGAATGTAACTTCCATCAAGCACCAAAGTTCCAGATCCACGCCAATTGCACGGGTCCATCGCTTCGATGAATACAACCGAACCGGCCAACGCATCCCAATTTGCCTTGCCAGCTTCGGAGTCAATGGGTGGCAAAGTCGATTCAGGTGTGTCGACCACTTCTGAAGTGACACTCGAGACAGGATTTTTATCCGAATTACTACCAATCAGATTTTTCACCAAAAATACTGCTGCAACAATCAGAGCTAGGGCTGCCACACCCGAAGCAATTCGCTTTAGATCTTGATTCCCTAGTCGAGCGTTTCGTTTTTTCTTTGGGTTCTGATCTTGAACTATCTTTTCTGCCAAGCCGAAAGAATTCATTGGCCTAATAGGGAGACTCACACCAGGCGGCGCTTGACGTGGGGCTGAATTCGGACCGCCGCTTAATCCAGTTGGTCCCAACGGCGACGAGGGCGGTTTTGGTGGAACCTTACGGGACCATGGTGATTGATCCATTAAAAATCACTCTGTGCGCTTTCACCAAAACTGGTCTGAATCGACTTCGTCTCTGTCTCTTTAGCCCCTTCGCAATCGAAATATGCGAAAGGCTCAGAGAAATCAATTCTGATTCCAACCAGTAATACCGCACCTGAAAAGAACGACGAGAGCAATGAACTGCTTTGATTCACCACTACTTCATCTGAATTGACATTTGGTTCGCCAAGAATGTCTTGTGGCCACCACACCTCCGAAGTCATCCTTCGCGAGTTGTCGCTTCCCGTGAATACGCGCTTAGTTAGGCCAGTTGCCAGATCTACACGCGGAGCCGGTAATACCTGTTCCAAAAATTCTCGAGCAGAAGCGCCTTCAAGCTGAGACCCGACTAGCTCATACGAACTTGAGTTATCCAACACAGATTGGTAAACCTCTTCTAGATCTAGCTGTTCGGGAACCTGGCCAAGTTCTTGGTCGTAATCTCCCTCGAAAACACTTCGTGCAAAATCCCATCGATCCCCAGAAGCTAGACCACTCTTTGCTCGCTCAACGGTATTTACGGCTGGATCCATTTCTGGCCTGCGGTCAATCAAATCTTCAATCCGATTGCCCGATCGGAAAGCTGCTTCTTCCTGGAATTTTCTCACCATTTTTTCGTATTGTCGACCAAGCCAACCAGGTTCGACAAAGTGTCGACGTAAACGGGCAACTAACCCGGCTGCACCTTGTTCATTCAACATCAAACGTGCAACATCATATTTTAGAATTGATTCATCCGAACTCAAATTATCTATGAGCTCATTATTGGAAGTGTCCATGACACCTAGCGGATGAGTTAACAGCCGTGAGAGCACCGCGCCAGTCGCAGACCATTGTGTTTGGGCGGCTGCCAATCGACGCTCAGCTTCAATACTTACTCCAAGCTCCTGCCTACACCATTCAAGAATCTGTGCATTCTTTCGCAATCGCAAACGTTCACGAATTTGAACCAATGCAACAATGCCCAGACAGGAAAGCAGAATGAGACCAGCAACGATTAAAACAGCCAACAAAGTTTTAGATCTTGTAGATGGTTCTGCGGTCTGCAGCGCTGCATTTTTCATGCACTGCGAAAGAACCAAACTGATCAGTAGATATACAGAAGTCACCAAAAGAAACACTCTTCCGAGCTGTTTCCTGACCTCAGATTTGCTGTTCAGATTCCTGAATACTGCTACTCCAAGAAGCCCGAGTGTGAGCACCGCCAAAACCACAGCCGCAACTGGTTGTCCATCGCTTGATCGCACAGCTGTTCGAATGTCATCAAACCACACTAAACATGCGGCCAATACAGCTCCGACTGCCCCTCCTGTAATGAGAGCTCGAACCTGCCAGGTTTTTTTTCCTCCATACCCCAGAAGTACCACAGCTACCACCACAAAAATTCCACTGAAAGACGTCCATAACGCATCTCGCGTGTACCCAGACAAGGAATTAAAGCTCAGCGGCTTCCGTAGCGGCGTGCATGTAGCAAGAACGAAAACCACGGAACAGAGAGCACACCATGCAGCAACGGCAACGGCGGAAGAGACACCCAATGCTTCCTTGGCCTTCATATCGTCAAATAAATCCCGAATTTTTTGAATCATTTCTTCAGATCGAGCGCGTGCCTTATCGCGCTCTTTGGCAAACCGATCGCTGATGAGTTCAACCAAGCTATTTCTCTTGGGTTGATCTTCTTCTACTGCTTCTTTCAATTCCGCTTCTATGTCCACCGAAATTTCAATTTTTATTGGTTCTTCGGGAGTTACATTCTCTTCAATAGGAGCATCATCACCAATTACTAGATTTTTAAGAACTTCTGTCTCTGCCGAAAAAATCTCCTGAATGATTTCTGGCCGAACGTATTCAAACAGAAGTTTTTCGATTTCTTCCGACAATTCGCGATCACTAATTCCAGTCGCAGTTCGATCAACCAAAAGAATATTTTCGTTACTAAAGAGTTGCTGACGAACATCTCTAACATTTGGATTTCCATCAATTGCTCCAAAGAACTTTGTGATCATTGAAGTCCAGTGATCACGACTGATCGGAGATACCAGCTCTCTGGTGCTTCGCTCGGTGATGCTTTCAATTATTTCCTCAAATTCATTCCGAGAAAGCCCAACACCGATATTGATTGAACTAACACCTAGGATTTTTACCATTGAGTCATCACCCAATGCGTCCTGATACATATTGCTTGCTAGAGAGTCAATCTCTCCCTGCATACCTTTGACAATAAATTTCGGAAGCAAAAACACGCTCCGACCGATTTCCTTAATAAATTCAAGAAGTGCTTTGAGTCCACCCATTACTTTGATATTGAAATTCGGAATCTCACCCTCATTAAATACCAAGTCAGCCGGGTAAACCGAGCCAACAAGGTCAATTGCACCTTTTTCGGTATTCGAAACCGCAAAATGCTGCAGTGGCAATGGAAGATCTTCCGTTGATTCTGCAATTTTTGCCATTGGCAAAGGTGGGCCTATAAGAAGCCGAACGCGAGACTGGCTAAACCGAAGCCTCGAGACAGCGGTACCCGCAACTGACGGTGAAAAATTGTCGACAGGAGCATGCTGCATCGATCGCCAAAGGCCAATAAGGCTCACCAACTCAACTGCACCATGTAGAGCAAACGAATGATTAACCACACCATCAGTCGCTCGATTTATTGGTCTTGCCATTCCGCCGTCAGACACGCGGTCATGTGGGATGACAAGGACGTTCGCGTTTGAACTAATCGGGAAAAAATTGATTGAGGGAATTGATTCACCAAAACCACGTACTCCAATTCGAATTTCAGAAACTGAAATACTCGCTCCCAGTAATTGGTCTAGCGAAGCCTTTATCCGAACTATGGATTCAGCGATTTCATTAGAAATCCGATCGTCTACATCATCACTTGCCGCGTTCAGGCAAACAATCCGCAGATGATCGATTGCTCCGATACGCGAAAGTCGATCCAGCAACTTGCAATGCTCAATACCCAAAATGGAGACATAGGTTGCTTCAAATTCTCCGACCTCGGATGAAGTCAAAGCTCCTACACCAATGAGAAAATAGGAATCAAGAACATGAGTTCCGGCGATAGCCGCGACCTCTGCGACTATCGCCTCAGAACCGAGATCCAATTCATGTTTGATAATGAGTGTTGCAAATTTGTTGTTCATTGATCTTGAGTAAAGACTTAGAAGTCTCCACCACTGTCTTTCATTGAAAGTGCCGCATTCCGAAGTTCCGAGAGAGAAATGACGATGTCTTCCTTCAATTCAGGCCAGAATGGGGCTCGACTCAGTAGTGAATGATTTCCAGATACTTCATGCAAATAATCGTCGTACAATTTCTCATACTCTTCGATCTGCTTACCTAAAAATGTTGAAAGGTTTGCAACTCTTTCAACTCTGCTTGATCCAACTATTTCAGGGCGAACGCCCTTGTATCCAGGTATCTGCTGGGAGTTTGGAATTTCACCAGTCTCGATCCATTGTGCGAGAACTGGATTACACAATGAATAGTTGTACATGCCTTGCAATGCACCTGGCTTTTCCATTCCAAGGTCTCGAAGTGCAATATACGGGAGCAAAGAATCCAGATTTCCTGCAGTTCCAACTGCTGCATACGCAAGCGGAAGCGCTTCAAGCACCATTGGCAATTGATCCTTTATAACGTTGCTGGAAGACAGAAACTGCTCCGGGAACTTCACAACCCTTTGAGAACGAGTGCCCGTTTCGTGGACAATAGAAATAGTTTCAGCCTCTGTGTTGAATACCAAATTCAATAACTTTGCTGTAAACCATCCTCGAGTCATTGCTCGCAAGTGCTCCTGGGGAACCGGAATGAACTCTTTTAGAGTCCTCGCTCTTCGATAGGTCCAGAATCCCCCACGGGCAACACCGCTTGATCGAGCCTGTGTCCAAGAGTTAGAAATTGGCTGCATCAGCGATTTAATGACCAGTGGCGACACCGGAGAATCTAACTGCGAAACGATATCGATGTGTGGAAGTTTTGTACTTCCAACAATAATTTTGTCAATCAGCCCTTCTCTCGCTCCGCCATAACATGTATCTCGCAAAATCGTTCGGACTTCGGCATCCAAAGCATGACTAAGGAACGGCAGTTGGCTCACATCACGTTTGATTTTCATGGACACACCAGCAACCATTTTCGGATGCAGGTCACCAATCAATCCTTGGTCTATTCCAACTAGTGGCTCGGCAGATGCAATTGCTGCCTTCAATTTTTCTTTAAAGCGCACCTGGCGCTTTGCGTAAACGGTTGGGGAGGCAATATTGGGTTCTCCGGGCTGCTGTTCGGTATACGAACGCAAATTTGAGGAGAACAACAGCTGGAAGGGTGTTCCCTGTTGCATCATCCATGCATCTGCGCGTTCTGAAAGCTGCTCAGGAAGAGCACGTACAGCGAATACAGCTTCGGTGCGTGGCTCTGGCTTCTTCGACACTCTGTAATCAGGTGCCCATTTCTGCACCTGCTTAAGAAGCAGCAGTTCGCGTAGATTTTCGGCAATCTGTGGGCTCGTCTCCATCAGCTGACGTATGTATGAGCCGGAAACCACTTCATTTCGAGCTGTACGACGATGATCATCATACGCAAGTCGATCAATGCCAGAAAATGAATCAGCAAGCTTTTCGGTAAAGGTAGATGCAAACTCTTCAATTTCAATCAACGTCCATTCACTCTTTGGTGGCCGGAGATCTTGGGGTGGCAAACCGTCTCCCCATGCTGGCCAGTCTGAAATCGAAGCCATCTCAGCATCCAGCAATCCAGCTTCATCCGCCAAGGAACGTGAAAGTGGCTTTAGGAATCCTGTTGAGAAATCAGCCAACAAATCTGCCGTTCGCTCGCAGATTCCCGCACGAGTAATACAGGTTGAATACTTCATCGCATCAGTGATGCTTTCGCCAATTGCCGGATGATCCGAAGCAATTTTTGATTTACTTGATTCGTCGAGGTGAACTCTCAATTGCCCTTGCCAAGCACTTGAGTTAGCAAATTGCAAATAACTATTCATCTCGGAATCACCAAGTAGTTCAGCGACGATTCCCTCGGTTGGATGACTAATAATGTTTGCAACTTTCATCAAAATTGATGCAGTAACTTTTAGTCCAAAACGCGAAATCGATTCTTCGACCACTGACAAAACATGTTCAGGTTGAGTCTTCAACCACTTATCAATGTTTTCTTGTACCAATGGTTGCATTTCTGTATCAAATGCTGAAGTCGCAGCTTCAACAGCTGGAATTATCCCCTCAAGTAAATCTGAAGCTGAAGCAGAACCACTCCTGCTTGAAAGCTCCAGTGCACGCGAGACTGCGCGATCAAACATTGACCACCATTGAGTCGGAACGATCTGCTCCTGGATTTGATTCTTTTCAGGACCCTTTTCATCCAAGTTCGCTGATGCCAAGAACCAACTCACATATCTCTCAGCAATTTCATCACACACTTGATCAGGGTCAACGATCTTTCGTGACTGAATAATTGATTGTGCTTCGGCAGTAGCTAAATGCGCATTTGCCAAGTGCAATGCACCATCTTTCGCTAATCGCTTAGCGCTGTAGCGACGTAGATACTTCGCACCGAGACTTACTCGACTAAACCCCAAAGCGCTAAAAGCAGGCAATCCTGGCTCTGAAGTCAAACCATGGTTGACCAGAACATCGAGATTTACCTGATTGGCTGTTGCAGAGGCTGCCCAGTTGCCAATTGAATGTGCAACAAAGTTTTGTTGCACTTCAGTATCAGTAGCCCATGAAACTAAAGCTGCTCCAACTGTCTCGAAAAGCTGACGATCACTCGTAAATTGAACACCACCAGAACCAGTGCTTCCAATTAAGAATGGGCAGAATGGTCCACTCTGAACTATTTCTCTTGCGATTCCGGCAGCTTTAAGTGCAGCTAACGATTTGGTAGGTACTTGCGTATTTTGTGTTCCTCCATGCCACCAAAACCCATTGAGAACTTCACTAATCGCAGCAAGACTGTTTGGCTGTACGCCACCAACAGAACCATCACCGAGACCAAGAAATACCTCTGGCGTATACAACAATGCGATTGAGTTGCCGCCCCATTCTGGTTCAAGCGCTCTCATTGTGTCGC
>Ga0214919_10011207_pt1 | contig 11206 bp, 6 predicted proteins | sample LL1503_MetaG_FD_177994 | JGI IMG/M metagenome (GOLD analysis project Ga0214919, IMG submission 177994) | Freshwater microbial communities from Lake Lanier, Atlanta, Georgia, United States - LL-1503 | ecosystem: Environmental > Aquatic > Freshwater > Lake | place: USA: Georgia | collected 2015-03-15
ACGCCAGGAAGAACCAAATATGTTGTCCGGAAGTTACGGCGGCAATTGCCGCTGATACTGTTAAAAAAGGTTTTCCACCTACTATTCCTGTTGAATCATTACCATTGACTGCATCAACCAACGCAATATTACCCAGCGTAGTTGTTCCAATGGCGCCTACAGGTCCAGTAGGACCTGTTGTACCAGTTGGTCCCGTGGCACCAGTTGTACCAGTTGGTCCCGTGGCACCAGTTGTACCAGTTGGTCCCGTTGTACCAGTTGGTCCAGTTGAACCAGTAGGTCCTATTGGTCCTTGGTCTCCAGTTACTTTACACGGTTGTTTCGCTAATCTAGCACTTGAAGCGCGAAATTGGACGAAATTACTTGCATACATAAACGATGTCTTATAATATTCATATATTTTTACATTCATTTTTATACTTTTAATTCTCCTGTTTTCCTCCGCCACGCTCTACAGAGGCTCCAGAAAACATTCCAATAACATACCCTTTGGTAGTCTTTTTGCGTATCTGTTTTTTAACCTCTATTACGGGCCTTAACCCAGAATATAGATTAATATCTTTTGGTTCCACAGAATGATGCATTTTCAAATGACATTGTTCGCAAACAGCCGCTAAATTTGCCACATGATTTTTGTGAAAGGTTCCAATGAATCCATCCGCTGTCGCATCCTTTTGTTGCGCCAAATGATGAATTTCTGTAGCAATCTCACACTTGCACAGTTCGCAAATACTACGAATTTTTTGGGCGTTGTAGCGTGTCGGTTGATGTGAAAGTTCTCCGCGGCTCTCGGGAAAATAACGGTTACGCAATTCGAAAGCCTTGTCCATGAACTCCTTCGGTAAATGAAGAGAAGAACAAACTTCTAAACCATAGATTTTTGAGCCTTGTCCGTCCTTGAGTTTGCGGTCATACACCAGACAATCCAATTCACGATCGTAATACACCGACAAATGCTTGTATGATAACCCTCCCTGTTCTAACGATTGTATTTCTTCAAATTGAGTGATTTCGTGAAAATGTGTAGCAAATACATAACAGCATTTTTTCTTATCCAAATCAAGTAAAGATGCCACAAAAATACTGAGAGCAGATTCGTTTTCAGTGCCCGAAGCCAATTCATCTCCTAAAATCAAGCTGTTTTCATCCGCCATCTTCAAAATGACCCGAAGTTCCGACATTTCCACTGCAAAAGTAGATAGACCTTTGAATAGATTGTCGTTGGATAAGATACGCGAAAAAATGGCTGTGTAAGGACGATATTCAAATTCGGTACAGGGAACAAACATTCCTGATTGCGCCATTATCACAGCGATTCCAAGTGCCCGAATGAGAGATGTTTTACCAACCGCATTGGTGCCATAGAGCAACATCCCGGATTTTTGTTCGTCGAGTGTCAGGTCATTTGTAACATACAATTCATTACGATTAATATGCTCGATAAGGGCGTGTCGTATCTCCTTCACACGCACGAACGAACTGCTATTTTTATCATCAGTTAAAATCTTAGGACAACAATACTTGTAATTATGCGCGACATATGTTTTGGATTGCAATACATCAAGTTTTGCCACATATTTACTTATAAATTCTAAATCGGTAAACCACAATCGTTCAAAATCATTCAAAATATCTTGATACACCTGTAGAATGGTAACATTGATTTCTTCGTTTAATTTAATTAATTCTTTGGTTATTTGTGTCAATATTGGAAAATGAATTTCATCCATACTTGTTGATGCGGACACAAATTTAACATCATTCAGTGAAAATTTGACATTATTTAATTCAATCTCGCGTAGTTGAATATCATTAGTTACCAAGACGGCTTCTTGCTTCGCAGAGTCTTTTGAAACTAATCTCGATTTCAATTCCGCATCTCTTCGAGATGCTGCATTGAAATCTCCACCTATTAATGTTTTTAACATATTTCCTCTCTTTTTGGTGATTTGCAAACTTTTCCCTGATTTTTCGGTTTCGTGAATTTTAATATATTCCATTTCATCCGTATTTTTACTTGTGGATTGTGACCTTAAATACATATTAAAATAATCTTTGATTTCGTTCAACATACACAAATCAGTTTCCTGTTTTTTGAGTAAATCATCCAATTTTGCTGAAACACCAGGACAAATGATATTGTTCTCGAAATTCTGTAAAGAATTTATACTGTGACAAGCCTCAATATTAAGATGTGTTGTCAAGAACCCCAATATACTGTCACATTTGTCACGAATTCTAAAATGAGAATTATAACCAGATAAATACAAACACAATTCCGGCATCTTTGAAAAAAGCGCATTTACTTCACGAACAGTTTCAATCGATTTATTCAAATAAAATATTGATGCTGGATATAACTTGTGTAATACCAATTGTCGGCAATTCTTCTCCAGGTCGCGCATTCCTACTAATTTTTTACGGATGAAATCAATCATAGGTATATCCTCCAACATCCTACCAATCATTGTATATTCTTTCTGTAACCAATCCACATCAAAGGTAGGGTTCGTGATTTGGTACTGAAACAATCGCTTACCCATAGAAGTACAACATTTATTTAGGAACGAGGCGACTGATGACATTTGACCGTGGTCTCGTCCTGATGAATCGTCGATAATATTCAATTGTTTGAGTGTGTGATTCGCCAAAATCAGTCGATTCGAAGAGTTATTGAATTTAGGTAGTGAAATATTCCGCACCAAATCTGAGTTATGTTCTTGAATAAAATTCAACAAATAACAAAAGGATTGTGTTGCCAATGCATACGAATTGAATTCAGCACATACTTGTACGCTATCTTCACCGTAAAATGTGGTCAAAATATGATGAATGTATTTTTGTTTGGTGCAATTTTGTACTTTTTCGTTGGACTGGTCTCGTGTATCACGCTTATGGATGGTTGCACCCTTGACACCTGAATACTGTAAAATAGTTTGAATCTGTGCGGGTTCAAATGGTGAAACTACTACAATCTCACTGGGTGCGAACACGGAGACACATCGTTCTAATTCATCGAAGGTGGTGGGATTCATATGAAAAGGGCATTCATATTCAAAAAGAGACGATTCGCCAGTAAAAATATTAGCCACTGACACACCATACACCAATCGTTTCGAATATTCAATGTCTTGGGATTTAATTGGATTAACCAAGTCAAACCATATACACATAATATTATTTGTGATTTGCGGAGAACTATCCACCTCGTAGGACACATAGGTTCCTGCGGAATAAACGGCGTGTTGTCGTCGTGTGACAACCTTACCATTTTTTTCTTGAATATAGACCACTGCGGTATAACCAGCTTCCGTAATCTTGGGTAGATATTTTTCGAGCGAATAGTCTCTGAATCCTCCCATAATTGCTTTTTTATTATTAACACATACCTTTTTTTCAGAGTAGTTAAGCTGACAAATTTGACAAATATCAAGGATTTTACTACCGGTAATATCTCCTGTTATTTCATCTTTAAGACCATAAATCTCAAAAAATGCTCCGACTTGCATGAGAACTACCGTGTTCTCACCATAATTTTGTTGATGTGTTTTTGTTAAATCAAAATATTCATTGATTAATGACGGAGGTGCTTCGGTAGCCATATTGGTTCTCTTATATAATAAAGTGTATTATGTTTATATTATTTTTATAAACATATATTGCTTGACATATGCAGCGAAGATTTTACAGATAATAATACTACTATTTGCCTGAATAAAAACAATGAATATTCCAAGAAAAGTGGTCCTATAAAAAAGTAGTTTGGAAAAGTATTCTGAAATTTTTGATTTTGGACATTTTAAAAATGTCCATTTTCCATTTTGTTGGCGGACTTTTTTTTTTACTTTTTCAAAAAGTCGGTTCAAAGCATAATGCAGCAAAAACTATTTTTTGTTAAAAAAACTGACTGCATAAAATTTTTAGTATTTTTTTGTAAAACTATTTAGAGGCTTTTTACTGTCAGTATATATATACTTACAATGACTGACATAGAACCCCAAGAAAATACATGTATATTTTTATGTATCAAATGTGCTTTCAAAACACAGTATAAACGAGATTATAATAAACATTTATCAACTGCAAAACATAACAGACTGACATTAACACTGACAAATACTGACGTAAAAGACCAAAAACCCCAAAAAGACCCATCAGTGAGTGTTAAAAAATATGAATGTCTGTGTGGAAAAACATATATGCAAAGACAAAGTTTATTTACACATAAAAAAAAATGTATTTTTTTGCAAAAAGAATTCCTTGAGGAAAAAACGATACCAATTGATTCTACAAAAATAGTTGTAAATTCCAGTATTATATTAGACATTCTCAAAGAAAATCAAGAATTCAAAAATTTGTTAATTGAACAATCCGTATTTCACCAAAAACAAGTAATAGAATTACAAAAGGAGAACAACATATTAATGAATAAAATGGTTGAAATATCTCATACCGCCATAACAACCCCGCCAATTATTAACAACAATAACAATACAATCAATAATAATCAATTTAATTTGAATATTTTCTTGAATGAAACATGTAAGAATGCTATTAATTTTTCAGATTTTATTGACAATATTCAGGTCACGGACGATGATTTGGAGAACAATGTTAAAATGGGTTTTGTAGATGGTATGACGAAAGTCATCGTGGAACATTTGAAACAATTGGCATTAATCGACCGTCCGATTCATTGCACGGATGTAAAGCGTGAAACCATTTATGTGAAAGTGGAAGAACAGTGGGACAAGGACAACAGTACAAAAGTAATACAAAAAGGAATCCAAAACATAACCTGTAAAAATATGCAGCAGTTGGTAGATTGGCGTGAGAACAATCCATCGTATGCAGATGATATGGATTCAGAATTAGGCGAAAAATCAATTGCAATGCAACAGAATTCCTTGGCAGGAACGAAACGAGACGACTATTATCCAAAAATCATTAAAAACATTGCGAAAGAGACCGTCTTGGATAAAAAACGAATGTTGGAATAGGATATTTTCAATACCGAACTGCATAACAATTCGGTATTGAAGAGAACAAGTAGTATCACATTAGTTACCAAGACGGCTTCTTGCTTCGCAGAGTCTTTTGAAACTAATCTCGATTTCAATTCCGCATCTCTTCGAGATGCTGCATTGAAATCTCCAATTATCGTCGCACATAATTATATATTTTATAGACGGCTTTATCTTCAGGTGTATTCATTACATCATCAGGATAAGTCTTATACACAAAATAATCCCATGACCGTCCATTGTCATATTCCATCCCCCGTGAATTCTGTTGTGGTGGAGCATTTTGATGGTTTGTAATTTGACGGATAGCAGTCTCTTTCGAAATAAATACACCTAAAAAAATAACATCTTGTGAATCGCCATAATTGAAGCATTGTTTAGCGATAGCAACAAAAACACTCATTATGATATTATGAGACAAAATATTTATACTATTATTTATTATTTATTATTTATTATTTATTGACCATATCGTGTTCTGCGTGCATATAATTGAATAACAGGTTGTCAGGATTATGATTTTCAATTTCGCCGCACATCAAAAGAGCAGATTCATACATCTTACGGAGAACATCGGTGGGTGCGGGTGTGCCGACACGAATAAACCCTTTTTTAACTAAATATTTTTTAACATCATTAATGGGAACCTGATGTAACAAGTGTGTTTTTGTGAGAACATTTTTGCGTATGGTTTTGTTGGAAATTAATACAGAAACTTTCGGGGCTCGTTTCGATTTACCGCAGTGATGAGTGCGACGAATGGTTTTGCGTTGTTTATTCACAAATCCACCGGTTTTTTTCCCCAATAATACAGGCATTTGTTGTGATTGTGCGATTTTCACTTCATCACGGTTTTTTTTATCAATGTTTTCAATAGGTTGATTATCATTGACTAACACACGATTCTGCATCGCAGTAATGCGTTGTTGTATTTCTTGTAATTTCATTTGCATTTTTTCATTTTTAATGTCTTCAATTGTTTTTTGTGATAAAGGTGTTGGAATAGGCAGAGAAGAAGGTGATGATATTGCCTGATAATTTTTTTGTGTTTGATTCCTCTGCCAATTGCGATAGGTGGGTAAGTTGCCGCCTTTCATACACCCGTGAGTAGGTGGTGGATAATGCTTCCATGGAATTGTAGGAGTAGCATCAGGTGTAATCCCATCTTTAATGTCAGGTGGGAAAGTCAAACTGACATTTTCCACAGAATGAGTTTGTGGTAAATTATACAATGTGGATTCAAATTTGTTCATGGATTCGCGGCGTTTTAAAGTTTGATTATGAGTTTTATCCATTAGTTCTCGTCGTTTTTTTTCATCTGTTAAATTCTTTAAAAAATCGAGTGATTCTTGAAAACTACCGTTTCCTCCATTATTAAAAATATCATCAGTTGGTTTAATAGCAGGAATATGTTGGTTTGTGTGTTCCGTTTTTTGAGACATGGTTTTTGATTTAAGGTCTTGTTGTTTGCGTATATAATAGAGTAAATTTCGTTTTAATGTTCTCGAATTGCCCGCGTGGGTTTTCATGGGGTCACGAATTTTAATTTTCGCAGGTTTTTCTGTTGATGACCGATTTTTGCGTGTATTGTTATTTTTAGAAATTTTAAATAAATCGGGATTGATAGATAATACCCTTTTTTCGTTTGAATTACTCATGATATATATAGGCCATGAATTATTTTATTTTCTGGAACCTAATGAATTATCTATTATTACTACTAAAATCCGTTTACACAGATGGAATAGATGGAACATGTGATTTTCTGCGTATCCATTTGTTGCAAATCCATTTGTTGCCATTGGAGACATCCATACCACCGTGTAATGCTTTATCTAAAACTTGCCCGTTTTCATCAGTATCATAAAATATCGCAGCTTTACCTTTTTTGGGTACAATTGATTTGTTGATATTAGGGAAATGAGTTTCGCCACCAGTAAAATCATCATTCAAATAAATAATAAAAGTAATAAATCGTGTTCCTTTATCGCCATTAAAACGATCACAATTTTCGCGTCGAGAATCACAAGCATCATAATGAGGACGATAGTAGCCTCCAGGTTTGTATTTTACAACCTGTAATTCTTCCTGGTCTGCAATATTTGTTTCAGTAAGCTCAGCAACACGCTGAGAAATTTGTTGAACTAATGCGTGAGCATCATTTTTTAACCAACATTGTTCGCTATCTCTAACATTGGATTCCACATCAGCGGTAGCAGAGTAGACTCTACTCTTGAATAATTTATCACCAGAAATTTGCATAATTAATTCACATTCATTCGGAGTTAAAAAATTATCAATTTCTTGTATTTCGTAGTTATTATCGGTCATAAATTCCTTTGTTTTTTTAACCTTTTTTGTAGAAAAAAATGAGGAGAACAATGTAAATACCAAACTTAATAAAATTATACTGGATAAAAAAATAAATGTTAAAGTTAAATCATCAAAATCCATTATTATTATAAATTATATAATAATAAAACAAAATATATCTACAAATATAAACTACAAATATAAACTACAATATTGTTCTTTATGTTTTTTCTTACCGTTCTCCAAAAAATATTTGTAACCTGATTCTAAATCAGCAAGAGTTATTTTTTTCAATAATTCTGGTGATTTCCCATATACACGGCGTGAATGACAAATTTTGCAGTGAGATAATAATATTTCAATATCTCGACCAAAATGTTTGAAATTTTCCTTTTTGTTGTCAATCCATTCTATCAATCGTTTGTTGGACAGTTCGCTATTCAACTCCCATTCAAGTTCTCGAACCTTTTTTTCAAAAATATCCACCATATCTTTGGATGTATAATCTTCCATATTGAATTTCCAAATAAACCGTGATTCAAGACCTTGATTAATGGAAAAAAAATGGTTTTTCAAATCATCTTCGTATCCAGCAATAATGACCATAAGGTCTTCCTTGTGGTCGCTCAATGCTTCACATAAAATATCAACACATTCCTTGGCAAAACTATCATTATTGTCACCTCCGCCTAATGAATATGCTTCATCTAAAAATAAACAACCGCCCAAGCAACTATTGATGACATCTTTGGTTTTAATAGCTGTTTGACCCAAAAACCCAGCTACCAAATCATTTCGTGTAACCTTTTTAAAAATATTTGATTTCAATACTCCAATTTTACAGTACATTTTACCTAAAATTTTGGCAATTTCGGTTTTTCCAGTGCCTGGAGGACCGCAAATAATAGTATGTTTAAAATCATTGGTATTACCGAGAAGTGGTTGTTGTATAAAATAAATAAGTTGATTCAAAACAGAATTTTTAAGTGATTTAATACCAATCATGCCATTCAATTTTTTTAATTCAGGTTCAATATCGTGTAATCCTTTTAAATCAATGTTATATTCATATTCTTCAGAATAAGGGTGTAGTTCTATTAGTTTCAATAAATCATCAAGAGAATCAACATTAAAATCAATTTGTTTCTTGATTTTATTGATATTTTGTTCTTGTTCTTGAGACTGTGGTACGGTTAGTAGTGCCGGTGGTAATGTATTGTAATCTTCGGTATTATTATTATATTGGATAGGATAAACGGGTCTTTGAGAAAATATTTCATAAGATTGTAGTGATTGGGTTGTAGCAGCATTGCCGATAAATGCTGCTGGGTCGTGTATTGTATATTGTTTTTTTCGTTGCGGATGAATACCAGAAAAATGAACTTGTTCGAATCTATTTTCGTAAAAATGTGCATTACACGCATTAATAACATGGACGAAATCGAAATAATTGATATATTTTTTTTGTTGAATTGATATAATAAATTCGTCAAAATTATCCATAGATATAATACATAAATGGTGTTATTTTTATCTTATTTTTTATTTAATTAAATGTAAAAATTGATATAATAAATTCAATTTAAAAAGATAAGCAATAATATATTTACAATGAGTCTTCAAGTCGAATACGAACCAAGTATGAAAAATATGGAATCCCGACCTGTCACTAATACAATTAAAATAAAAAAGGATAAAATCACCAAAAAAATAGATGATACACCAATATTCGAAAGAAATGATACAATTGATTCCACAAGTTCAGCAATTGAAAAAACCATTGATGATATGGAAAAAGTGAAACCAATAATTGACGAAGCAGAAAAGGCGATTTTGAGTCATTTGGGTGAATATATTGAGGAACCGTATGTTCTTATCGATTCCTATTTCCGTGGACAGCATTTGGACCGTTTGGTTCGACATCAAATCGAATCATATAATCACTTTATCAATTTCCAAATTCTGCGAACAATTCAGATGTTTAATCCTGTGGTAATTCGTTCTGAAAATGATTATGTGGTAGAAAATGATAAATATTTGTTGGAAATTTTTATTTCCTTTGAAAATTTCAAATTGTATCCACCTCAAATTCACGAAAACAATGGTGCTACCAAATTGATGTTACCACAAGAAGCTAAATTGCGTAATTTCACCTACGCTTCCACGATGATGATTGATTTGAATATTCAATATGTCATTCGCAATACTGAGAAAATGGATTCGCCAAAGATTATCAACAAGGTGATTCCCAAGATTAACATTGGTAAGATGCCGATTATGTTGAAATCGTCGATTTGCATGCTGACACAGAACCGTCACATTTCCCCGAATTTAACTGGTGAATGTCCTATGGATGCCGGAGGATATTTTGTTATCAAAGGCTCCGAAAAGACCGTGTTAGGACAGGAGCGTGCTGCGGAAAACCGCATCTATTGTTTCGATGGAAAAAACACAACAAAATGGAACTGGTTTGCAGAAATCAAATCGGTGCCAGATTTCAAATGTATTTCACCGAAACAGATTGAGATGATGATTGCCAGTAAAAACAACGGTTTTGGAAATCCCATTTATATTAGCATCCCTCGTGTCAAACAACCAATTGAGCTATTTGCACTCTTTCGTGCGCTGGATGTGGTTAGTGACAAACAGATTTGCGAATATATATTGTTAGACATTGAGTGTGATAAACATGCGCAGATATTGAGATTTTTACAAGCATCTATTATTGATGCGAACAAATATATGACAAAAGAGGATGCTTTGCGTCACATCACTGCTTCAGTTGCCTATACTCCGATGAATATGGACAAGGAAACTGGTAGCAGAAAGAAGCGTGAATTTGCCATGGATGTGCTCAACAACGACTTGTTCCCACATTGCAAAACACTCACACAGAAATTATATCTGTTGGGCTACATGGCTCAAAAATTGGTCCAAACCAATTTCGGCTGGAAACCACCAGATGACCGTGATTCGTATTTAAACAAGCGCATTGACTTGACAGGTACCCTCCTGAACAATTTGTTTCGTAATTATTTCAACAAATTGGTGAAGGAAATGCAGAAACAGGTGGTGCGGGAAATCAACAATGGTTCTTGGCGCTCGACCGAAGATTACGAAAATATTATTAATATGACTAACATCTACAAGATAATGAAATCGACAACGATTGAGAACGGAATAACTCGCGCACTCTCAACTGGTGATTTTAGTATTAAACAAGCGAATAGCACCAAAGTGGGTGTCGCACAAGTGCTTAATCGTCTCACCTATATGTCGAGCATGAGTCATCTGCGTCGAATCAACACACCTCTAGAGAAGAGCGGAGAACTGATTGCCCCACGCAAATTACACAACACCACGTGGGGCTACTTATGCTGCTGTGAAACACCTGAGGGGCAAAGCATCGGTGTAGTCAAAAATATTAGTTACATGGCACATATTACAATTCCTACAAATAGTTCATCCATGTATGAATATGTAGAGCCATATATTAAAAAATTGGAAGATGTTCCAGCAGCGGAACTCAATGGCAAAATTAAAGTATTCATCAATGGTGCTTGGGTAGGAATCGCACTTGACCCGATAGAACTCTACGAAGAGATGAAGCGTAAAAAGTATGCAGGTATCATCAACATCTACACATCTATCGTATTTGATTATAAAAATGAGGAAATTCGTATGTGTAGTGATGGTGGCAGATTGACAAGACCGGTACTCAAGGTTCGCGACGGTAAAGCGTTGGTGACCCGAGACATCATTGACCGCGTAGAAAGTAAGGAATTGGAATGGAACGACCTTGTAACCTCTTGTAAATTGGATGAATCTGTCATTGAATATATTGACCCAGAAGAACAAGGTTATGCAAT
>Ga0214919_10011209_pt1 | contig 11205 bp, 7 predicted proteins | sample LL1503_MetaG_FD_177994 | JGI IMG/M metagenome (GOLD analysis project Ga0214919, IMG submission 177994) | Freshwater microbial communities from Lake Lanier, Atlanta, Georgia, United States - LL-1503 | ecosystem: Environmental > Aquatic > Freshwater > Lake | place: USA: Georgia | collected 2015-03-15
TAATAAACGGTGTAACTAATCCATAATAGGAAAATAAAAATGACAACAAGAATTAAATTACGTAGAGATACAGCAGCAAATTGGGTTTCAAACAATCCTATTTTGGCTTTGGGTGAAACAGGTTTCGAAACCGATACCCGAATGATGAAGTTGGGCAATGGAGCAACTCATTGGGCAGACTTGAAATATGCTGTCACTGGTGATATGCGTATCAGTGGTACAACCATTGCCAGCGATACTGATATTAAATTTAGTTCTCACTCTGGACTACGAGAAAATTGGGCATTGACCGTTAATGCTCTTAGTGATCCAACTGATCCTATTGAGGCCTGGACAGATGCTGTGGCCTACGATAGTCAGGGTAATGCTTTTGTTGCCGGTTGGTATGTTGATATTGGACCTACTGCTTCCGCTAAGTATAGCGGAGCATTCTTAATGAAAGTTGATTCTACTGGACAAGTATTATGGAACAAATATTATAATGAATATACCACATATGGATGGGGTGTAGCAGTCGATCATGCTGGTAATGCTATATTGATTCTAAGTGAAACTGACAATCCAGATTCTGATATTGTTATGATCAAAGTTAGAGGTGACAATGGTGTTCCAATTTGGCAAAGATACCTTGCCAGTGTGGGTGACTATGATGACTTTGCTACCAGCATTGATGTTGATGCCAACAATGACATCTTTATCACAGGTTGGAGTGGTGATGATGCAGTTAATGATAGTAATGAAACTTTCTTAATAGCCAAGATCAGTGGTGTAGATGGTACTTTTAATAATGGCGGTTGGCAGAAAATGCTTCCTCCAACCCAAGGATGTAATACAGAACTAGGTTGGGGTATTGCTGTAGATCCAGCAGGTGACGTATGTATTGTAGGCAACGATTGGACAGGAGATAAGTTTATTGCAGTGGTTAAACGCAATGGTACAACTGGTGGTGTAGCATGGCAAACACGTATACTTGATCAAATAAGTTACAATGGCAATGTATATACTGATTTGACAATATACGGTACAGATGTAACATCAGACAGCCAGGGCGACTTTTATGTTACATGGTGGGGAGATTGGGAAGGAGACGGTCCAGGATTCCCTGGCACACAATGCGGTGTGACCAAACTCAGCGGCACAGATGGTACTGCACTATGGAGTCGTCAAATTGGTTGGCCTGACTACCTAAGTGTATCAGGATCCATAGTATGTGACAGCGATGATAACATCTATGTACATAGCAGTATCGAATCTGATCAAGCCAGCGGCGATAATAACACTAGATTTAATTCTGTTATAGTTAAATTAAACGCACAAGGTACAGTGGTTTGGAAACGTACATTAAGCAGAGAACAATATACTACATTCAGCAGTGTAGTTCCTATGCCTTACAGTCCAAGTGGATTACCAGGCGGACAAACAGTGGCAGTCAATGATGAATACTTGTTGATCGGTGGCACACAATTTATTACTGAAGATTATGATAATGCTCAAAATTGGCACAATCAACCATTTTTGGTACAGGTAGATAAAGATGGTACAGAGTTCTCAGTAGATGGTTGGCATTTTAAAGCCTGCCCAGAATGGCTTGCTGTTAATCTTGTAACTCCTGTAATTGATAATCAAAATTTCTTTGATGATGTAACAGCAGTTCCTGGTACATTGACCAATGTTAATGCTGTTGATGTTTATTATGAACCCAACATGGACACCACTGATCTAAGTTATAGAATCATGGAACGTGCAGAGACAATGACCTTTGATGGTAGTAAATTAACATTACCTCTAAGTGGTAGTGTTGATATTCCACGTAAGAAAATTGGACATATCACCAGTGTTGGTAGATTTGATGGTACAGAAGGTCTTAAAGGCGGTAACCAAGAAGGCGATGTATGGTTCAATGGTGTGGTTAGAGATACACAAGGCAATAGTTATGTTGCTGGTACTCGGTATATGTATTATCCTTTTAATGACAGTGGATCCAATATCAACGACGATGTTCCAATCTTATTCAAAATAGACAGCGATGGTAAGATTGCGTGGCAAGCCAGTGATAGTTTAAATTACTGGACCGAAGCCATTGATGTTATGATCAACCCAGTGACCAACAATCCTGTGGTACTAAGTCTTGACGACGCTCAAGATGGTAGTGAAGGCTTTACCGTTAAAACATTGGATGCTAATAGCGGACAGGTTGTAGGTGATGTTATACATGTTCAAGATTCAGGTAGCGATAACTGGCTTTGGGCTCGCAATCTTGCTTTAATGAGTGATGGTACTCCAGTTGTAGTTGGTTATATCAACAGCAATACTGAAGATTACTTGAATGTAACTAGTGGTGGTCCTGGCCTAACTGGCAGCAATGATACAGATACATTGGTTATACTTAAGAGTGTATTTAATACTGGTAACTATCCAAGTGCTAATGGATTATGGTATATCAGTAATCCTTCACCATCCTTGAGTACAGCAATTGTTGGAGTTAATATCTTTAACAATGGTGGATCTGGATTTACTGCTACTAATGTAAGCAGCACTGGTACAGATGCTACATTTACTATCGGTATCGCTCCAGCAACAGGTGTATATTCTATAACAGTGGTCAGTGGTGGAACTAATTATCTCAACGGTGATACACTATCTATTCCTACACTACAGTTCTTAGGCGTAGCAGGTCAAGGTGATATAGCCCTAACAGTTACTACCAACGGTAGTGGTGCAATAACAACTGCTACAACCGTAAGCACCAGTACATGGGCTAACATTAAGTTAATAACTAATAGCCCTTACAATTTTACCACATCTACTAGTACATTGAAGGTCTATGAAGAAACCAATGATGATGGATTTATTTGGACACCTAATTGGAGCAAGGCTGTTGGTGGAGCAGACAGTACAGACTGGTTCCACGCATTGGCCATAGACTCAGACGACAACATCATCGTTGGTGGATATTATGAAGAGACTGGATTGCCAAGTTCTCCAGAACAATACAATTGGGATCAAACCAGTATGTTGGTCAAGTATTCCAGCACTGGAACACAGCAGTGGGCAGTGAGTTTAGATGGGTCAGAAGGTGAAGGATCTGTTACAGGTATTGTTACTGATCCTGACAATAACATCTATGCTATGAAACAATGGACTAATGGTGGTGCTAACTTCCTAATTAAATTATCTTCTACTGGTACTATGTTATGGCAAGTTAGTTTAGGATATAATCAATACTTTAACGGTGGGGATCACGGTATCGCCATAGACAGCGATCGTAACATCCTAATTGGCGGTCAATATTATGGCGATCGTGTAGATGATGATGAACACGATTATAACGATGGTATATTACTCAACAAGTTTGACACTGATGGTAATCTATTATGGATGAGACTACTCTATAGTAGAACTCGTGATATTCGCAATGGTTATAACGATGACTATCGTAATGCTATTGATATCCACGGTGATAGATTCAGTGTAATTGGTTATAGCGATGCAGTTGGTAATGAAGATCACAATGGATTCTTTGCTGATCTACCATTAGACGGCAGCGGTACTGGACACTACAACGACTTTATCTATGAAGCAGTTGAACACGATGTTGATCGTATTACTCCTTACACCACGAGCACTGTCTATACATTTACTCCAGCGACAAGAGCACACGCATTTACAGTGACCAATGAAACAAATGTATTGACCATATATACTGATAGATTGGACAAAGTTGAAACGGTATATGAGGACATGGGTGGTGAGATAACTTCTGTTAATAAGATTGTATTTGAAGATGGTACTGAGCAAATGACCAGTGCTCAAGACATCCCCCAAGTACCAATGAGTCGTGTAAATAGTGATTCCGATTATATTCTAAGATTAGAAGATCGGGGCCATCATGTGTATTCTGGCACAGAGTATGATAATTCATATGTGCGAGTTCCAAGACACAGCGATGTACCATTCCCAATTGGTACTGCTATTACTATTGTCAGTGGTGGATGGGGTGATGTGGTAATTGGAGCACAGCACCCTAGCGATACAGATATATACGGTGCTGGTACAGGCGACTCTAATGATGGTTGGTGGATTCCAACAAGATCAATGGCAACATTGATTAAAGTTGAACAAGATGTTTGGATGTTGGCAGGTGCTGGTTTAGGCACCGGCAGATATTGGGGTCCATAATGAGTATCATATCAGCAGTCATGGGGGCGGTGGCGGCCAATTCCGAATTACCCCCCCTGAATATTACCTCAGTCAGTGCCTATCCAACCAGTGGTGATGAAGGAGATACAATCAACATTACTCCTATTACACAAAATTTCAGAAATCAAACTGTATATTGGACCGTGTTGTATGGACCAGATGTAAGTAGTAGTAATTTTACTGCTTCTACTGGAACCTATGTAGTATCAGGAAGTTCAAGTAATTTCTATGTTAGCACAATAGCAGATAATATTACTCAGGGACATGCTTGGACATTTGGAATTAAGTTAGGTACTACTGTTGGTGGAAGTGATTTATGGACTGGTACTAATACGATGGTTACTATCAGTGACACTAGTAGAAATACTCAAACTGCTGCATTGGTATTAGATCTTGATCCAATTAGTTTAGTGGGTACTGGTTTTGGTGGTCAGTGGAATGACACCAGCGGGCAGTCAAATGATGGTGAATTATGGAATTACACATATTCTAGTGATAATGATTATATAATTATACTCAACAGTACTTCAACATACGCAACCGTTCCAACTTTAACAACTTCTACCTTTGGTAGTGTTAGTGTAAGTGCTTGGATTAAACCAGACGCAGTAAATGTTACTCAAACAATTATAAGCAAAGAACTATCTTATAAAATGATAATAGCCTCCGATGGCAGAATTGCCTGGATGGTTAAAAGTTCTGCAGGCGGTAGTTGGACAACCACTATCTATGCTGCTGCGGGTCTTGTCACAACTAGTACCTGGTCTCATGTTGCAGCCACAGTAAATACTGCTAGTACAAAAATATATATCAACGGTGTTCTAGCACAAACAGGCAGCGGCGTAATTTTAGATTATAATAGTAATGAACTAGTCATAGGAGCCTACGACGCTGGGTCTGTATATGGTGATTACTATGGTGGAAGAATGGGCCGAGTGGAAATGTGGAACTACGCTATAACTGCTACCAGTGTTCTTTCATACTACAATTCCACAGCCGCTCGTTATGGTCAAAGTCCAGCACCACAAAGTTTATTATTTAATGGAACTCAGGGCCAGCCACTATTTGTAAATGGAAATACTAGCGATTGGGCATTGGGCACTAACGGTACTATAGAATGGTGGGAGAAAATTTCTAGTACTGCTTCATCATACTATGGTAATTTCAATGGCGGAATACTTGTACAAGGTAATGCAGGTGCAGGTCTAGGAACAAACGGTATAGATATATTTGCTGCGGGTGCTCCTGGCACTGGAATAAACGCAAACGTAGGCGGCAATATTACTACTTCTTGGCCAGAACTTACTACGGGTACTTGGGTACATGTGGCAATGTCTATAAGCAGTGGCCTACAACAATTTTACTATAATGGTGTAGCACAAACTCAAACAGACGGAAATCGCAGTGCTAATTTACAAAACGCCCTTGACACATTGCGAGTAGGCAACAGGGTTCCTGATCAAAATTATCAAAACTTCACTGGTTTAATATCTAACCTACATATCAGTACAGCAACATTATACACAAGTACATTTACCCCGATGATAAGAACTGCTACTACTACAGGAACAGTATTGCTATTAGATTATTATAATCCAACAGTTGATCTATCTTATTATGAGTTGAACGGTTTAAATACAAGTGCCAATAATGGACTCAATGTCTATTTCTCCACTTCAACATATCCTAATTTAATTAATCAAATACAAGTAGGAAATAGAATAACTTCACCCAACACATCAACTGTTGGAACTGTCACAGGGCCAGTAACATTAGCAGATCCTAGTAATTGGGGAGTACCAGTTACTAATCTACCAGAGCCAGGCCCACTCAACTTCAGCGGTGCTAGACATACTACTACAGGTACAGTGACTCTTACTACAGATGCACCAGTATAATATCATAAATCCTTAACTTGAATTATCATAGCAGTTAAATACTGCTATGACTAAATCACAATGGGAAGAACGTAGTAAGAATTGGGCTAATAAACCGCCAATGGTTCCAAATTACGAAGTAATTGATTACTTAAAATCACAAATAGACACTGACTCCGATGTATTAGTGTTGGGCGTGACTCAACAATTCCATCAAGCATTTGATAATGTAACAGCAGTGGATCGAGAACCTGCTATGATTGAAAGAGTTTGGTTAGGCGACACTGATACCAAACATGCTATACTGGACAATTGGCTAACAGTGGATTTACCCGACAATAACTTTGATGCTATACTAGGTGATGGTAGCCTCAACATGTTGGTAAATTACAAAGAAATACAGACTGTGGTTGATCGTTGTCGAGAATGGCTCACACCCAATGGCAAGTTTATATGCCGTATGTTCATACGCCCAGACCAACCTATCACTAGAGAATATCTATTAGAACAAGCAGCAAATCTCACAATAAGTTGGACAGCATTTCGTAGATTCATTCCTATGTTATTGGCACACGAACAGGGTGCTTTTGTACCCTGGGCAAAAACATACAATTTCTTTAATGAATTGTTTCCAGATAAAAGTAAGTTACCATTTACCGCTGAACAACTATCACGCATGGATGCTTACAAGGATGTTACAACCAGCACATGGTTCCCTACACGTAAAGAGATATTGGATCTGTTGCCCGATGCCGAGTTTGTAGATGTTGGCACCTATGATATTGCTGAACTGTTTCCGTTAATAGTGATTAAGAAATGAAAGCAGCAATAGCAGCATTGGTTGGCGAGTTAGATAAATCACAATACTTTACACTTGAACAACTACATAACATACAGGAATCACAACTGGCCAACATAGTCAAGTATCACGCTCAACGTAGCAGTCATTTTGCCGCAAGATTAGCAGCACAGGGATTGGATCCTAAAGACATACTTACTTTAACCAACCTAAAGAAACTAACGCCCTTTGCCAAGAAAAATATACAGCAAGCAGGCGACAACTTTAACGTTAAGAATGTACCACCTGCACATCTACCAATTGGTAAGTCAGAAACCAGCGGTAGCACTGGCGAACCCGTAACAATAAACAAATCAAAGTTATGTGACCTGTTTTGGAATGCCCATACTCTACGAGATCATCAATGGTACAATAGAGATTATACAGGCAAACTAACCAGCATACGTGCCACTAATAGAAAATACTTAGAAGCAGACAATTGGGGAGGACCTGTACATATGCTATATGGTACTGGACTAGGGCAGGGTATTCCTGTGTCTATGGATATTCAACAACAATTAACTCATCTTGAAAAATTTCAACCTAATATAATAATAGTACATGCAGGTGTGCTGGCAGGTATGATCACAGAGTGGGAACGTACTGGATATACACTTACAGAACTCAAACATCTTAAGAACATAGGTGATACCTTACACGACGATATAAGACAACGATTTCAAGCACTAACAGGATTAACCATAGAGGACAACTACAGCAGCAGTGAAGTAGGCTGTATTGCTATACAATGTCCAGAAGGTGGTATGTTTCATATTATGGCAGAAAATCTCATAGTAGAAGTCATCAATGAAGATGGTACAGATTGCCTGCCCGGCCAAGTAGGACGTGTGGTGGTCACTGACCTGTTCAATGCCGCTGCCCCCGTCATACGCTATGACATTGGAGACTACGCTGAGGTAGGCACAGCCTGTACCTGTGGCAGACATTTACCCACATTGAAACGTATATTAGGCCGTGAGCGTGGATTGTTTCAACGTGCTGATGGCAGTAGATTTTGGCCCACAGCAGGACAATATGCTGCTGCCAAAGTTGTTCAAATAAAACAATGGCAAATTATACAGCATAGTTTGGATGATATAGAATACAAGTTAGTCACAGATCTGCCACTTACCCAAGAACAACACGATCAACTATTAATTATCTTTAAAGAAAGATTAGGTTTTGATTGTGTTAGAATTACAGAATATAGAGACACAATACCTTTAAAGAATGGAAAATATGAGGAAACCGTATGTTTAATCGAATAATAGCCATACTATTATTAGCCGTTAGTTTATCAGCACAAGCACAACAGAAGCCTATTAGAATGGTCATAGCCTATGGAGCAGGTGGGCTCACTGATATTATCAGTCGTAAGTTTGAAGAGCCCTTAGAAAAAGAATTAGGACGTAAAATAATTATAGATCCCCGCGTAGGTGCCGGTGGTTATATAGGATTTAAGAATGTAGCAAGTACTCGTTCAGATGAGATAGTTATAGCAATAACAGACTCTATGGCATTATCTAATATATCATTATTATACGATGATTTAGATATCAACGATTTTAAGTATATTGTACAAATTGGATACACACAAGGATTAGTATTAGCAGTTCGTAAGGGTAGTCCATTAAAAAACATAGACACTTGGCGTAATCATCGAGGATTACCCATAAATGTAGGTGTTAATGGTATGGGTGCTGCCCATCATTACTATAGTTGGTTGGTTAGTAATCAACTGGGTTTTCCAAGGACTGACATTTACTACAAGGGTAGTGGAGAAATGGTCACTCAGATCATAGGTGGGCATGTTGATGCTATATGGGTTAATCTTGCCAGTATAATTCAATTTGAAAATAGAGTTGATATAGTGGCAATAACCGCCCCTAAAAGAAATGAGTTAATACCAAATGTACCTACTTTTAAGGAACTTGGTATAGACTTGCCCCCTAAGCCTCTTTTTATGGTAATTGCAAATAACACCACAGACACCGCTACATTGAGAGAAGTTGAACGTGCTGTGACAAAATTGCTGAATAATCCAGAATTTGTAAAATCATTAAGTCTTGAGTTAATAATTGATCCCGGAACCGGTGCAGATGCCCGTAGTGACACTGAAAAATTATTCAAAGCACAGGTAAAATTTGTAGAATACGTCAAGACACTAAAGAAGTAAGAACGCTAAATAATAATGTGCAGGGACAACACAGGCCCGCCATAAGGAAAAATATGCTAACAAAACCCACAGGTAATTCAATCATAGCAACATTAAGTGCTACCACAGGAACAGCCACTGTCACTAATTTTGACGGTAGTACCCCTCGTAAAGTTCGTGTTGGGACACACGCTCAACCTGCCGCAGTTAATTTTGGAAATAGTACCACTGCTACTGTAACTACAGGCATTTTAGTTCCTCCTAATTGGTCAGAACATTTTTCTCTAGAAAACACTAACAAGATTACTTATGTTCAAGTAGGTGCAGGCAGCGGCGGATATATTTCAATTACACCAGTAGCCTAATATGCGAGCAAGAGAATTTACAATTAATATACCCATAAACATTAGGATCAACGGCGACGGCGAGCCCGAGATTGATATGGGGCAAGATGCTCCTATAGATCCAAGTGAGCCAAAACAAGATCCTGTTATGGTACCTCCACTACAGCAGCAATTAGAGCTGCAAAAGGCTGACGTTGGTAAAATCAGTCCTATTATTAAAGATCTTACACAGGACGAAGTAGATCCAGAAACCAAACAACTGCCTTAATGGTGTCTAAGGGAGCAAGACCCAGATGACCATTAGAAAAATAGAAGCAGGTAGGGTAATAACCAAAGATATCGACACCTTCATTGGTCAGGAAGGTACGATTTTCTATGACGAACAAACTGGTGAATTTAGATTATCCGATGGCATAACCGAAGGCGGCATTCCCTTAGGATCTGGTGGTGGTGGCTATGTTTTAACAACAGCAACATTCACTAGACTCGGAGGAGTTAGAATTGGTGCCGGAATTAGTGTAAGTTCTAATGGCACTATATCTGTCAATACTGGCACACCTTACGTTTTAAACACAGCAACCACTAGTACAATTGGTGGCGTTATAATTGGTGCCGGCATTGATGTAAGTACAACAGGTGTAATATCCGTTAACACTGGTACTCCTTATCTTCTAACAACTGCAACCACTAGTACAATTGGTGGCGTTATAATTGGTGCCGGCATTGATGTAAGTACAACAGGTGTAATATCCGTTAACACTGGTACTCCTTATCTTCTAACAACTGCAACCACTAACACACTTGGTGGTGTTATAATTGGTACAGGTATCAATGTAAGTGAAGATGGTACTATATCTGTTAATACTGGTACTCCTTATCTCCTAACAACTGCAACTACTAGCACACTTGGTGGCGTTATAATTGGTACAGGTATCAATGTAAGTGAAGATGGAACTATATCTGTTAATTCTAGTACATATTTTACTTTAACAGCAGGTACTGACACGGCAGTAAGCACCAGTACCGGTAATGTTATTGTATGGAATATTAGTACATTACAAAGTGTTACTAATCGTGGATCTACTACCAGTAATGCTATTAGTATTACTAATACTACCACCGGAGCATTAACAGTAGCAGGTGGTGTTGATATTGGTGGCGATATATTTGTCAACGGCGATATTAGAGATGTTAATGGTTCTGTAATACATATAGCGACTACTAGTACAGCACCTAATAGAGTAAACGGACAAGTATGGTTTAATTCGGAAGATGGTCGCGCCTATATCAAATATGATGGTAATTGGGTTGATCTAAGTCCAACTATAGTACCACCAGTCAGTACATATCTAGGTGATTTAACTATAGATGGTACTACAATTAGTACTGTTGATAGCACGTTAACTAATATCTATATAGATAGTATTTTAAATGTTACTGGTGCAATTTATACAAATAACTATTTGGTCAGTACCCTTACCAATGTTACTAGCGGTATTGGTATCTCCGTATCACGTAACAATAGTGGAACAGTAACAGTTAGTAACACAGGTGTGTTAGAGATAGTAGCAGGTGTAGATACTTCAATATCAACTACCACTGGTGTTGTAATAATAAACAATACCAGTACATTACAAAGTGTTACCAACAGAGGATCTACAACTAGTAACGCTATTAATATTACCAATACTACCACTGGTGCATTAATAGTTGCAGGCGGAGTAAGTGTTGGTGGTGATATATTTATTAATGGTGATATTAAAGACGTTAATGGTTCCGTAATACATATAG
>Ga0214919_10011210_pt1 | contig 11205 bp, 11 predicted proteins | sample LL1503_MetaG_FD_177994 | JGI IMG/M metagenome (GOLD analysis project Ga0214919, IMG submission 177994) | Freshwater microbial communities from Lake Lanier, Atlanta, Georgia, United States - LL-1503 | ecosystem: Environmental > Aquatic > Freshwater > Lake | place: USA: Georgia | collected...
GCTGCTGGTGCTGCTGCTGGTGCTGCTGGTGCTGCTGGTGCTGCTGCTGGTGCTGCTGGTGCTGGTGCTGGTGCTGGTGCTGGTGCTGGTGCTGGTGCTGCTGCTGCTGCTGGTGCTGCTGCTGCTGGTGCTGGTGCTGGTGCTGGTGCTGCTGGTGCTGCTGCTGCTGGTGCTGGTGCTGGTGCTGCTGCTGGTGCCTTGGGGTAAGCACCAGCAGCCTTTTCTTCCTTAGCTTTTTTAGCAGCAGCCTTTTCTTCCTTAGCTTTTTTAGCAGCAGCCTTTTCTGCCTTGGCATCTGCCTTGGCATCTGCCTTGGCCGGTGCCGCAGCAGGAGCAGGTGCTGCCGCAACCGGTTGAGCTGCGGGAGCAGCGGCTGAGGCTGCCGAAGCGGGCGTCACCGCGGCACTTGCTGCTGCCGCGGGGGCAGACGCTGGTGTCGACTCAACTGGGGAGGTTACTTGCGTTGGTGTTGGTGCTGACGCTGGTGCAGTGTTGACCGCCGCCCCTTCAAACAGTGCAGATAGTCTTGGCCAAGTTATTGACAGGTCTTTCCATGGGACAAGCAAGCCGATCGCTAGCAGCAACGAAACGACTACCAACAGCCAAAGTAACGTCGCGGCTATGGAGGTGGACGCACCAAACAAGACAGGCGCGACGATAACCTGCACGGTAGTGTTGTCCTGCCGCGGTTTGCGTTTGGCTGCTACGGCCTTTAACAAGGCGCTGGTCAATACTTTCGCGTTTGCGCCGCCTTGGTCTCGAATAACTTGTGCAATCTCTTCAGCAGAGAGGGTCAGCAAGCCGTCGCTGGCCAGGACGACAACATCGCCTTTTTCCAGCGCCAAAGGCTCCGTCGACGTATCAATCATGGCCAACGCATCGCCTGTCACTGCGGACCGCAGCGCGTGACGGTCAGGATGGCGCAGCGCCGCCTCTTGCGTGATATTGCCTTGGCGCACTGATTCCTCGATGACGGGTGTCATAGAGTGATCGGCATTGAGCCTGCGGAGCTTGCCTTTTCGATAAAGAAATAAAGGGGAGTCGCCCACGCTGATCCATTGCAGGCCCTGACCTCCCACGTGCACACCTACAAGAGTGCAGCCCATACCGGCGAGGGCCGGTGAATTTTTAACTAGGCTTGCTAGTTCAGTGTTGGCTTGGTTAAGCGCCGCGCCGAGCCTCACAGGGGCAGAGCCCGATGGATAGGCATTGAAGGTGGCGTGAAACGAGTCTACCGCCGTCTTACTCGCAATCTCTCCCCCGGTGTGACCCCCCATACCATCCGCCAGAACCGCAAGTAGGTCAGCTGACGATTGGCCGTTACTGAAAGCGCAGTAATCCTCCTGCGCGCTGCGAGCACCAACCGCCGCGTGGCTGGCAAAGTCGATGTCTGCGCGCAGTGTTGCTGTATCTTTTCGGATGGCTGCGACGCTCACGACATCAACCTTCCCACTCAAACTCAGGTCCACAAAACGGGATGAAGCTCAGCCGCGTTTTACCCAAACCGATAATCTCTCTGCCTTTTATTTCATGGGGCTGTAACACGGGTGCATCACCCAAATAAGTCAGGTTAGTGCCACCCCCGTGCTGAATGTAAAACTTTCGCCCTCGGGTGTCATAGGTCAGACTCGCATGACTGTGCCGGGAGATTTCTTCATCTCCAAAATCCAGTGATACCCGAGCATCTGGCCCGCGTCCAATGCTGTTAACACCGTAACCGAGCGTTAGCGATTGCCCGCGCCCAGGGCCGTCGATCACTACCAGCCAGCCGACTACCGGCTCAGCCGAAAAATCTACCGCTTTGGGTTGCGAAACGCGCGTCTCTGACGTCGCCCCAACCGGCGCTGTGGGCCTGTACAGTTTTGTGTGGGGGTCCTCGTCACCATAATCGGATGAACCAGAGCCAACAGGCTTGGTTTCGTCAGCAGTACGGTTTCTTCGCGTTACGATACGAGTAGTGTCGTCGTCAGTCATGGTTTGCTCCTTTTCTTGCAAGAGGGGTTAATTTGCTGTAAACCGCAAGCGTACTTCACCGAGCTCTATAACGTCGCCGTCGCTCAATTCATGCCGCGTTACCTTGGTGTCGTTGACATAAACGCCATTGGCCGAAGCAAGATCAACAATGTGAACATCGCCCGCCCGCCGCCGATGAATTTCTGCGTGGTGGTGGGAAATAGTTTCGTTAGCTAAGCAAATGTCGTTGTCGGCACTGCGTCCAACACGAACTGCAGTTTTGGTAAGCACATGCTGCGTGCCAGAGCCGTCCATTTCAGATAGCGAGGCATAGGGGACCGCTGGCTTAGCGGCGAGTCTTCTTCGGCGACGGTAAAGCAAAAGCGCAACAACAACACCAATAAAAACGAGCAGGCCGGCCAGTAGCTCCTTCCAGTACTTTTTGCCAAGGTCGATAGCTTGCTCGTTGCGGGTGCGCCTGTCAGGGAAAACAATTTCGGTGTTTAGCGCCAGTGGTTTGCCGTCGTTTGAGCGCAGAACGAGGGCGATCGATTGCTTGCCCCGTTTTTGGCCAACGTCAAAGCTAACCCGGCCACCTTTTTCCACAAACGAAAAAGGTTTTCCATCCTTCATCACCGGCAGAGCTTGTGCAGTCGCATCAAAATACAAACCATGAGTTTCGAGTGCAAGGCGTTTTATATTTTCCAAGGCTGGGGTATCTTGGGGCCGCTCTAAATAGCCAAGCCCTAAAATCACAATATCAGCATCACGAGCTGCTTTCACAACGTCTTCGCGCCCGTAGGCTCTGTCTTCGTCCTTGCCGTCGGACATGATGATCAGCCCTTTTCGGCTCGCATCAGTCTTCTGCAAAATTGCAATTGCTGCAAGAATGTTTTTATAAAACTCTGTTACCGCGCCACTAGCCTTAAGCGTGCTTGCAGCGCTGATGACAGCGATCGCATCGGAACTGATGGGAGCTAGCACCCGGAGGTCGCTGTCAAACACCGCCAAACCTACTTTTTGGTGAGGCTGGGTGGTGGCCAGCATTTCCTTAATTGCCGCTACATTTTTCTTTTCGACCGTGTTTTTGCGCTTCGGATCGCTAACATCAACCAAAAAAAGTAACGCCGTGGATTGCTGTGGGGCAGGGTAGGCGATATAGCCCTTGGAGGGTATTTGAAGAAGCACATTAGCCACGCTCAAGCTAACATCTTTAACCTCAAGACTGGCCGCATGGCGGTAATCGCATTCGACAGTTTGTCCAGTTTTCTCTATCGCGCAGCGAATTGACGACGCCCTGCGATCCGGCTCAGATGCCGCCACAGCAGCGCCCGAACAGTTAAGAAAAAGTACGGCCAGAGTGATCGCTTTCCCGAAGTACTTAACGACATTTTTCAACATGGCAGCCCTTCGAGCTCAGATTTGAGCGATTTTCCGTTCATTAAACCACGTTCCCTTTGAGTGAGGATTCCCCCAGCCCCTCTCCAGCGAAAAAACAATGATGCCGAACTAGGTGAATTAAAAGAAAGTCGAATAGCTAGGGTTCAAGGTGGAAAAAGAGTCAACGCTACCCGTAAACCAATAAGGCCGCTCCGCGCTTCCGGTTTGTTTCTGTTGCGATCTGCTGAGCGCAGGGAAAGTGGACTCGATGCCGCAGTGCCACCGCGTCGCACCATCTGGACGTCATTACCGCAGTCGGTTACCCAGGGCCGCCCATCGCTGGGCGCTCCGACGTAGTCAAGATGAAAGCAATCAGCGACCCATTCCGACACATTACCATGGATATCAAAAAGTCCAAATTCATTTGGCTTTTTTTGCGTAACTTTCTGCGTCCTTAATTGGCTGTTAGAACTGAACCATGAAAATTCCCCAACATTAGCATCGGAGTTACCAAAGCTCCAACTGCCGCCGCTGCCCGCTCGAGCGGCGTATTCCCACTCCGCTTCGCTGGGCAATCGGTATGGCTTGCCCGTCTTCTGGCTAAGTCGCTGGGCAAACTCTTGTGCCTCGTACCAACTGATTTGCTCAACCGGACAGTCGTCACCGCACCGTCTAAATATGCTCGGGTTATTACCCATTACCGCTTGCCACTGGGCTTGTGTCACCTCTGTCTTTCCCATGAGGAAACTGCTCACATTGACCCGACGTACAGGCTGCTCATTGGACCACGCGTCTGAGCCCATAATAAAGGTGCCTGCTGGCACGACAACCATCTCTGGGCAGTCAGCGCAGTCCCGAATGACCCGCCCGGGCGTACGCACAGCGAGCTCTCTTAGGGCGGCAGCCGCAGCGGCACTTGCTCGTGCCGTTGCGAGGGCTTTAACCTCGTCTGCAATGGCCCGTTCGGCGGCGACCTTTCGCGCTGCTTCGGTGGCAGCGCGTTCCATTTCTCGCTGACGGACCGCATCCGCTTCAGCTTTCTGTTGCGCCACTTTGGCCGCGAGCGCTACTGCAATGCTTTTGGCCTCTTCTGCCACTGCCCGCTCGACGGCCGCGTTTTGAGCTGCCTCTGCCTCAGCAATCGCTGCGGCTAGCTTCTGCCCCTCCTCTAAGTTAGCCTGCTGTTGCGCCTTTTTTGCAGCGGTCAGGCGGTTCACATTGGTTCGTGCTAAGTCTGTGTAACGCCCCTTCGGATAAGTACCCAGATAAGCCTCAAACGCCTCAACGGTTTCAAGAGCTGTTGCGCCAGCCCAAAAAATATCCTCTTTTTGGGATTCAGGTTGCTTTGACGCAGCTGGACCGCTGGGCTTTGGAGGCCCGGCAGGCACGACCGGTGCAGGGCCACCCGTAGCCTTCAAATACTGTTTCATGCATTGATCGTGGGCAGTAGTTTTTTCCTTGAAGCCGAACGCTACACACTGACGCGACACCGACGCGATATCCTGCGCAGACGCAGAAGTGCCAAGCCCAGCTAAGGCAGCAAGCAGCAGAAATCGGGCGGGCACGGCCATTAGGCAGACTTTACTAGGTTCTGTCGCATGAAGGAATTTACGCTCAAGATTTCTTAACTGGACAGTGCTGATTTCTCTCTGCCGTCCAACCGGCCTTTTGGAACAACCGCAGGGTTGACAACACCGTTGCTAAGTCAATCCATTGGCGCCCCAGTGCCTTGCTGCTCAGCACGGGCTAGCACCTCGGGTTTAACAATGCATCGGCCAACACCGCCGACACCACCCAGGTCAGCTACTTCACCGCGCTGGTGACGGCCAATGCGGGGCTGAGTTTGGCGCAGTTTGGTGTGTATTGAGCACCCCCCCCCCCCCTCAAGTCACCCGCCAAGAAGCCTGCCGCGTACGCCGTACCTTCTGACGCCCCCGCCCCACTTCGGCAAAGGTCAGCACAAACGCATCGGCCACATCAGGAGACGGCAGGCCCCGCTTTTCCATCTCGTCCTTGCTCTCCACCTTGATCTTGCCGTCGCTCTTGATGCCGTAGCGCACGGTGGCCAAGATACACCTCGCTTTGGCTTGCCGTCATAACAACCCTGTGTGGGCAAAAAATTCATCCGAACCAATTTCCAGATAAAAATCACCCTTTTGACTGCCTGTGGCGCAGACCAAGCAAAGCTGCTCGATCACAACCTGGGATCCGCGCCACTAAAACCGCTGCTCAAAGCAGACAGTCGCAGCGCCCGGTGAACACGACCCAAGCACCCTGCCCTGGATCGTGGTGGCGTGGGTTGAGCGCTGGGCGCAGGTGTTTCTAATTTTTTGACCATTCGGGGTTCGGGGCTGGTGTTTTGCATGAGGTGTACTTTCTGGTGCCGTAGTGCAAAAAGATCGAGTCCGTAGGTGTTAACTGGGTAACAGGGCATCAGGGTATCTAAGGGCACCCATTTCAAAGACTTTGAAAAGATGCGCGTGCATCTGCATCCCCATCCCCTTATTTACTACTTCTTCTTTTTTAGGGAATATGGTTACCCTTAGATACCCTGTGACAAGGTTTCTCCAATGAAGCTGGGTGTTTTTAGACAGGGTATCCATGCAGGGTATCCCCTGCAAAGGACTGAATCGTTGCCCTGCGGGTACCCTGTGTTTTCAAGTGGTTTGAGCATTCAGGCACCCCTAATTTGCCGTTTAGGCACTGCCAACAGCTTCACGCCGTTACTTTTGCGTTCGAGGTTACCCTGCTCGACCCTGCGGGATACCCTGTAGAGATCCCGAACGATGCTCCCGGCGCGGGTCGATTCGGCCTTGGTTGGGCGTTCAGTACCTACCCGAATGCAGATGTCAGTTGCCGACATCCACGCCACATCAGGAAACGCGCGGTAGTTTGCCAGGTCAATCGCGCCCCACTCAATGCCCCCCCAGTCAAAGCGGTTGGCTATAAGTTCGCGCAGCGGGTCTACCGCTGTGTGATCCAGATTAGAGGCATTGAGTTCTGCGAGTGTGTCAGCTTCAAGGTGCCAGCGTTGGCCAGATTGGTAAAGGGCCATGTACTCTGCCCATACCTGCTGCATCACATCGGGTGACAACACATCACAGCGCAGCACGTCCATCACCCAGAAGCGACGGTTGCCAGTTTCATCGACCAGAAAGCCGGTGCCGTTGACCGTGCCGCCAAACACACTACGCCGACGAAATGAGGTGTCCCTTCGCGCGTAAGGTAGCCGCACCACATCCACGTTATTGGACAAGAATGCCTTCAGCATGGACACTTCCGCCCGCCGGGTCGTGCTGTCCAACTCGCCCAACTCACCTATCCAGTAGCGAACGGCCTTAAGTACGCTGTCTTTATTAGACGGGTCTAAATTCAACCCTGTGCCGATCGTGTCCTTAAGTGGGCACAAGTGGGCGAACCAATAGGACTTTCCTATGTATTGCCCCCCTGCCAAAACCAGAATTCCGGGTGAGGATATGCCACGTTTTTCCATCAGTGCGCCAATGCACTGCAGCGCCCACTTATCCATAAGTCGGTCACGAAAACCAGATTTGCCTGAGTCAACCATAACCAGCGTTTCACGCCACAAATGAAGCCGCGACACGCCGTCCCATTGCGTTGCCAGTATCCAGTCTTTCACCGGGTGGTACCGGTTGCTGGAAGCTACGGCATCCACCAAGGCACCAAGGTCATTACGCCCCATGCCAGCACGCACTACGCAGTCACCGAAAAGAGTTAGCGCAATGTTCTCGTGGTCATCTTCGGGTATGACCATTCCGTTACGTGTAACTTCGACACGTTTGGTCATCTCATTGAAGCGCAACAGCCAGCCCGTGAGGTTGCTCAGTGCACGCGTGTTGTCTGCGGTAGATAGCGGTGTAGTCTTGACTACTTCGTCCCTATTTCTCCTACCCATGCGCCAGTCTGGCAGTGTTGCTTCCAACACTGCACGCGGAATATCGCGCATGAACGTCTCGGGGCTGGCGACTCCGCTATCCGTGGCAAGTACGGAACACACACCCAGAAAATGTGGAAATTTGACACGAGCGGCCATGTTCAAACCTCCCCAAACTCGCATGAATCACAAGGCCCGCCCGCTCCGTATGCCGCCGCCCATGCCGCACAGCTCGCAGGGCCACCCGAAAAGCTGGCTAGCTTCTTTTCAGTCTTGCCGTAGTCGTAGCCGCGATAGCCGCTGCTGATTTCGTGCGCGTAGTCTTTCCCCTCCGTGGATAGCGCCGCCGCCCGCCCTGCCAGAATCCATACCAGATAAGGTGTTTCCCGTCCGTTGCGCTCCGCTGCCTTGCGCATCGCGCCGCAGAACTGCGCCGCCTGTTTGTAGCTGTATGGCTGGTGCTGGTTGTCTAGTACTTCGGCATTGATGGAATCAGCCCGGGCAGTCCTAGTGCGTGGGGCTAGCAACTGGCGTACTGACGCAGGGTCGAACCCGATTTTCTTGTCCCATTTCTCCAATGTGTAAGGTGCAATTCCAAGGCTGTGCGCCTGGACTACCTTCCCGGACTTTTGGTGGATAGAGCCCGGTGCCCGTAGAAGCCCCGCCGCGTTCGTAGTTACTGGAGCGTCAATCTTCAACCCGTGGTGTTTGGTTAACTCCACCAGCCGCGCAGTGCGTGCCCGCCATTCGTCGCACCTGATAGGGTTGGTTAGCAAATAGTGCAACTGCACCCCGCCGCTACCGGTCTCCACGACAAACGTGGGGAGCATCTTGCTAGCCTTCATAAACGCCACGGCAGCGTCATAGCATTCCTTTGCAGTCTCGTATAGCCCGTCTGTGCTTTCGCCCCTCTCTATGTGCTCTGCCCACTTGTATGGCCCGCCGTCTATATCAAGGCCGAAGTCGTTAAACCACAAGCTGTTTTCGCCAGTTCGCCCGGAGTCGGGCCCACCTTCTCCCTTTTTGCTAAATCGCCGCGTGTTTGCCGGGTCATACGCGCCCGGTGTGTAGTACATGGCCGGGTGACCCTCAACCTTTGCAGCGACCCACGGCGCAAACTCTGTACCCTTCGGGCACCATCCGTTGTCAGTTATGCGGCCCCCGTCCCTTGTCCATGTAGCGAAGCACTGAATAGCATCAGGTGCACCAACTTGCGCCACCGTAAAAAATTGCTCAGGGGTTATCGCCCCTCTCGGATAAACGACAGGCGACTTTACTTCTTGCTCACTATTTGATATCATCTTTTTGTCCTTACTTTGCCCCGCCAACTATGTGGTGTGGGCTTTTTCTTTGTGGGATTACCGGGCCTGTGGGGCTGGCGTTATGGGCATGCCGTATTGGTTTTTAGGCAGTGCTTCACGCTTGGCTGCTTTAAGAGCCTTGTCGATTTCTGCGCGGCGCAGACGTAGCCGCTCATTCAAAGTCAGCACTGCCGTTACCAACTTGGCGCAGTCCGTGGCGTTCAGCGTTGGTGTGCTCGTGGTAGTACTGTCTGCCGTTACGCGATCAATGTGCCCAGTAAGCTGGCGCACCTGTTCGTCGCTCTCAAGCTCGGCGATCAGAGCTCGGTCTAATTCGGCTTCTAGGGTCTGGATATTCATACGGCAACACCTTGGGCATGTGCTGCAAGCCATGCCGCTGGGCAAGAAAACCATTCGTCTACTTCGGCGGCATCCCAGCGGGTAAAGCGCGGGCCCATAACCAAGCATGGTTTGGGGAAGTGCCCCCGTTCCATTAGGTTGTACCTGTGGCTTTTCGACCAATTACCTTTTTCGTCTATTTCCGGACCGGAATAGAGCGCGCGGCGCTGCGCGGTAGTTGTTGCGTTCTGTGTACCCATATCGGCCTTTCATGTTCAAGGCTCTATGGTCAGACCGGAATCAGGGGATAAGTGTCACCCTAAATCAGAAATATTTCGACTACGCCGCTTCCGTGCCTTTTGCAGGGAAACAGGTAATGGCACAGCGCTTTGCCCATACATGGCATACGCAAAATCGGCTTGCGGCTTATATTGGTCGTTCGCTGTATTGCCCTTAAAAATTTCGACAGATGATTTAGCAACGCGCCGTGAAACTGACACCCCAAGCCAGCGTTTCGCCGCGTTTATCGCTTGTTCGCGTGCAGCTCCAATACTTTCAAAGTACACAGCCACCGCGGCCACCGCTTCGCCTTTTGTAAGGGCTCCATCCTTCACCCGCCCACGGCCCCGCCGCCTGATTGGCACCGCTAGTGCACGGTTGAAATCATCTACATTTGGCGGGTCCACCATCAGCCTTTGTGCAGCCATACCGCGCGCCTGTTCCATGGAGCAGGACGTTTCCCGCTGTAGGGCTATGGCAACCCGTACGAAGTCCAGTAGTTCGCGCGCAATCAATAACACAAGCCCCTAAGCCACCAGTTTCCGCAGCGGCAACACGTTGCCCTTACCCACTGACTCAATATAGTTACCCCACCACGCCATCAGTGCCGCCCGCTGTGGCAGGTATACCGCATGGTTGTAAGCCGCGCTTACGCTGCTCTTTTCAGCATGGGCTAGCTGGGCTTCAATGTGGGCGTGTTCGAACTCATGCTCATGCAAAACCGTGGACGCTATGCCCCGGAATCCATGTCCCGTCATGGTGTGCTTGTAACCCATGATTTCCAGCGCCTTCAATATGGTGTTGTTGCTCATGGGTTTGGCGTGGTCGCGCTCACCGGGAAAAAGTAACTCCCGGCCACCCGTGATGGTGTCCAATGTGCGCAACACGTCTACGGCTTGGGGTGACAGCGGCACTATGTGAGGGGTCCGCATCTTCATGCGCTCCGCCGGAATGTCCCACCGTGCCGCGTCCAATTTGAACTCAGACCACTTTGCTTCGATCAATTCACTGGTCCGGACAAACGTCAGCGCCATCAGCTTCATGGCTAGCCTAGTAGAAGGCCTGCCCCGATAGGATTCGATCTTGCGTAGTAACGTTGGCAACTCCCCTGCCCCCACGCGCGCATAGTTCTCTACCTTGCGCGCTTTCAGTACGTCGCTTGGCCTAATGTCGATAGCTGGGTTCCTGCGGGCTTTACCGTTGGCAATGGCGTATCTAAATACCATGCTACACATCTGCAACGATCTCTTAGCTAGTTCCCCTGCCCCGCGTTTTTCTATCGCCTTTGCCATGGCTACCAGCTCCGGGGCCTCAATTTCAGCAATTGGCCGCGTTCCAATAGCCGGAAAAACGTCAGCTTCTAGCCTGCGCAGTGTTTGGGCCACATGGTGGTCACTGCTTCGGGCATGTTTCCAATGCGCCCACCAATCACGGGCAACGGCTTCAAAGTTGTTGGCGTTAGAGGCGGCTTGGGCATTCTTGGTATCGCGGCGCTGGACAACGGGGTCAATCTCTGCAGCGAGCAACTTTCGGGCTGCGGCGCACCTATCTCGAGCCTGCGATAGCGTTACAGCCGGGTACTTGCCCGCGGTCAGCGTTTTTTGCCTACCGTTCAACCGATAGGCTACACGCCATATCTTGCTGCCTGTCGGCATGACGTTCAGGAACAAGCCGTCGCCGTCAAACAATTTGACCGGCTTTTCTCCGGCTTTTGCCTTTTTGATTTGCGTGTCAGTAAGTGCCATTTTGAGCCTCCGTACTTACATACCTACAGGACTTGGTCGGCATACCTACAGACGTACCTACGCCAGACCGTGGATTCAAGAATACCGTAAAAGACGTATGGACGCAAGAAAGCCCCGACCTCACAGGGAAACCAGGGCTTCTAGGGGGGTGCTCTGTACAGTTGGAGACTGTCAAAGACTGATTACTGGCGGAGCAGGCGGGATTCGAACCCGCGGAGGGTTTTACCCCTCGCACGCTTTCCAGGCGTGTGACTTAAACCGCTCATCCACCGCTCCGACTTCATGATTTTAGCCGAGCGGTCGGGGGCGTGGG
>Ga0214919_10011211_pt1 | contig 11204 bp, 8 predicted proteins | sample LL1503_MetaG_FD_177994 | JGI IMG/M metagenome (GOLD analysis project Ga0214919, IMG submission 177994) | Freshwater microbial communities from Lake Lanier, Atlanta, Georgia, United States - LL-1503 | ecosystem: Environmental > Aquatic > Freshwater > Lake | place: USA: Georgia | collected 2015-03-15
ATCCTGGTTCAATATTTACTAAATTTTTATTATGAGATAAAATTATACTAGTTAAATTAGGAAGTCCTAAAAAAGTATTTTCATGAATTACTTGTAAATTACAATAACTTAAATATATTTTATCTAAAATATTACATCCATTAAAACATCCTGGTTCAATATTTACTAAATTTTTATTATGAGATAAATTTAAAATTTTTAAATTAGAGAGTCCTAAAAAAGTATTTTCATGAATTACTTGTAAATTACAATTATCTAAATATATTGTTTCTAATTTATTACATCCATTAAAAGATCCTGGTTCAATATTTACTAAATTTTTATTAGAAGATAAAATTATTTCTTTTAATTTAGGGAGTCCTGAAAAAGTATTTTCACGAATTATTTGTAAATTACAATTATTTAAATGTATTGTCTCTAAATTATCATAACCAATAAAATATCCTGGTTCAATATTCTCTAAATTTGTATTAGATAAATCTAAAAATTTTTTAGAAGATATATTATTATCCTGAATATATTTTATATTTAATGTTGTCATATTAATTATATAAGATAAAAATTTTAATTATAGAATAAATTATATAATTAAATATCAATGTCTATATCAATATATTTAATTTTTATTCAATTGTTTAATGAAATAAATTATAAAAATCTAATATAAATATTTAAAAATATTTAATAGTAGATATTCGTTAGAACATAGATTCAAAATTGATTGACTCAAATAAGATAAAAACTTATTTTATTAATAAAAAATAATATAATATTATATTCAATAAAAAAATTATAATTTACCATCCATATACAGACCTAGTTTACTATTTAATAATAATCCAAATACTTAAATATATTTGATAGTAGATATCTGTCGGAACATACACTCAACATTGATTTTCCTATATTAGGTAAAACCAGATTTTTCGAATATATATACATAAAGTATCTTCTTTTATCAAATACAAAATTTCTTATTAAAATATCTACTATAATACTCGGTACTATAGTAGATACATTACACAAAGTATTTAAACTAGTTGAATATTTTCTAAGACTGTCAGCATTAGCTAACAGAAGAAATTCTTGTGGTAGAATAAAATCATATTTTAGGGAGTAACGAGTCTGATTGGTAATCGCATAGACAGTTTCTCTAAAATTTGAAGAATAAAGTATTATATACCTTAAGAAGTCAGTCAAGTCGTTTGATGATATAAATAAAGAAACAAGTTTCTTCACCATGTACATATCATTGTCTTCAGAAGCTTTCAAAATCTGAATTCGAATAGATGAATTATTCTTAAGAATCGCATCAAAAATCTCTTTTTTAAGAGATTCTCTAAATGTCGAGTCTGATATATAAATCAGTACATTCATGCATTTTGTCGCTCTATAACTTATCAATAGCTTTAATAAACTAACAATAATATCATATACAGTCCAAGAGGCATGTCCTTGCAATCTTTGAATGATATTATTGAATTTTAATGAATCATCATTTGTAAGAGTATCAAAAATAAACTTACAACTGTGACATTCACAATTGTCAATTTTATTTGCTCTTAAATGTGAATCTTCGATGTATCTTATAGATAAACTATTTTGTGACATTTTCGTATTAATTAAATTATATCAATAAGTCTATATTATTATTAATAGATTAAATCTACTGTCAATTTTATATAAACTTTCGTTTAATAATTATTTTAAACATATAATAATTATTAATGAATCCTGAGTTTGATATTATATTATATAAAAAATATAATAAAGATTTACAAGATAAAACAAATGAAGAATTATTATTACATTTTAATGTAATTGGTCAATATCAGATGAGAATTTATTATCCATTATCTTTTTTTAAAAAAAATATAATATATATTTATAGTACAAAATTTGGTTATTATATTTCAAATGCAATTAAATATATATTATTTAAAAATTTTTATATAAGTAATATCATTAATAATATTAATATAAATAATCAAGATTTACATATTATACTTTTTTCACAATCAGTTAATAGATTTCCAAAAAATTATATTATATATCAATTAGAACAAAAAGATATATCTAAGTGGATTGATAAAAAATATGAATTAAGTATATTATATAGTAAAAAAACATGGGATTATTCAAAATCTAACATTGATAAATTTTCAGATATATTGAAAAAAAAAATTTTATATTACCCAATTCCATTAATATCAATAAATTATTTAAATAATATAATTATATTAAATAATAATCCATCAAATAATATACTATTTTATGGAGCAATAAATGAAATAAGAAAAAAAAAATTAAATTATTTACAACAAAAATTATATCCAAAATATCATATTAAAATAATTAAAGGTAAATATGGAATTAATTTATTTAGAGAAATATTAAATTCTAAAATTGTATTAAATATACATTTTTATGAAAATGCAATATTAGAAACATGTCGAATAAATGAAATATTATCATGTAATAAAATTGTAATAAGTGAAAAACCAGATATGAGTGATATATATAATTATAAATTATATGAAGATAAGGTAATATTTATAAATGATATGAATGATATGTATGAAAAAATAAAAAATATTTTAGGTAATATTAATGTAGATTATATAAAAAATGTAGATTATAAAAAAAATATAAATATCAATGATATAGATTTTTATTTATAAATTAATATAATCCATGATATTAATTTGTTTTTTAGAATCACTATCATAATTAATTACTACATTATCTAATATAATTCTTTTTTTACCTCTTGTTAAAGCAACATAGTATAAATTTGATTCTTTTTTAATATCAATATCATTATATATTCTAATAATATCATCTTCTAATCCTTTATAACTATGTATTGTGTACATATCTACATTACTTTCATTTTTACTAACAATATTTTTTTCTATATTATTAATTAATTTTTCTAATTCTTCAAGAGGCATTTTTAATAAAAATTTAGGTAAATCATCTGAAAATTCATCTAATTCATCTTCATCTAATTTGCTAATTTGTAATCTAGCATGTAATCTTTTTATATATTCAATTTGAGCATCATAATTATGAATCCATATATTTTTTATATGTTCAGCAGATCTTAATAAATTTTTCCAATTTCTAAATAAATAAACATATTTTTCATCAGGAATAATATTATTTTCTAAAATAGTATTATTTGTACTTTTAGATATCATCCAACAATTTTCGAATTTATCTCTTATTTCATCACATGCTGGAGATCCAACTCTAAAAGTTGAATAAAATTCAATTGTTAAAGTATCTGATGGTAATTTATCAAAAGCATTTATAGAACCTTTCCATTCGTATATTGCTTGTTTTGGATCACCTACAAAAACTTTTGGAATTGTAGTATCTTCTAATATTATTTTTAACATTGTATTATCAAAATCTTGTGATTCATCTATAAATATCATATCATATTTATTATCAATATAATCTTTACACATATGATTTATTTCAACCATTTTTCTAATAGAATCAAATGTAATCAATTCATTTGATAATACTTTTTTCCACATTGTTTCTAATAATTTTTTTTCACCCCCAAGTGTTTTTTTAGAAAAATCATTTATTTTATCATATTTTGTTTGATTACAAAATTTTCTAAAATTATTAATATAATAATTTTTAATTCTATATGGTTTTTTGACAAACCATTCAATTATATAAGGTAAAGTTTGAGGTTTTAAATCTACAATATCAGGATTTATTTTAGTTTTATTAATAAATATATCTCTAACAAGTGCATCAAAAGTAACTGGAAATAAATTTTTTATTTTTTTATCTTTTATTTTATCTTTAATTTCTAATATTAAACTTTTATTAAATGCAATATACAAAATTTTTTTATCTTTATGTATTTTTGATAATTCAAGTAAAGTTGTTGTTTTACCACTTCCAGCAACAGATTTTATTGCAAGTATATCATTTTTATTGAATTTATGTCTATAAACATAATCTCTATAAACTTTATCTAAAAAATTCATAGAATTTACACATCTAGCATATATTACACGAACTTCTTCTATATCATCTTTTAATTCATGTTCTTCTTTATCTTTTTCAGAAATTAAAATATCTGAAATTTCTAAAAAAATATCTAGAGATATAATTTTACATAACCACATATTTCTAATTTTATTTTCGGATTCAATTATAAAAGTTTTTTTATTTTTTAACCATAATATTTTTTTATATTTAGTATATAAAAAAATATTTTTTTTATTTTCAATTTCTAAATCATATTTTTCTGGAATTTCACATATTCCAAATTTACCAATTTTTACTCTTTTAATATATTGTTCCTCAACATTAATTATTAAATTATTTTCATTATTTAATGAACAAATCATTTAAGTTAAATAACATAAATTTAAATATACTAATTATATAAATCATTTTTATATAATTTATTATAAAATCTTATATTAAACTTTCAATTAAATTATCTAAATTTATATCAATAATTTCAGATGGTATAGGAGGTATATCTAATTTTGTAACATTATCATCTTCATAATCTATATTATTAAATTCAATATTAGAAATATTATTTATTATATTATTACATTGTATTGTATTATAATAATCATTTAATTCATTATCATATATACATATGTTATTATTTTTAATTTTATTAAAAATAGATTCATTTTCATGTTCTAAATAAATTATATTTAATATTTCTTTTCTACCAATTCTCTGTGATCTTCCTATAACTTGTTTTTCAATTGATAAATCCATCTTATGTACAAAAATAATATCAGATGCATTTTCAAAATTCATTCCACATCCAAATAATGTAGAATTAGATAATAATATTTTTACATTTCCATACTTATATTCATTTACAGCATAATCAATATCTTTGATATTTCCTTTATCTAAATCAATATATGAAATTTCATTTTCATCACATATAGATTCAATATAACTAAAAATATTTGAATAATCTGAAAATATAATTATTTTTTTATCAATATTTTTAATAGATTCAATATATTCTTTTAAAAAAATATTTTTACTATTTTCTATTTTAGTAAATATTAAATTTTCATTTATTAAATTTTCATTAAATTCTGACATTTCTAATTCTTCTGTTATATCTTTTTCAAAAAATATAAAATCATCTTTCAATATATCTTCTTTATTACAAAAAATACATGATTTTTTACCAATGTTATACCATTTATCTACACATTCACCACATATTTTATTATTACAACATGCTTTAGATATATAAATTTTATTATTATTAATATCACCATATAAAAAATAACATATTGGACAACATTTTGATTCTTTTAATCTATCATATATTAATTTTATTTTTCTTTCATTTTCTTCAATATTTTTTGTAGATATAGATAATAATTTTTTATAAACTTCTAATTGAATATCTGATATAAAAGCTTGATCATAATTAAAAACATTTAATAATAATTTTTTTAAATAAATATTAAATTCAAAATATTTGTTTAAAAAAATTATTAAATCACTATTTTGTTTATCTTCTTTTTCATTTCTATTTTTAATTTTAACTAAAATATCATGAATTCCATCAATTATTATTTCTAAACTTTTTAGTTTAATTATAATATTATTAAAACTTATTGTATTATTTCTATTTTCACTATAATCTCTAAATATAATATCTATTTCATTTAAATTATATATAATATCAATTATTTCTTCTAGATTAGTTCTTAATATTTTAATTTCATCTTTTCTATGATATTTTATTAATTCTTGTTCTTCTAAATCATCATTAATAAAATTTATATAGAAATCTAAAATAGAATAATCTGATATTAATTTTAATACATTTTCTTTGAAATTAATTATTTCATCTAATTTATTAATTTCAGATAAAAATAATTGAGTAATTAAATCTTTATTTAATTTATAGTCTTCGTATAATATAATATATTTATTTGATTCATCTACATTAATTTTATCAAATATTAATAGTGATTTTCTATTAGCTAAAATTATATCAATAACATCTTTTTCATTTTTTACTTTTTTATTTTCAAAATCTTTATTGTTTAATGTATAATCTAACGCATTAATTGATTTTAATTCATTATTAGATAATACATGACCTAATATATTATCAATATATATATTTTTACATAAATAATATTTTTTAATAGGTAAATCTAATAATAAATTTGAATCAATAAATTCATCATCACATTTACAAGTAATTTCTTCTATATTTTTAATTAATTTATTTTTATAATAACCTAATAAATTTATATCAAATGTAGCTGAAACAAACCATATAAAATCACTATTTATTTTAGTACAAATTATATTTGATATACTATCTATTTCATCCAAAAAAACACGATTAATTTTAATATTTAATGATTCTAAAGTTGTTGCAATAATATGATAATAAGATGATGTAATTAATATTATATCATTTTGTGTTAATATATTTGGATCTGAATATAATGAAATGATATTTTCATAATCTATAAATTTTTTATAAGACAGTTTTTTACTATAATTTTCAATACTTAAAACCCATTGACTATAAATATTTTGTGGAACAACTATAATATTTGTTTTATTTGATAAACGACTTTCATAAATTAATGATAATATTACATATGTTTTACCTGTTCCTGGTTTATCATTCATAATACCAAATAATTCATTTGTTTCTTCTATTTCTTTACATCGATGCAACATAGCAAGTTGATGATCTTTTAGAGTAATATTTATATCACTCGGATGTTCTGATCGAATTGAATTGAATGAAACTATCATAATTAAATTAATATTAAAAAATCTTTATATAGTTGTTAAAAATATAAATTATACCAAATTATTAAAATCTTTATTATTTTTAATTTAAAGAATTATTTTCAATAAATTTTAACGTTGGATATAAAAATGAGTATTTTCCACTTTTTTTATTTTCATAATCATAAGAATAATATTTCATATTATTTAAATTATTATTTATTTTTTTTTCAATATAATTATTTTTTGATTTAAATATGGTATAAAATCTTTATTTATATATTTTATAAAATTTTGAGTAAATAAATGATTATTATCAATTATTGTTTTTAATGAAAATGATTTTATTTTATCTATTTTGAAATTGAAATTTGTAAATAAATTTTGACCAGTGTAATATTTTTGTGGAAAAATCTTAAAAAAATTATAATTATCTATGTAAATTATTAAAGTATTATTGTACACATGTGTATTAATTTCAGTAAATCTATTTCTAATATTATTTATATGACTAATACTATTTTTAAAGTTGTCCATTGACTCCAATATTCTTTATTAATATCTAAAGGACCATGATTAGTTTCTTGTAAACATGAAGTTAACATTATTTTTTTGAATTTTTGTTCAGTATAAAAAAATTTTCTACAACCTTTGATTCCATATCTAACACATCCAATATATATATTATCATTAGTTTTTGTATATATATAAGATCTATACATAACATTATTGGAGATGTAGAATAAATAGTTTTACAAAAAATGTTTAATTTTTATTTATTAAATTTTTTATAAATATTAAGATTTTATAAAAAAATAAACATATTTATTAGAATTTATCTGAAAAAAGTTAATCTATTTTATAAATTATTGATAATAAAAAATATAAAAATATAATTTATATACAATGTTAATGATTATTATACAAATAAAAATAAATAAAAATATCTTAAATATATTTTTATTTATTTTATTCAAATTATGGTAAGAAACATATATTCTACTGCTCTATCATTATTTTTTTTTTTTAATATTTCACATATACTTTTTGACATTGATATTATAATTATATTATAACTCTATAAAAATAATATTTTTTCAAAGATTTAATAAAAAATGATTTAAATATTTTATATATAATAAATATATATAAAATATATCAAAGTATATATTATAATGGGCGTACCAACTTTTTTTTTGTCGATTATTAAGAACAAGAATTATAAAAATATTTATTCAGGTGTAGTTAATGGAAAAATAGTTTGTAATTATTTTTTTTTGGATTATAATGGAATCGTATATAAAGCTTATGAAAAAGTTAGAAAAGATTTTGAAGGAAAAGGTTATTCTAAAAATAAAATTGAAGAAATGATCATTAATGAAGTTATTCGATATACTAAATATTTAATATGTGAAGTTGTTAGACCAGATAAATTAACATATATTTCATTTGATGGTCCTGCACCTCGTGCTAAAATGGTTCAACAAAGATCACGTAGATTTAGAACATATTATGTAAAAACTCTATTACAAATTGAAAAAGAAAAATATGGTTTATCTCTTGAAGAATGGGATGGTAGTGCTAATATTTCTCCTGGAACAGAATTTATGGAAAAGATAAGTAATAAATTATTAGAAATTATGAAAGCTAAAGAGTTTAGTACTCATAATGAAAATATGAAAGTATTATTAAGTAATAGTAATGTTCCAGGAGAAGGAGAACATAAATTTTTACCATTAATTCGTTCAATGAGAAAAAAAAAGGGTACTAAAGATTTTAAGGTATATTTATATGGAAGTGATGCAGATCTAATAGTATTAGCTGTTTCAACGCATAAAAATAATATGCATATTATAAGAGAGGCAAAATCTGAAAAATTATTAAATGAATCATATGAGTTTATAGATTTAAATATTGATAATTTAAGAAATGGATTCAATTATGATTTAACAAAAACATTTAAAAATCATAATTATGATAAAGTTAGATTATTGAATGATTATATATTTTTAACATTTTTAGTTGGAAATGATTTTGTATTATCATTTGGTTTTTTAAAAATTAATAAAGATGGATTGAAGATAGTAATTGCAATATATAATAATATTAAAATAAATCATAGTGGTTATTTAATTGATTATAATCCAGATAAAGATGATATACCTTCTATTAATATTAATTTTTTTAAAGAATTAATTCTTGAAATAAGTAAAAAAGAAGATTTTGAAATGAAAAAACACTATTCTAATATTCATAAAATTATGGATGGAAGTAGAGATAATATGTCTATAAAACAAGAATTGGAAATGACTCCATTTGAAATATATGAGTCGAGATTAAATCATATGCCAGTATGTTCACCACATCATCCACTTTTTGAAAAATATCATAATGAATTTAAAAAAATAAATTATGCAGGTGATTATGAAAAATGGAAAGAAGAATATAATTCATATTACTTAAATATAAATAAAGAAAATGAAGAAGAATATCATGATATAAGATTAGAAATTGTTAAAAATTATTTAGAAAGTATAGTATATACAATGAAATATTATTTTCAAGGATGTCCATCATGGACGTGGTGTTACAAATATAGAGTATGTCCTTTATTATCAGATGTTTATTATTATTTAAACGAAGGATTAATTGATGTTAATAATCTAACATTTGAACAAGGGAACCCTTATACACCATTTCAACAATTAATGATGATATTACCACCACAAATGGAAAATTTAGTTCCACGTGTACTACGCCCAATAATGAATGATGATAAATTATTATGTACTCAGTTTTATCCAATAGATTTTATACTAGATGTTACAGTTGGTTTTAAATTTATATATAGCGAAGCAATATTACCAGAAATTAATGAAGAATTATTAATAACAACTATTGAAAAATATGAAGAAAAATTAACAGAAAAAGAAAAAGTTAGAAATACTATTCGAGAAAAACCTTTTATGGTTTAATATCAATACTACTAAATTAAGAAATGAACCATAAAATAACATATAAATATATTTTTATTTTTAATAAATACAATAGAAAATAAGGAAATATTTTAAAAATATATAAAATTATACATCACTAATTTAATTTTAAATAAATTTAAATTTTATTTTTTTATATTTATTGATTATAATTTATCAATAACTTTTATTTAATCTATAAATTTAAAATATATTTTTATACATTAAAAATATATTTATTGATATAAATCAATGATGTAAACTTAAGATTTTTATTAATAATACTGATAAAATAATTTATAAAAAATATTTTATTGTTAATTTATATTTATTTAAATAATACTAAAACCATCAAATTCAATTTTTTATAAAACATTATTGATAATAAAAACTTAAATATTTATTAAGTTTTATAAATTATTATTAAAATATATTTTAATTTAATATTGAATCTTAAAATTATTTAATTATTAACTATTGATTTAATATTTCAATATTTAAGTATTATTATGTAATAATACTTAAATTCTTAAGTTTACAGCATTGAATTTAATATTTATAAAAATCTCATTTAGGAGTTTTTGTATAATTCATTTATCTTTTTTATTGATAATTGATTTATGCAACAGCTTTATTATTAAATTATAATATATTTATAATTTAATTTTTAAAATATTTAAAATTATTTTTTGACACATTCTATTTTTAATAAAAATTAAATCATTCTAATTTTATTAATTTAACCATAAATATGGACCGTTTCCATTTAGTGTTGATTCTTCTTTTGATGGTTCAACAATAATATTATTTCGACAACCATATACTGTCCAAAAGAATTTACTATTATCACCATAAACATTAAAATAATTATCTATTACTTCTGATACTGATATATTATGTGTTTGTATAATTCCATTATAAATTGGTGTAATTTGAACAGTAAAATCATATGCAATATGTTTAACATAATCTGGTAGATAAATACTTACAAAATTATTATTTGTAATTTCTCCTTTACCACGATAATATACTCCTGCTTCTGGACCTTCTAAACATGCATGAACTAAATATTTATTGTCATCAATTGGATGTTGAATGACAAATGTTTTGGCCCATCCAGCAGCTCCAGCAGTTGATCCTGATAAAATTCCAGGATTACTACCATCTGTTATCCAAAAACGAAAACCTGTTACCCCCCCACTAAAATAAGCGGTTGTACCAGTTAATCCTCCATTTAATGTTAAACTTCCTGCTGTTACACCTTGGCTAAAATAAGCAGTTGTACCAGTTAATCCTCCATTTAATGTTAAACTTTTTGCTGTTACACCTTGACTAAAATAGGCAGTTGTACCAGTTAATCCTCCATTTAATGTTAAACTTCCTGTTGTTACACCTTGGCTAAAATAGGCTGTTATACCAGTTAATCCTCCATTTAATGTTAAA
>Ga0214919_10011212_pt1 | contig 11204 bp, 26 predicted proteins | sample LL1503_MetaG_FD_177994 | JGI IMG/M metagenome (GOLD analysis project Ga0214919, IMG submission 177994) | Freshwater microbial communities from Lake Lanier, Atlanta, Georgia, United States - LL-1503 | ecosystem: Environmental > Aquatic > Freshwater > Lake | place: USA: Georgia | collected...
CTATATCAATCCACGAAACAAATTCATTGCAATCAAGGTGGACCGGCCCACTGTGCGAGATCGCAAGAATCTGGCCTTGCTTGAAAAAGACTATGAACAGTTGGGCGACATTACCAAAGTGTCAACCAACCAAGGCATCACCTATCGTATTGCAAAGGCTTGATATGTTCCGGTACACCATGCATTGGAAACAAAAATACACCAATTGGTGTCCCTACGAGCCGGAGATTCATGACTTCACTCAGGCCCGCCGAGCACTGCAAAGGATCATGGCATTATGAAATGGTACGCTGAAGTAACAGATTGGAAAGGTGCGGCACCCAATCATGTGTATCTCTTGGATGACGCCAAAAGCAAAATGTTTGCTTATGTGCCTTTTGGTACTGGCAAACCTTTCACTTTCAAGGCACCTATTCGCTTGGACATGCGTGGACGCAAATTCACACTGAACCCAGTGCAGTTCAAAACCACTGTGAAGGCACCCGAGCCCGAAGGTCGTGTGTGGGAAATCAAAGGCAGCAAGGGTGACGTTTACCGAGTGACCGAAGTCAACGGCACAATGAGTTGCACTTGCAGTGGATTTAGATTTCGCGGCGATTGCAAACATGTAAAAAGTGTGACGTGATTGCATTCACCATATTTTGTGTTTTTGTTGCATTGTATGCATTGGAATTGACAGGCGGATTGTTTTTGACTTGGTTGATTCAACGATACGGAACATACGGATCTCACCATGTGGATATTACTAATAATAACTTTAGTAAATGGTGGAGAAGCACCTTCAAAATTTGAAACACGTAAATATGTGACTCAAACAGAATGTGTGCAAGCCAGAGACCAAGTCGAACGCCGCGCCGCAACATTTGGTTATTGTACTTACGAAAGAAACAAAAATGCAAATAGTAAATGATTTTTATCAAGACACACAGTCTGTGGTTGCAGCAGCCATTAGAGATTGTGTGTTCTTGTACAAAAATCCTGTAGGCAATCGCAGTCAAGTTCCTGCAATTCCCAGCGGGTATGATTCTTGGTCCAGTACAGATCCTGTACATGCTCAAAATGCCTATCGGCTCACAGCAGAAATACAGCCCTTGGCCACAGCAATTGAACAATTGACTGGCTTGAGTGTGATGCGGTCCTGGGCCAATCTGCACCAATCACAGCAATGGATTGGTGCCCATGCACACCGACATGCAGGCCTGCCAGGCACCAGCATGGTTAAATCAGTGGCCACCTACTATGCACAAGTGGGCGCAGGCGAAACACTGATTTTTGAAGATCAAGCGGTGCCTGTTGAACCCAACATGTTGTTGGTGTTTGACAGTGAGTTGGTACATGGGTTTGATCCCATGGACCGAACAGTAGATCGAATTGTAATTACTTTTGAATTGGGATAAACATGCTAAAATACATTACCAATCGTTACCAATCAGTGATGTTTCCTTGGGAACCCGGCCTGGTTGAATGGTTGCAACAACAGTATCCGCACAGTAAATATCACATTGTAGAAATTTCACAGGAGCAATGACATGCCATACATATACAAAGAAGTTGAAGTAGATATTGATTTGAGTGACTTTGAAACTGACGATCTAATTGAAGAGTTAGACAGTCGTGGAGAATTATCTTCATACTCTGGACCTGGTCCAAATAGTAGTAAAGAGCTGGTAGAACGAATCTGGATGAAGCGCAGAATGGGCAATCAAGATTATCAATCAGAATTGGACCAATTGATCTACAACGTAACAGGACACATTGTATGACCACAGTGACTCTAATAGAAGATCCCGAAACTGGAGACTTAATAATGCCATTCCCTGAAGGCATGTGCGACGAACTGGGTTGGGAAATCGGCGACACATTGATCTGGACTGTGAACGAAGATCAGTCATTTACTTTGAGCAAACAATCCACACAGGAGAACTAGTCATGAAAGTGTTAGCGGCCTTGTTATTGTTGTTGAGCACAGCAATCAGTCAGGCAGACACATTGCGAGTGGGTCAAGACGATTTGATTTTCAATGCTAGCCCCAACCACACTCCCAAGATAATTGAATGGATTGTGGTGGAAGACCTAGACCAGGCCTGTTATGGCAAACCCAAGAATCCTGGCCAAGGCGAACTGCGTGGCTGTGCCAAGTTCAACAAAACCAAATGTTTTGTGTACACCAAAAAAGAAACCACATTGGCCAATCTTGGTCATGAGATGAGGCACTGCTTTGAAGGTCAATGGCATGCGCCAGAATAGTTCAGTTAGCCGTTAATGACAAAACCAACCAAAAATCCCAGGTATTTCCTGGGATTGTGTTGATAGGTCTTAAATAAAATCCAGCACACTAACAATTGTGCTTAACAAAGGAGTTTATTTTATGGACAATGTAATGGCAAAGGCTACCAGCCTTTTAAACGGTATCATCGATATCGGTATCAAACTGATCGCCGCTGGCGTGATTCTGCAGATCCTGTTCGGAGCCGCAGTTCCCTTCCTGGCAATCGATGTAACTGCAAGCCTGATCAAATTTGTAGCTGCCCTGGGCAGTCAAGGATTGGTTGGTTTGGCTGCGTTAGGCGTGATCTATTGGTCCTTCAACAAGAAGTAAAACTCCAATAGCACAAAACAAAAAGCCCCTTTCGGGGCTTTTTTTATGCTTGATCCACGAACTTTTTCAGTTCTTCAGCCTTGGCCACAATGTCCGTACTGGACGGAAAATCGGGTAAGGTTGGGAACGGATGGGACTCGCGATTGGCATCAGTCAGCTTGGAATGATATTCCTGCATCTTTGCTTCACGACTTTGGAATACTGGCGTATGGAGGATTTCTTTGGCCAGATGTAAGAGTTCGAGACGGATCTCGTAAGGTGTTTTGCTCATGATAGACTCCTTTGTGTGTATGTGTGTGATCTGCCAACTGCCCTATGCCTTTGGCAGAATGCTACACGAGCCTATTATTTATATATGTAATTGATGGTGCTGGAATTTTCTCTCAGTTCCAACGCACCATTCTTGAGATGGAATCGCCGGGCCATCTCGGTCTTGGGACTCAAGGTCACGTAAGTTTGGATATCAGGAAACTCGGCCTTGATGCTTTTTTGTGCTTCTTGTATCAAAGTTCGGCCTGCGCCAGCAGCATAACTCCAAATGGTATAAAACACCGCGGTTGTGGCACTCTCGACCAGGTCAGCCATGTCCTCCACAGCAGCCGGAACGTCAGCGAGAAATTTGACACAAGTCACTGCTGATGTGCTTTCTCCATTCTTCAACAGATAGATTCTGCTGTTGCTGTTGATTCGATCATGCATGGGGATTTCAGGACGCACTGGATCATCCTTGATCAAGAGTTCAAGCTCGTCAGTTATGGTGGTGATGGTGTGTAACATAATGTACGCCGTTATTATTATGCACAGTTATTTATCTGATTGGACAAACTGCAATGTATTTTTGCCAGAAACTATTGTGACTGTTGTAAAATTACTATACAATAGTCAAATGCTGTACGCAACAGCTATTCACTAATGAAAGGTAAATTATATGCGTTTTAATCCAGAAACAAAAACATTCAAGGTCTTCAATGCTTTGTACAACGGCGAGAAGTTGACCCCTGCTGCTGCTCAAAAGCGTTTTGGCGTGAAGAATCTTTCCGCTGAAGCCAGCCGCATTCGTGCTGCCGGTTATGCTGTGTATGCCAACAGCCGTGTGGCTGGCAACAACACCAAAGTCACTGAGTATGTGATTGGCAAGCCCAGCCGCAAGATCGTGGCAGCCGGCTACAAGGCCATGGCCCTTGGTTTGGTCTAATCCGTTCGGATAACCAACATGCAAAAACCCTGCCTGGTGCAGGGTTTTTTGTTGACCAGTAAATCGCAATCTGTTACAATAACAGTGTAAAGGACTCATGGCATGATCAAGCAACTTTTTACCCGATTGGGACGCTATCGCGTTATTCACGACAGGCTAGACAACGAACCGTATCTGGAACGTTATTATGTGTTTCTCAAAGACCGCGAAAGTTTTCCATTCAATGTGTTTGTACACAAGTTTCTAAAAAGTGATCCAGATGATGTGCATGATCATCCTTGGCCCTATGCCACACTGATCTTGCGCGGTGGTTACTGGGAATGGCGTCCTCAATTCAACTCAAAAGGAGAAAAGATTGGTGAGGTCGCACGTTGGTGTGGTGCCGGCAGTTTCCGTACTGCCCGGGCCAACTCCTATCACAGGATTGAACTGGATCCCAACATCACCTGTTGGACCTTGTTCATGCCCGGACGCAAACAACGCGACTGGGGATTCTTGGTCAAGAACCAGTGGATCCAGTGGGAACAATATTTGAAACAAAGGAAAGCAGCATGAAATGGTTTAAACGCATGATCACCCGTTGGGTGCGTGAAGATTGGGACAACGTGGGCCGGGAACTTAATCGGGTCGAGGAGAAGTTAGCAACATCTAGTAGAGGGCTGATTCGCGCTCACTCAGACACCATCGATGGCCATGCAGGACTCAACATCACAGTGATGAGCGCAATCGGCGGCAAGATTGTGACCTTTCGACACTATGATCGACGCAAAGACGACAACCAATATCGTCACTATGTGATTCCGGACGACCTGGACTTTGAACGCGAACTAGGCAAAATGATCACTTTGGAATCCATGAGGCAGGTATAATTACAATATGCTAGAATTTTTAATTCCCATTGCAGTTGGACTTTTTCTTGGTGCCATGATAGTGCAGGTTTATCATGCCTGGCGTGCATTGCAAGACCTGGCTGACTTGCCGCCAGAAGCCATAGAAACTCTGGAGAAATTGGAAAATGAAACTTTGATTATTTTAGAAGTTGAATCTGTTGACAACCAATTTTTGTGTTACAATCACTTTACAAAAGACTTTGTGTGTACCGGGCAAAATCTAGTTGAAATCATAAAGAACTTCAAACAACGCTATCCTGACAAAGACGCAGCCATAGCCCGAGGTGATCCTGCGGTGCTGGCTGTGTTGAAAAAACAATTTGACCAACAAACAAATGAAAATCGCATTAGCATCTGATGTCCACTTGGAATTTGGACCACTGGAAATCAACAACACTGATGCCGCGGATGTTCTTGTCCTCAGCGGTGATATCTGTGTGGCCGCGGATCTTGGTGATCGCGATGTGCGTAACCTCCTGGGAGAAAACACCAAGAGCCATAGATATCATGCGTTCTTTGAACACTGTGCAGAACAATTCCCACACGTGATATACATTGCAGGCAATCACGAGCACTATCAGGGAGACTATGCTCAGACAGTGCCTCGCTTGAAAGAAAAGTTATCATACCTACCCAACCTGCATGTGTTGGAAAAGCAAAGCATGACCATCGACGGCGTGACTTTTTTGTGTGGCACATTGTGGACTGACATGAACCGCAGTGATCCACACACCCTGCTGGCCATTCGTGACTACATGAATGATTATCGCACCATTGAAAACAGTCATCGAATGGTCACATACAAGAGTCGTGTGCCCAGCGAGGAGTGGCCGTATGACACCAGCAAAGACACTGTGGCATTCAAAACCCGAGCCAGCAAGTTCACGCCTGAAGATTCAGTGGAAGACCACAACACCATGTTGGCCTTTGTTCGTGCTGAAATTGCAAAAAATCCCACTGGTCAGTTTGTTGTGGTAGGGCACCATGCTCCTAGCCCTCTCAGCATTGCACCTCAGTATCAAGGCCAATTTGTGATGAATGGTGCATTTGGTTCAGACCTGTCTGAATTGATGCTGGACCATCCTGAAATTGTATTGTGGACACATGGCCACATGCATGACGTTTTTGACTACACAATTGGCACATGTCGAGTGGTATGTAATCCTCGTGGTTATGTTGGCCACGAAGCTCGTGCTCGGGATTGGCAGTTGAAAACAATTGAGATTTGATTTTTTAACTCTGGAAGGCACTGATGTTTGCACGTATGGTCGAAGACTTGGTAAGAGAACCCACAACAGAAAATCCAACAATACAACTCAAGGACTATGAAAATTGGCAAAAACAGTACACCTGGGACGCATTGCAAAACATACGTTACGGGCAAAGTTTTTGCAAACAATTTGATATCACAGATTCAAGATTGTATTATTCTCGAGACTGGGTCAGTTGTGATCGGCTGATACGCAACGAATACATCATAAGACCTTGATGAATTCAATCACTTTCAAAATGAATTCCCAGCAAGGGCTGGAACACAAGACAGAACTGGAAGAGTCTGGGCTGATACAAGGGCATGACTTTACCTGGACCTATGTACCACCTGGCTCTGCCACATGGTATCCTGATGTCAGTGCTGGCAGCAATAACAATGGCCGAACTGTGATATTTTGGTTTCGAGACCCGGCCTTGGCAACGTTTTATCGATTGAAATGGAGTTGATCATGCATAACATAAGCATCACTGATCTCACTGTGCGTCAATGCCAACTGTTGGATACCATGTGGCAGTTACAGAGCCAGGAAGAATTTGAATCTTGGTTTGAAAAACTTGATCCTGCAGAACGTTTTGAAGTGCATGCTCTAAAGCAGGTATTGTTGCATGAATTGATGGAAATTTCGCTGTACGAAACTGATTTTCGAGAAAGCGGTCGGGTGTTACAAAAGTTTTCATTATGAAAATGCTTCCGGTGTTGTTGACACTGGCAACTTTGTATGGATGCGGTGGTGGTGGTACCAGCACTATTGGACCAGTCGATAAACCTGCAACAGTGATAGATCGACAAATCACAGCAGCGATGCCATCACAAGGAGTGTATGTGCCTGCACTCATATTGGGAAATTTTACCAATGATGGTGCAAAATATGTATTGTCTGCAGGATGGATTTCCAATGGTATTGGTACAGGACTGCCTCTGGCACCAATAAAAATTCTAAAAATAAATGCCGACAACACAGCCACAGACGCAACTGCGGCCATACTTGGTGGCGAACAGTTGGCCAGTACCAACATACCCATTGTGGCGGATTTCAATGGTGACGGGATTGATGATATATTTCTTCCTGGATTTAGAGATATGCCTGTTGGAAACACAGGCAGCGTGGTATTCTTGAGTCGGTCTGGTCAACCCCATCAAAGAGTTGAACTACCTGATCAAGTCTGGAGTCATGGTGCTGTGGCAGCAGATGTCAACAGCGACGGCACCATTGACGTTGTAAACAGCCGTGGCCAAATGTGGTTGAATGATGGTCATGGCAATTTTACATTTCGTGACTATGCGTATAATCTAAACAATCTCAGTGTTGGTGCATACATGAATGGCTCAGGAGTATGTGCAGGAGATTTTAACAACACCGGGCATACTCAAATAGTAATCACTGATGTTGAAAACACTGCTCAACATCTACCAATTTCTGACACAATTATATTTGAATTAGATGATCAATTGCGTAGCACCAATTGGCATGCATTACCAGTACCAATTCTAGACCGTGGTAAAACAACAGAAACAAGTCATGACATCACTTGCCAAGTTGCTGATGTCAACGGTGATGGCAAACCTGATATCATTGTGATAAGCCGTCCTCTTGACACAGCAAGGAATGGGCAATGGACCAGCGAAGGACGCATACAAATTTATTTGAATCAAGGCGATTGGATATTCACAGATATCACAGACACCATAGTAGGTTATGATCAAAATGTAGTGGCAAGTTACACACCGATGGTGATGGACTTGAACAACGATGGAAAATTGGATATTTGGTTGGGCTCGCCCAACTCAGCCAACCAAGCCTTGTTGAATACAAATGGTATCATGACCCGAGCCATGAAATCTATTATTGATTCATATGGGGCCACTGGGCCAATGATTCCTGTGAAATTTGGTAACCAATGGAGTTTGGTTTATACCAAATTTCACAATTCTGGTTACACTTATCATATTTCAACAAACAAAGTGCAGTTTTAATCACAAGATTGCCCAAAACTGGTTGACCACTAACAATAGTTGTGCTACACTGCGATTGTCTTGTTTAAGTTATGAGACATTCTATCAACTTTTAAGGAAAATTTATGTCAACTACTCGCACAATCACTCGCGGTGCAAATCCCTATGCGCCCATGGTTATTCAACAAAATATCAGTCTGACTCCGCAAGGATCAGCTACCATCTATGAGCCACTGTCGGTTCGCGGAGATCGAGCGCATGTCAATCCGCATGTTCAACGAGCCTTGGCCGATCTCAAACAACGACTGGGTGGCAAGAAATATCGTCAAGACCATTTTGGTGAGCTGATTTTGGCTCCTATCTCTCTGGTGGACATCAATGTGGAAATCCAACGTGATGAAGATGCTGAGCATCACGCCAACATCATTGAAAAATTTGATCCACGCATCTACATGCCAGTGATGTGTACTCGTCTCAAGAATGGACGATATTCAGCATGGGAGGGTCAGCAAACTTCTTGTGTGCTGTATCACTTGTACAAGGCAGGTCTCATTGAGGACGACTTCATGGTGCAAATCAAGGCCTTTGACGAGGACATGATTGTTCCGGGTACACAACTGCAAGGTGAAGCAGTGGCCAATTATGGATTCCGTCAAATCAACGGTGGCGGTCGCAAAGGTATTGATGCCTATCACTTGCATCGCAGTCGTGTAAACGGTGTTCGTTTGTATGACTCGATCTTTGACGAAGACATCCAAAGCGAATCAATCCAGTGCATCATGGAACACAATCAAATGTTCCCAGCCAAAGCCAGCGAAGCACGAGGGCAATTGGCCACTCCGGGCATGGTCACTTACATTCATGGTTTGAATCAGATTGCTGGGCACGGCACTGATATGAAACTGTTCAATGTCAGCAAAGCAGATTTGGATTGGGCATTGGCCTGGCACAATGAATACTACCCCAACGAAAAAGGCGTGGATGGTGGTTTTATACTGGCATTTGGTCGATTAGCTCATGCAGCTCGAACTGGTAAAAATCCAGTGTCGCTGGGCAATGCCAAGAGCGCAATCAGCCAGGACTTGTTCAAACAGTTTCAAAGTCTGTATGGTTCGCCCAAGGCCTTTCACAAGGACTGCAAGCAACGACTGGAGGCCTGGCAAGAAGCCAACGATGCACCCGGCGGCTGGACAGACAACTGTTTGACTCCCATGCTGGTAATGGACTACTACAATCCCAACAAGTTTGGTGGCAAACTCACTTTGCCTCAAGTGCCAGACATGAAGAAATATGCGGGGTTCTAAAATGACTGAACCTAAAACATATTACTTCTATCTGTGGCGTCATCGTTTTGTGGATGATGCAGACAACATAATCTCTCGCACCTGCTTTGGTATCACAGGCAATCCTGTGAATCGAACACAAGGTTACGAAGGTCATGTGGGGCATGTGGTCAAGTTTGCCAAACTGTGGACTGGACCCGAGCGGTTGATACGTGAACTTGAATCTCGTATCAAAGGTGACTTTCACAATCAAATTGTGACAGGCACCAACGGATTCAGGTACGAATGGATTGACGAAACTGTGGAGTTTGATTCGATCTGCCGATGGGTCGAATGGGAAGTGGCAAATACTTTCATTGGCATAACTGTAGCAGAGGAAATCAAATGAGCAGACTAGCATTTTATGGTCGACAATGGACAGTGTTCGATGCTGCCAACCAGCAACATCGTCAGTGGTTTGCTGAATTTCAAGCGCGGCGCAGTTGGAGCCACTGCCCAGTTAGATTCATAGTGGATGATGATGTGGGGGATTTACTCACTATGATCCAGCGCAAATTGATAGATTATTATACCAATAAGGAATTTGGTGATATTCTAGCATAATTGTTGCAAAAAACCCACACAAAAAACCCTACTTTTGGTAGGGTTTTTTGCTGAAAAATGTCGCAAAAAAAGCCACAATATTTCGGTTGACCGGTATTGGGCAAACTGCTACAATATGGGCATGTTCAGCAAAAAGGAGTCCGAAATGAGCTACTACATTATCGTTCGTGCTACTGGTCTTATCGCTACTGATGGTCCCAACCGGACCCGTTCCTACAAGACCCATAGTGCTGCTCAAGCCACCCGCACTCGTCTTTGCCGCAAAGCAGGTTGGGCTGCTGGTGAACTCAGCATCGTGGATGTAAAAGATTACCAACCGCGCATGGTCACCCGTAAGAACTTGATGAGTGGTCAGGAATTCCAAGAAGATGTGAACACTCCTTACTTCTGCTCGCCCTCTTCTGAAACTTACTGGAGCATGTGATATGGCTTATACTGTGGTGGCTGATCGTTCGGAAACTGACCAAATGCGAGTTAAGTATGGTCCCCGCAAAGGTTTAGAAGGTCCGTTCAACTTCTCGGGCCGAGTGCTGTACTATGATGTCAAGCAAGGCCAATACTACGACCCTCGCACAGACTTCTATGTGAGTCAGGACGAGATGGACATTATCAACACCGCTTTCATGGAAAGGTTCCGAGCCATATGAATCAGTCACTGATCAATCTAGCCATTGTGCTGGCACCTGTTTGGATTTTTGGTATCGCTGTGATGCTTGAGGAGATATTTGCATGATCTGGGCCATTGCAGTAATCCTCAGCATGTCCAGTACCAGCGTGACCTATGTGGGACAGTTTGAACAAGAAGCGGCCTGCAACAAAGCAGCCCAAGAGCTCAGAACACAGAACTTGAGCAGCATCAAGGTGGTGTGTGTACAGATGCCCAAAAAATAGGTTGACCACTATTGCCCGTTTTGCTATAATACACACATTGCAACAAGGAATTGATCATGTACGTTTCTAGATTTCAACCCAGCTATCGCAAATCCATGACACCTACCACACTCAGTATTCAATACGCTGTGAGCGATGTGTGGGCCGCTGCCTGTGCCGCTCAACGCATCAATGGTGCTTACGTTAAAGAAGGTCGAGTTGACACTGATGTAAATGGTACGGTGATCTCTGTAGTGAAACGTAACCGTGATATCATGATGGATTTCTTGACCAGCCCTGAGCATCTTACTGTGGAAGATGTGATCGCCGGTGAGCAAGTGCTGAACGATTTGAAAAAAGATCTCACGTGGCGTGCTCTCAAAGGTCAACTGAGTGATTTTGATCAGGGTGCCGCCAAGGTGTTGGCAGTAGAAGGTCACTTTGATAGCCATCTGAACCGACTGGAACTGGCTGTGGTAGCCTGCCTGCCTGCCAGCCACGAGCGTATGCAAGCTCGCCAGGCTGTGGAAGACCGTAT
>Ga0214919_10011213_pt1 | contig 11204 bp, 5 predicted proteins | sample LL1503_MetaG_FD_177994 | JGI IMG/M metagenome (GOLD analysis project Ga0214919, IMG submission 177994) | Freshwater microbial communities from Lake Lanier, Atlanta, Georgia, United States - LL-1503 | ecosystem: Environmental > Aquatic > Freshwater > Lake | place: USA: Georgia | collected 2015-03-15
AATAATTAAAAATATTATTAAATTTAAAATACATAAATTGAATATACTTATAATAAACACATTTAATGATTGTTTATTATAAACATATCTGTAAATAAAAAATTACCTACAATATCAAATAAAAAGTTTATTTTAAATTGTAAAAGATGTAAAGAAAAACTTATTTATTTAATATGGAGATTTTAAAATTTAGTTTGATTACATTTATATATTTTTATTTTAGTTGGTTGCAATTTTTTGGATTTTTAGCATTTAGCAAATTATTTTATTATTATATAAATAATAAAAATATATTATTATTAGAAAAAATAAATTATTATATTTTAAATGTATATAAAAAATTTAAAAATAATTACATTGGAAAATATATACATAATTATTTAGAATTAGTAAATGCTAAATATTTACAATTAATAAATTATTTAATTAATAAATTATTTAATATAATTATTCAAATTGGAATTATGATAATGTTTGAAAAAGAAGAAAAACAAATACCAATAATTCAAAAAAAAAATAAAAAATCTACTAAACCTTTTGATTTTAATCAGTTTTTAGATGATTTAGAAAAATAAATAACTTTAAAAAATAATAATTAACTTTTAAGAAGTTTAATATTATTATTTAGTTTTTTATAATATTGTGAACTAACCAAATAATATTTACTAATAAATGATACTTTTTACTAATAAATGATACTTTTTACTAATAAATGATACTTTTTACTAATAAATGATACTTTTTACTAATAAAGATATAATAAAAAAATTTGATAAAAATATTTAAAAAGATTATATCATTATACATAATGGCAAATTATATAACTACACAAGAAGATATAGATAAATTAATAGATCTATATTATAAACAACCTAGAATTTTATATGAACACCTTTTTTCATCATACAATCAATTAATTGAAGAAATAATTCCTTATTGTTTAATTCAAGAACCTAATTATTTTTATCAAAATGTAATTAAAGATACTATTTATTATCACGGATTTAAATGCTCTAATATAAGAATAAAACCTGCAACTTTTGATAATGATAATGAAATTAAATTTCCTAGTGATGCTCGTAAAAACCATTTAAATTATTTTGCAACTATTGTTGTTGATATTGTTCAAGTATTAGAAAAAATAGATATTATTACAGGTGAAAAAACAGTTAAAGAAATTGGTGAAGTAGAAAAAGATACATCTTTAGCTAATATACCAATTATGGTTCGTTCTAAATATTGTTCAACACATATCAAGAAAGATTTACATGGTGAATGTAAATATGATCCTGGTGGTTATTTCATTGTTAAAGGTCAAGAAAAAGTAGTAATATCAATTGAGAAAATGGTTGATAATAAAGCTTTAGTTTTTACAAAGAAAGAACCAACTTTTTTAAATGATGAAGGTCTTGTTTATATTGTTCAAGTTAATTCTAGAAAAAATGATTGGTCTGATAATTTACAAATTGTTACACTTAAAAATAGAAAAAATAATGATTTGGTTTTAACAACATCATCTTTAATTGATGTACCATTATTTGTATTATTTAGAGCTTTTGGTATTGAATCTGACCAAGATATTATTTCTAAAATTACATATGATTTAGAAGATGTTAAAATGATTAATTTACTTCGTAGTTCAATGGCACATTCTACAGATGATAATGGTATTCCAATCAGAACTAAAGAAGAAGCTATTACGTATCTAAGTTCTAAACTTAGACGTAATCGTATGATATCTCAAACTGATGAAAATCTTGCTAAAATTCAAAGAAAAATGATGTTAGAAAAAATTTTTAGACAAGATTTTTTACCTCATTTAGGAGAAGATATACCAAAGAAAATAGCATATTTAGGATATATTGTAAATAAACTTTTAAGTGTCTGGTTAAAACGTATAGATCAAGACGATCGGGATGCTTTACAAAATAAACGTATTGAAACACCAGGTATTCTTATTGGTCAATTATTTCGACAAAACTGGTCTAAAATGTTAAAAGAAATTGGTAAATTATTTGCTAAAAAAAATACATCAGATGAAACACCAATTAATATTATTAATCAAATTAAACCAACAGTTATTGAACAAGGTATTAAAACCGGTTTAGCTACTGGTATTTGGGGTATAAATAAAACAAAAAAAGGTGTTTCACAATCATTGCAACGTTTATCATGGATACAAGCTATTTCATATTTAAGGAGAATTATGGCTCCATCGCTTGAAGCTGCAACATCTAAAGTTACATCTATTCGACAAGGTCAAAATTTACAAGCACAATTTTTATGTTTGACGGGTGATACTGAAATTTTAATGGGTAATGGTATGGATACTAAATTAATAAAAAATATAGTAAATAGTGATTTTGTTGTATCAATAAATACTACAAGTTTAAATCAAGAACCAACTTTTACTTATAATAAATTTGGAAAAATGGCTAATAAACTATTAGAAATCAAAACAATAAGTGGAAGAACTATTAAATGTACTCCAGAACATGAATTTTTAATTGTAAAAAAAGGTAAATATATTTGGAAAGAAGCCAATAAATTAAATTCAGAAGATAAACTCATAATTAGACATACTGAAAAACATATATCATGTGATAAAGAAATGAATATCATTATCAACGAAAATGAAGTATCTGAACAATATAAAATAAATTTATTAGAAAATGGTTATTTAAATAAAAAAATTCCATTAGATAAATTAGTTATTATTGCAAGACTATTAGGTGCTCTTAATATAGATGGTAAAAATAAAAAAGAATATAATCGTTCAAGTTTTACTCTATGTGATCAAAAAGATGTATATCAAATTAGTGATGATATTTATAAATTAGGATTTGGTGCTCCTTGTATTTCAAGACCAAATACTAAATTTATTGATAAAAAATCAAATAGAGAAATACAATATCAAACGTGGAAAGTATATAAAGATGGAGTATTATCATATTTATTAAATTTACTTAAAGAAAATAAAATAAATCAAACTAAAATAGTTCCTAATTGGATTATGAATGGTAATAAATTAATTAAAAGAGAATATTTATCAGCTTTTCAAGGAGTTAATGGAAATAAAATAATTTATCAAAATAATCCAACTTCTAAAAATTTTAAATTCATTTTAGACCCGATAAGCCAAATAACATCTGTTAACTTTTTAGAAGAAACTAAACGATATTTATACCAAATATCTAAACTTTTTAGTGATTTTGAAATTAAAACAACTATCAAAATTGATAATTTAAAAGATAATACCAATAAAAAAAGAGTATTATTATTTTTTGATAATACATCAGAAAATATAATTAAATATTTAGAATGGATCGGATATCGATATTGTAACGAAAAAACTACAAAATCTTATCCTATTATTGAATATCTATTAATAAAAAAAGAAAATTATAAAAATGAATTATTTGAAAAAAATATAATTAACAATGATACGAAAACAGTTTCAAAATATATATGTGAAAATAATTATGAAGAATTCTTAAAAAATAATTTATTAGAAAATGATTTAGTATCAGTTAATATAAAAGAAGTTAAAGAAATTCCTCCTGAAATGGTGTATGATTTCACAACTTTATCTGATAATCATAATTTTATAGCTTCATCAATTACAACTCATAACTGTATTTGTGAAACACCAGAAGGACAAAAAGTAGGTATTGTAAAATCTATGGCAATGATGGCATCTATATCATATCAAAATTCTTCTCAATATGAGATTGTATCTACTATTCTTAAATCTTCTAAAATGAAACATCCTGCTGATATTGACTCGTTGCAAATGAAATCATTTATTAAAATTTTTATTAATGGTAATTGGATTGGTGTTTGTAAATTAGTAGATGGTAATGAAGTTCTAAATAAATTAAAAACATCAAAAAGAAACGGATTAATTGATAAATATACAACAATTTGTATGGATTATTCAAAAAAAGAAATTAAAATCTATTCTGACGGAGGTCGTTTAATTAGACCAATTATGATTGTATCTAATAATAAACTAGGTTTATCTAAAGAATTAATAGAAGATGTTGAAAAAGACTTGTTATCTAAAGATAGTGATAAAGGTTGGAAAAGACTTTTATCAAAATATCAAAATTTAGTAGATTATGAAGATATTGAAAGTTCTAATTATATTATGTGCGCTGATAGATATTATAGATTAACTGAATCAGAAACAAATAGAAATCGTAAAGTAGAAAATATTGATGTTGATAAAATTAATCGTTATGGTGATTATCGTTGGATAAAATATACACATTGTGATTTTCATGCATGGACTCAATTAGGTATTGTAGCTGGTAATATTCCATTTAGTAATCATAATCACGCTGGTCGTAATATTATTCACTATTCTCAAGCTAAACAATCTATTAGTATATATTTAACCAGTTATAAAGATCGTATGGATATTTCACAAGTTCCTTATTATCCACAAGTTCCGATAGTCACTACTAAAACTATGGAATATAATAACTGTTTAGATTTGCCTTATGGTGAAAATGCAATTGTTGCAATAGCATCATATAATGGTTATAATCAAGAAGATTCTGTAATTTTTAATCAAAGTGCTATTGATAGAGGAATTTTTAGGGCTGATACATTAAAAAAATATCCATCTGAAATTGAAAAAAATCCATCTACTAATCAAGATGATGTATTTACTAAACCAGATAAAAATCAAGTAGCTGATATGAAACAAGGTAATTATTCTAAATTAAATGATAAAGGAATTTGTCCAGAAGAAACAGAAATTCAATATGAAGATTTTATTATCGGTAAAGTATCTCCTATTCAACCTACGGGCGATAATAATAAAGTGTATAAAGATAGTTCAGTAATTTTTAAATCTAATGTTAATGGTGTGATTGATAGAGTACATACTAATATATATAATGCAGATGGTTATGAAATGTATAATGTTCATGTTCGTATGGAACGTGTACCAGTAATTGGAGATAAATTTTCAAATAGACATGGTCAAAAAGGAACTTTGGGTATAGCACTTCTCCAAAAAGATATGCCTTTTACATCAGAAGGATTAATTCCTGATATAATTATGAATCCACATTGTCAACCATCGCGAATGACAATAGGACAACTTGTTGAATGTGTAGCAGCTAAGATTGGTGCAATTGAAGGTACATTTATAGATGGTACACCATATTGTGATTATGATGTTCGTAAATTACCTGATATATTAGAAAAACTTGGATATAATAAATTTGGAAATGAAATATTATATTGTGGTATGACCGGTAAAAAGATTGAAGCTGAAATATTCATGGGTCCAACTTATACTGTTAGATTGAAACATATGACAGCTGATAAATATCACTCAAGAAGTCGTGGACCTCGACAAGCATTAACAAGACAGCCATTAGAAGGTCGTTCAAGAGATGGTGGTCTTAAAATCGGTGAAATGGAAAAAGATGCTATGATAGCTCATGGTATGGCACAGTTTTTAAAAGAAAGAATGATGGAAACATCAGATATTACTAAAGTTTATATTTGTGATGATTGTGGTTTATTTGCAGCTAAAGTAATTGATAAAGATTATTATTGGTGTAAATCATGTCATAATTCTAATAGAATTAGTGCAGTAGTTATGCCATATGCAGCTAAATTATTGTTCCAAGAATTAATGAGTGTAAATATTTTACCAAGAATTAGAACCGAAAAGAGTATTTATGCTGACGAAGCCTAAAAAATGTAATTATTTTATTTCAATTAATTTTATAAAAATAAATAGATGCATATAAAGTACTTTATTTATAATTTATTAAATAAAAATAAAATTAAAGGAATAAAATTTTTATAAACTTTTATTATCATGTATTTAATATAAACATATCTTAATTTAAATAAAATTAAACCACAACCTAAATAAATTATTATTATATAAATATAAAATAACACGTATAATAAATATATAATTTAATATAATGGTAGAAAAGATAGATATAAATAATATAGAATTTTATTACAAATATATTCGGTCACTATTATTTAATAATTTAATATTAATTTTAATTTTATATTTTGTATTTGTTAAATATACTTTTGTTAAAAAAAATAAAAAATTTAATTATTGGATAATATTATATGTATTTTTAATTATGTTATTTTATTTTTTATTAAATTTATTATATAGACGTTTTATTTATTCTAATATTCGTATTAATGAATGTTTAGATCTAACTAATAATATAATTATAAATAAATTATTAAAACCAATTGAAACTAAAAAAGAATTATTAGATAAACCTATTAAGGAATTTATAATTAATTCATCTCATAATACATATATTCCATGTAATCAAAATATTGATAGTGCTTCATGTGAAGCTATTAAACGTTCTTTAGTAATGGGAGCACGTGTAATTGAATTAGATGTTTATGCTAAAAATAATACTGGTTCTACTGATGCAGATTTTGAACCTATAGTAGCTCATGGTTTAGAAAGAGGTAAAAATAAAGATTTATTAACAACTTCATTTATAACATTTGAAGATTGTATTGATACTATTGCTACATATGGTTTCTTAACATCAGATCCGTTAATTTTATGTATAGAAAATAATACAAATAAATTATTAAAAACACAAGAAAAAATAGCTAAAATTATTATTAATAAACTTGGTTCTCATTTATTACATAGAGATTATAAAATAACAACTAAAGAAGGTAAAAAATATTTTGTTAATGAACCAATAAAAAACTTTCTCAATAAGATTATTATAATAGCTGGTGGTGGAAATCAACCAGTATTAGAAAATTTATTAGATGGTACATTTGGTATAAATAATTTTTTAAGTAATAAAAGTCATAAAGATGTTCAAGAATCTGATAATAATTTATTACAAAGAGTTTATCCAAATGATGATATTCAAGGAAATTTTTCATTAAACTATGATCCAGAACCTTATTGGAAAAAAGGATTTCAAATAGTTGCATTAAATTTTGGAGCAGTTGATCGTAATTTATTAAAAAATGCAAATATGTTTAGATATTATAGTTTTATACCAAAAGATGATATAATTTTTACTAAAAATGAAACAGATATATGAACAAAAATTATTTTTTTACTAATTAAAAATAACATTTTTAATTAATATTTTATTTTTGATATATTATTAAGTACCGAAGTAAATAAAATCTTACTTTCTTCAGCTCTAATAGTGAAGAAGAACATTTTTAATAATCTATTTGATAGACTTGTAAAAAAATATTATTATACTAAAATAATATCTATTATTTCATCTATATATTCAAATATTCTTATTTCAAAATTATCATCAACTAATTTAGGCATTTTTTCTTTTATTTCTTCGATATCTTTCTCATTTTCTTTTGGTACAAAAACTAATTTAACACCTGCTTTTTTAGCACCTATTAATTTAAAATTTAATCCACCTATTTTAGTAATTCTTCCAGTTAGTTCAATTTCTCCAGTCATAGCTACATCATTTTTAATTGGTTTATTTAATATTCTTGAAATAAAAGCACTAGTAAAAGCACATCCAGCACTTGGTCCGTCTTTAGGTGTAGAAGTTGATGGTGCATGAACATGAAAACCATATTTAAAATTTTCAAATAAATATTCATCTAGATTTTTAATAAAAGGGTATTTATTAACATTTATTCTAATATAATCAATAGCTGCTGTTAAAGAACAATGAACAGATTCTTTCATAACATCGCCTTGTTTCCCTGTTAATTTTATTTCAAAAGCATTTGGTGTAGAACAAAAATTATTAAATATTTGAATGGGGATAATACCACCATCTCCATTAGTTGTAGCATATAACCCATTTATAATACCAATAGCTGGTTTGTTATGAATTTTTGATATTTCATTATTTGGTTTTTGTAATATTTTATTAATGATTTCTTTAGTTATTTCTTTTAATGATTCTTTCTCAAATTCATCTCTATGATATATTTTATCTAAATTCAAAGTTAAAAAGATTTTTTCAATATATCGTTTTATATCTCTAACACCTGCTTCATTTGTATAATTTTCTATAATATATTCTATAATTTCGTCTGATAATTTAGTCCATTTTTCATCATGAAGACCAATAGAATTAATCATTTCTTGTATTATAAAATCTTTTGCTATTTTAATTTTTTCAATAGTTGTATATGGTTTAATTTGAATTTCTTTTAATCTATCTAATAAAATAGGATCAATTAAAGAAGAATCATTATATGAAAAAATCATTATTACTTTATCTAATGGAAATTCAATACCTTGAAAGAATCTATCTTGAAAAGATTTATTCATATTAGGATCTGTTAAATGAATTAAAATACTAGTAATTTCATTAATATTTCCATGTTTTGATGTAGCTTTGTCTAATTCATCAAAATATATTATACATCTGGATTTTCCAGCTTCTACCATTTTTTTTATAATTAACCCAGGTTGAGAACCAGAATATGTATAACCATGACCATGTAATAATTCACCATCATTTTGACCACCTAAAGTTATTTGTGCAAAAGGAATATCTAATGCTTTACTTACACTTTTTGCTAAAAGAGTTTTACCTACTCCAGGAGGTCCAACTAAACCAAAACATGAACCTTGTGAAGAAGGATTTGAAATCCATTTACCAATAATTTGTAATAATGCTTTTTTTGCTTCTTCATGTCCATAAGAAGATTGTTTTAATTTTTCCTCAACTTTTGTTAAATAATCAATAGATTTTTTAGTGTCTAATTTAAATGATTCATAAAACAAATCATCATTTGAAGATGTCCATGGATAATTCATTATATGTTTAACAAATGTTAATTGTTTATAATATTCATTATTATATAATTTCATTTCTTGTATTTTCTCTAATGTTAAAATTTTTACATTATTAGGTATATTCTTATTAGAAACTAATTGTTTTTTATAATCTATATCTTCTAATGATAATCCTTTTAATCTTTCCATTTCTTGTTTTATTGAATTTTGTGATTTTTTTAATTTAATTTGAAGAGAAAATGTTAAATTATTATTTATTAAATTAAATATATTTGGTGAATTAGTTTTTTTTTCTTTTGTTAATCCAAGTAATAATCCAGCAATATCTATTGTTTCGTCATTACCAAGTAAAAGTAAAAATATAATATCATACATATTTTTAATATCAGAACTTTCGGATAAAAAATCTTTCATAATTGTTAAGAATGGTAATGAAGATAATTCAATATATTTTTGGTAATGTTTTTCAACATGTATTAAATATTCTGATACAGGTAATGTATAATAATTACCCAAATAATCGTGTTTGATAAATTTTTTACTAAAATTTTTATTTATTTTATTCTTTTCTATTTCATCTTCTATTTTATTTTTATAATCATATAAAATAGGATAATTTAATTGAGATGTTTTAAATATAACACCGATAGAATCATTCTCAAATATACCTGTAATTTTTATATATTTTTTATTGTATTTTATCCATAATTCTCTAGTTAATTGAAGCAAGTCGTTTTTATCAAAAGTCTGAGGTTTTCTCCAATAATACATTTCATCTTTATTTACATCAAAAAAATTAATTGATAATGGTACAAAAATATTATTAATTTCACTTATTAAAGAAATAATAGGTAAATCTAAAACTTTTTTATAATTATTACCAATAAAATACATAAGTAATCCATCAATTGATATGTATCCTAAAGTACTTAAAAGATGACCTATGTCAGATAATTGTTTAGATAAAGGTAAATTTTTGAGTTTTATAAATTTACTAAAATCAATAATATCATCAATATTATTATTACATTGAGACAAGTCAAATTGATTAAACCAATTATCTATTTCAGTATTTTTATCTAAACTTTCAACAATAAAATTATTATAATATGTATTGATATTTTTGTTCATATCATTTAATTTATTTAATATTTTTTGTTTGAATGTGTATTTAATAAAATGATTATTAAATAAAAAAGATATATGATTATTTAAATTTAAAATATATAACGATAAATCTTTGTAAATTTTTTGTAGAAGAGATAATTTTAGTTTTTTAACAGTTTCGGTCATTATTAATTAATAATAGATTTTAAATAAAAAATGTATTAAAAAGTTCGTTTATTTTACACATTTTGTAAATAAACAAAGCTACCAAATATTATACTTAAAGAAATATAAAACGCACTTAAAAAAAGTTTAGGTGTGTTTGATTTAAAAAAATATTATAATATTAAATTATATAATGCCTGTTAATACCAAAAATTCAAAACTTCCTTCAAAAGTTGTATCTACTCATGTAGATGTTGCACTTGTTGATTCTAAACTTGTTGCGACAAAAGCACCAGATACAAAAGCAAAGAAAACATCAAAAAATCTAACTGGTGCTAATGTTGTTGTTCCTGATGTTGTTCCTGATGTTGTTCTTAATGTTGTTCCTGATGTTGTTCTTGATGTTGTTCCTAATGTTGTTCCTGATGTTGTTCCTGATGTTGTTCTTGATGTTGTTCCTGATGTTGTTCTTGATGTTGTTGTTCAAGCTAATCAAAAAGGAGCAGGTAAAAAGAAGACACCTACTAAAGCATCTACTAAAGCATCTTCTAAAGTAGAACCTACAACACTTGCAACTGAACACAATGATACTAAGGTTAAAGCTACAAAGGTTACTAAAGTTCCTAAAGTTCCTAAGGACACAAAGACTAAAGACACTAATCAAAAAGTTGAGGCAACCAAGACTAAAGCTGTTGTAAAACAATCAAAAACTAAAAAGAAAAAAATGGAAACAGAAGTTGACGAAGAAGGAGAAGATCCTGAAAAAAGTGAAAAAGGTGTTCGATCTTTTAAAGTTCAATTACCTGGTAATGAATTATTTGCTGGTCGTTTTACCGGTTTAACTCCTTATCAAGCAGCTAATAAAGCTCTTAGTAAATACTTCCGTGAAAATAAAACTATCAAAAGTGAAATTGCATTTTCAATTCGTGAATCTACTCGCGGAAGTAAAAGAAGCACTTATAACTATAATGGAAAACGCGAAAAACTTGAAACTCCTGTAAAATACTCCATTAATGGACTTGATGGGAATGTAAGAGAAATTGTAAAAGAGTACAAAAATAAACTAACCAAGGTAAAGAAATCAGAATCTAAAGAACTTTCTGTTTAAATAATAAAATAATAAAATAATAAAATAATAAAATAATAAAATAATAAAATA
>Ga0214919_10011214_pt1 | contig 11204 bp, 9 predicted proteins | sample LL1503_MetaG_FD_177994 | JGI IMG/M metagenome (GOLD analysis project Ga0214919, IMG submission 177994) | Freshwater microbial communities from Lake Lanier, Atlanta, Georgia, United States - LL-1503 | ecosystem: Environmental > Aquatic > Freshwater > Lake | place: USA: Georgia | collected 2015-03-15
TCTATCGATGTCAATTCTTAATTCTTCGATCGACATTTCGGCTACATTATTGGCGTATAGCTCACATATTTCGCTTTCCTTTTCTGAATCATTTTCTGGTATGACAGGGTCATGATCTTCTAAAATTCTTGATTCGGTTTGGAGATCCCATCTTCCCTTATCGTAGTCATAATCAGAAGGGTCAGACGGTTTAACTATATAGCGCGCATATAGATAAGCGATATAAGTATTTCTTTTTATCACCTTTTCTGCTTCCTTCCATCGCTCTCCTAAAACATCCTTGGCGTACGCATATGCCCAATATGGTTCCGACATGATGATGGGCTCGGCTTCTTTCCATCTGATGCCTTGGCATTTTCCATCATTTATAACGTCGCGGGCATAATAACAAGCAGCCCCAGGGTCTTTCATTATAACAGCTTCAGCTTTAGGATCGGGCTCATAGTCTTCGCCATGAAGTTGTTTTGTCTTAAAATCGGTTATAGCATAAGTATAAACCGTAGTTGGTGTCATGGCTGAATAATCGCGTTCGACCACAGCCTCAACGATAAGCGGTAATAGTCTTTCGATAGCTTCTTCAGTGGTGTCTGAGAGGTCGATGTCATCATGACGATGCATATCTTTAATTTTATTTTCTACATCTTCGCGTAGCTCATCCTCAGAGGTCTTAGCAACATATTCGGCATAATACTTTGCCGAGTCGCTATTTAAAATAAGGAGCTCTACCTCTGGGTCTTGCCATCTTTCTTTTAAAATCGCTAAGGCATAATTATAAGCTACATGCGAATCAGTTTTAATGATCGGTTCTGCTTCTAACCATCTGCCTCTATCATAGTCAGGATTTTTCTTGTCATAGGGCTTGATAACATTTATAGCATATGCAAAAAGATGATGTATTTCATCGATCGAATCATTGCGACGGCATTTTTCTAGAATATATGGTTCAGCTTCTGGCCAACGATGTTTAAGCTTTTCTTGAGCATAATAAACTAGAACAATAGGTCTACTAGTTTTTGGATCCGGCTTTAGCGAAGCAGCATCAGTCCATGATTCCCAAGATTCTTCGAACACTTCAGATAAGTCGATATTTTGACCAACATTTAAGGCCTCAAGCCGAGAATCGACTTCTTGGTTTATTTCTTGAATAGTTAGCTTAGGAGCTACAGTGTGAGCATAAAGAGCGCCATAGATGCTATCCAGAATCATCCTCTCTATTCGCGGGTTATCGTATCTTTTTGAATATTTAAGGTCGACGCAATATAGCGTAGCTATATAAGGGTCGCTCGTAATCGAAACTTCGGCGTCCTTGGCGTGAGGGCCATCCCACCGGTGTTCAAGGACACTTTTTGCATATTCGTAAGCCCAGTTAGCTTTAGAAGCCATTGCTGGCTCTATTTCTTCCCATCTTCCTTTGACCATTTTAGCATACCAAAGGGCTCGGCTAGGATCTCGACTGATCATTTTCTCAGCTTGCCGTCCATTTTCGTCGTCTGGCCAGACATCGTCTAACACATTTACAGCATAATCCACAGCGGCTTTCGTATCACTACATATAATTCCCTCGGCATTTGGCCACCGCTTATGAAACCGATTCAAAGCATGCAGATAGCAGTTTTTGGGTGTCCAATATGGATTATCAGGGACAGGATCATTCGTCGACATCGGCCGATCCCTAAATGCTGGTTCCGCTGCTATACGACTTTCCGAAAGTATCTCTGTTAAAGCATCGATAGAACTGATAAGATTAATGTCAGTCTTGTGTTGGTTTAACGCCATAGGGTAACTAGCCGTGCTTTAAATATTAATATATTATATATTTTAGTAACATAAAGATTTTAACGACCTATAGTTATAAAATATTATTTAGTCGAGATGATTACGTCTTCAGTAGATTCTTCGTTTGCCAAGAATCGCTTGGTCTTTAGTCTAAAGTTGGTTTCTGCTTGCTTTCCGAATTCTCTCCAAATGTCACTATGGCAGACACATTTTATAGAACTTGCAAGATCTTCTAATGACGATTCTATTATACTGCCCGATAAATTGTTAAGCTGACTTGCCTCACTTATCACAGTTTTATAATTAATTATAGGATAGAACATTCTTACTTGTTCCTGTCGGCTATAAGGTTCGAAAGCATGTAAATTAAGGATAACTTTGCTGTCTTGGATATATTTATCGATGTCGCAAGAGCCATATATCCAGTTTAATTTAATATTACCATACAAGCTTTTCTGCAGGTCATGGAAGATCTTAAATCGACGCTCATTCATGTAACCGTAAAAGAGAACATCAAAGAAAGGGTCTTCCTTAAAATCGATTCTTTGGAGCAAGCTGGTGTGTAAAATAGGCACTAAACGATTTACTTTTATGCCGTTTTCGGCCATAAATGCGCTATTCAGAAAATCAAAATCCCAAATTTCATCAGCTCCTTCTAAGTTAGACATTGTTGTTTTAACGCTATGCCAATTATTACCAGCCATCAATTGCTCTAGCTGATAGGCTATTATTCTAAGACCTGGGAATTTTTTTCTTATTTCGGCTACAGATTCTAGAATATAAGTCCCGATTAAAAAAACCGTATTTGTATACCTCGGAGTATCAAAATGTTCGAGCATCATGCTTGATACATGACTAAAGAATTTATTAAGTTCATAGATTTTAATGAATTTACCAGTGATGACTATTGGATTATTTTTCATAGTTCTCTTACAACCTAGTTTTTTATCTAATTTAACCAACACCCAATGGCCCAATATCTCTAATATACATCTTATATCTGGATGTGTCTACCGCCTTTAGTATGTCTTCGATTTCTAACCACCGATGCCCTAAAACGTGCGTACAGAACATATTAATCATCGGTAGATTCTCTAGAGCCGTTTCAATATCGAAATCATAAATTATCTTCTCTTTTATCTCATCAGAGCTCATGTTATCGAAGCTTGTCAAAAAGTATGGGTATTTGCTTATTATTAAGATATTGGTTACAGGATCATCCCATAGTTTCCCGAAATGTCTCGCGTAATTCATTGCTTCGTGAACACTTGATTGAATGATTTTTTCTGCCGCTGGCCAAGGGCGCTTTAAGACATGCCTTGCGTATTCGCTAGCAAGGTAATCTATGCTTATGATAGCCGGCTCGCCTTTAGGAAAAGGTGCCTTTAGTATCTGACTTGCATAGACATAACTACTATCAGCGTGTCTGGATATAGCATTTTCAGCCTCTGGCCAGCTTTCGTAGCCTTTATCTCTAGCGAAAATAACTAAATCAGCTGGTTTAATGATCTTTTGGCTAACAAGATCATCGATTTGCTTTGAGGATAATCTGCTTAAATCAGATGTCTCATAATAATGTTTCCAGTTTTTCTCGTCTTGGTCAGAGGTGCTTTCTAATAAATAATTCCTCAATTCGCTGTTTATATGGGCCATATTGTCAAGGAATGTTTTCGCATATGAACTGCAGCTAGTCCTTCTACGCTCTAAAATATCCTTCTTAGCCTTAGATATTATTTGATGGTCAACCACAGCACCGTTTTTCCTGCTATTCCATCTCTTGCCTAAAATCTTTAAAGAGTAAGTGGCTGCGGTTTCAGGGTCCGATCCTATAACGCCTTCTCCCATTGTCCATTCCTCTTTGATAATCGACATAACATATGCCAACGCTCCTGCTGGTGTTTCGAGAAAGATAGGTTCAGCTGTCTTCCATCTACCAGATTTATTATGGCTATGGCTTTCGATTATAATAGAAGCGTAATTTATTAGATTCTTAGGGTCTCGTCGTTCTAGAAGCTCTCTTTCGCCAGCAGGCCATCTGTCGCCGATCGAATCTGCATAATCTATTATCTGTTTTAATGACATTTCCGCGGGATTGGGCTCGCTGCTATTTATTTCAAGCATAGAAATGTTTATTTCCTCAGTAAAGAATCCTACGGCACTGTTTAGAGAGCACTTCGAACTAACCGTAAGACGACCTTCGTCCAGTAAACGGATATTATCCATACTCGGCGGCATTTTAAAAAAGCGGCCTGTATTATGATTTTGTGGATTTTTCATGCGTATGTCGGTAAAGATTTTCATGCCTTATACCTTATATTTACAGAAATACACCATTTGCTACATTTAATAAAAGGAGAATTCATGAACATTTTCGTATTAGATCTTGATCCTAGAACGGCGGCCTCTTACCATTTTGATAAACATGTTACAAAGATGGTGCTTGAGACTAGCCAAATGCTCTGTACGGCATTGCATCTACATTCTAGCCTGCCTGATATACCATACAAGCCTGCTCATCCAAAGCATCCTTGCACCATTTGGGCGGCCACATGCCAGGGTAATTATCAATGGTTATGCGATCTAGGCCAAGCTTTAGCTGAAGAATATACTTTTAGGTATGGAAAGATCCACAAATGTGCAGCTGTGATCGAATTTTGCGCCTCTCACAACAGCATGATAAATGGAGGAGACATCACTCTATTTGCCCAAGCTATGCCGGATGAGTATAAACATCAGAATCCAGTGGAAGCCTATCGGAACTTTTATAGACATGGCAAGGCCTATTTTTCGCATGTTTGGACGAGACGGGAAAGACCAGATTGGTTTATGCCTACTTAAAATTAAATATATTTATATATGTTTGAATCTGTTATGGAGCATCTGATGCGATTATATAATATTATTTATGAAGGATTTAAGATCGATGTTCAACTTCCGACTGGTATCGATGCCACCACTAGAACTTATAAAGAATATACGGTACTGCTAGCAGGTAAAAATATTGTCTACTCTGATAAGGATTCGCCAGAGGATATTATAAAGATAGAACCAGCTTTGACTTCTAACAAATTATCGGAATATATCGTCCTTAAACCCACAAGAGCTTTTAAGAATTCAAAAATATATATCGGTTTTACAACCTCACCGGCGGAGAGTGGGGAAGACAAATTTGATGACTCTATTTTTACACCAATGGAATTACAGAATCAAATAGGTAAATTGCTAGCTATTAACAAAGAGCATCTTGGTGAAACCCTTAATACAAACAGTATGCTGCAAATTGCGAATGATTACAAATCCGATAAAGCATCGAGGGACAAGAGGGGTAAAGATAGAGCTGATCCTGCAGCAGCTGAAAGGCTCATACAAGCCGTAAAGATATTAAGTGATGTGCACGAATTATATTGTAATACCACCGAATCTAAAGATAAAGGCGGAAGGCAGACACAACTGTCTAATTATACAGTTCCTGAGGCTATAGCTTTTTTGAGAAGAAATATAGTTAAGGATTATGGCAAGGCAGCCTCTTATGAAATCGCTAAACAGCTCAAAAATCCCAAAAATGAGGCGCAGCTTAAAATAACTCAAGAATTTACATCGCTTTGCCTAAAGCAGATGGCGAAGTTAGTGGTTGGCAGCAATGCCATTCCTAAGCCGCCCGAACCAAAGAGGGCAAATCATCCTGAAGGTTATCCTAGTGGATATAAAAAGACAGAAGAAGACATAAGATTTGATCTAGAAAAGAAACTAAGAAAGGCGAACCCTGAATCTCAGCCCCAGTTAATGACGTCTGGGAAGTATCAATATATCGTCTACCCAGAATCGTCTAGCGAATTTAATAGAAATCTAGCGACAGCAGCTGCACAGATGTATGGCGCTAAAACCTTACAAATATCCAAGCGCTCCGAAACCGACGCGCCGATGGAAGTAGACGATGAAGCGATACGTTCTCAGGCTGAAGATTATCTTGCTGATAGCCATTGGGATATAAATACTTCCAGTTATAAATTTACCCCTAAGGTAAAGGGAATTAAAGATACTAATGGTTTACCTATTAAAGGCGGTAACAAGCCGAGATATTTTAGAACTAAAGAAGAATTCTTAGAATTCTGGCACAAGAATACTAGAGATAATGTGGCTGCCAATATAAAAAAAGCCGGTAATCAAATAAAGATCATCGAAGATCCTAATAGAATATATGTAAAAAACCTATTCCCAGCCCGTGATTCTTATGCCGACTTGAGTAATAAATCTGTACTACTAATCGATGATAATATCGTTAGCTCAGCTACAGTGCAAATGGTTAAAAACCTATTGATGAGCATAAATCCTCAACCTTTATGCGTTGACATATTTATACCACTTAAGGTGGAAACTAATCAAAGTAAGGGAAAGAAAAGAGCTAACAAGTAACTTGCATCAATTCTGCCCTATATTCCATCCACAATTTCCCTAGAAGATTATCGCCGATCCATTCGCCGTCGATGAGCCTTGCGCCCCAAGGCGAAGGCGATCTACTTGTGCAGTCCTCAATGATTTCTGATTCGCCTGTTGCCAATAATTCATGCTTTAGCTCTTTATTAAATGCGAGCTTTAACCGTAGCATTAATTTCATGTTTTCGATATCTCTCGGACCGCATGGCTTCACTACCATCAGGTCTCTGAACTTTTTAGCCATCATCTTTGCAGCCATAGGACTTTTTTCTGCTCGGATGATTTCGCGTACTTTACTATCCTCTGGGAATCTTAATGCTTGGAATAACGCTTCGGTAGTCAACCACCACTTATTATCGTATTTTACCGGATGTGCGCTCATATTACCTAACCAGCCATGAAGATCTTTGGTCTTATTAAACACAGTAATCATTTTATTGTTTCCTATAATAGTTAGACTGACGCAAGGGTTGTTACACTATTTCAACGAGAAATAATGCCAGTGCGCCAGCCATAACCCTTTGTAACAGACTATTATCATTACTGCAATATTATTTAAGAGCCATACATAAAGTTAAAAGCAGTCGTATCTTGAATATCATTTAAATTATGAAGATTGAATTTCGCGATACTTCTATAGGAAGGCTGGATGTTTTGATCGACCTCACAGGCCACGCCGCGTTGCCATTTAGCGATGTATTCATTGATAGTACGGCAATAATAATGATTTATCTGGGCTACGTCTGTCGGGCCGCCGTGATTAAAATTCCCTTTAAATAATTTACCACTAGTATCTCCTAGCGCACAGTCAGGGCTATGAACATTCATGATGGCATCCCCTGACATTCTGAGATTTAGTATGGTTTTAATGTGTGGATCTACATGAGTGCCGCGCATCGTAAATCTTTTTAAAGTACTATAGTCTAGGATCTTGCCTTTACAGCCGCAATCACCAAAAAGATACCAATTTATGCCTAATGCCGGTAGATGGATATAGTCTTTTAAAAATTCACTAACGTTAATGTGTTTATTCAATACCAAATATTCGTCGACATCTAAAAAGGCGACCCACTCGAACTTTTCGCGATAATCTGATATAAAGTTGTTATAGCAAGATGATTGCATCCCAAGTCCATTAATGGTTTTATAAATCGCCCTAGGATTTATGCTTTTCGAATTCCAATCATTTTGATAGATGAAAATCTCATCGAAGCCCAATTTTTTATGATAATCGATCCATTCGTCGATATAATGATCTTCATTTTTAGCTATACAAACTAATGCTATCATAATCTACCTTTAAAAATGTTCACGCCACTTACACTGGCGTGATATGAACCTCTGCTAGACTCCTATCTCATCGCCGTACGCCTTAGCTACCATCTGCTGCCCTGATCGCATATCGAGCCATACTTTTCTTTCGTGGTCGCTCCAGATCGGTAACTGGTTTGGAGCTAGATGTGCTACTTTTATCCTTGCCTCTTGCCATCTCTTGTAATAAGCTTCTTTCCACAGGAGGTAGTCTGCCTTGACTAACATCGTAGCTTCGATGTTAGGCCAATCAAGCTCGGGGATCTCTAGGCAAGCATTACGAAATGCCTCAAATGATTCTTTGTAAGGCTGCATCGGATCCACAAAGTATTCATCCACCCCGATTTCAGCAAGCTTGGTGGCAAATTCCTCTATTAAATCCTCACTCATCCCAGGCATTATCGGGCTTACATTAACATGCGTCCTTATTCCTGCAGCTTTTAGCTGCTTAATAACTTCCCATCTTCTTTCCGTCGTTGGGCTATAAGGCTCGATAGCCCTAAGTAGCTTAGCTGGGAAGGGTGTGATGGTAAAGTGCACCCTCGCTTGCGGGAGCCTCTTGATTAAATCGATATCTTGTAAAACCAAGGGAGATCTGGTGAATATGCCAACTTTTTTGAAGCGTGGCACGCCGTCGGCCAGAATGGCCTCTAGCGCGGATCTCGTGATCCGATATTTTAATTCGGCTGGCTGGTATGGGTCAGTCATTGTACCGATCACTAGTCTTGCGTCTTGGATTAATATCGTAGAATTAGCATCCAACCGAACGTAGCCTTTAGATATTTCCTTAGGAAGTTTATCAGCCACGTGCGCTCGCACTCTTACGAAGTCTCCCCATTCGCGATTTTCATCTTTTACAAAGAATCTAACATAACAGTAGGTGCAACCGAATTTGCAGCCGACGTAGGTGTTGAGACACACATCGTAGTTCTTAAAACCGCTCTTGGTTAGGAGCTTCGATCTTGTGGCGACAGTCATCAGTTCTTTGGCCATTGCATTTCTCCATAATTAGTGATAGGTCCAGTACGACACTAATACATGTAGCAAATGATCATGGCTTTGTAAATTATGGCTGAGCAAAGAACGCCCAAGAAATCTGCTCAGCCAAAGCACCTCCGAGGAGATGTATTAGACTACTCGTTAGACCCGAGTAGGAAATTGAAAGGATGAGATAGTATGCTCTCTACCTCTTGGGCCGCAGACAAAAGACCATCACGATTAGTAATCGGAACGATAGTGTTTACAAGGTCTGGATATTTATTAAAAATCTTGCTTAGCCATTCTAATTTAGCGCCTAGGTTAGAAGTATCACAAGTCTGAGCAACAGGCTCTAAATTATTATCTTGGGTCTTAAATGCCTTAGGCTTAGGCTCTAGCTTTATGCCCTGGGAATGATCATTCGCGATCTTCCATGTCTTAACGATTCTGCCGTAACGACTCCTTGAACCTGCCGGTACTATTTTACCATCACGATAAAGCTTGTATCGACACTGAGTGCCTTTTTGGACATCGACACCAATTCGGCGACAGATTTCGTTATCGCTTAATCCAGGCGTGTTAATAAGACTTTCTAGCACGCGTGTGCTAATGCTGTTACTCTGGCGGTTATGAGACTTTCGAATTGTAGCCATCTTGCCTCCTAAGCTAGGTTATGGTTTTAAAGCTAAGAGAACAATACATATGGGATTTATCTGATTTACATAATTTATTCTTGATCCACATTAGAAAGATCTTGATCATCAGACCTCATCAGATAAGACACCATATTTTCATTGTTTTTTATAAAAGATGTGAGGTCTTCAAAACCGGCGATTTCGGTAGCATAGAGACGTAGTTGTTTCTTAGCAAAGCCACTCATAGTAAAAAGCTTTATCATCTGATGCTCTAACGCTGGATCTTCCCAGTTTAAATAGATAGAGGGATTAACCGCATAATCTAGAGCTATCCTAGGATCGGTCTTGATAATATTCTCGGCTTTCTTCCATCGTTCTTGTAACACCGCACAAGCATAATCGGCACAAGCATCGGCATCTTTGAAATTCATAAGGGCTTTTTCGCCATCTGGCCAGGAGCCCTTGATGGAGATACAGTATTCACAAGTGGCACGTGGAGATCTTAATATAATCGGCTCACCTTCAGGCCATGGCTCGCCCATAATATCTCTAGCAAATAAATATGCGGCATAAGCGCTCTTAAGTACGAAAGGCTTTGCTAAATCGATTAGTGCAGGGCTGTGCCCATGAATATTATTATAATTATCGACATACTGTACCACTTGTGTCGGCGTCATATCTTTAAAATTGTCTGCCGCGCTAAAATATCCTTGCTCAGATTCTAAAATATTGCAGTCGCTTATCAGTATATCGATGGACTTCTCTAACGCTTCTACAAAAACGCGCTCTGAATCTGCGTTATTTAATAGATCATCGAATCTTATATTAAACGATTCACAGTAGATGGGTGCCCAGATTATAGATTCAGCGATGGTTTTTTCAGTTATATGGCTATTCCAGCGTTTTTGCATTATTTCTTGAGCATATCTGACAGATGTTGTCGGATCTTTAGATATAATATCTTCCGCCTCTGGCCATCTTACTAGAGAGCCGGTGTTGTTTTTATTAATAACGTTCTTTGTATAAAGATATGAAAAATATGAATCTGTTCTAATAATATTTTCATCTTCTAGAATTCTAAGACCGGTTAAAATGGCAGCTTCATAACATTCCGCTGGCCGTTTTATTCTAATAATTCTACTGGCAGCATCATTAAACATTAAATATCTCTTTGTTATCCTACACGCTAGCAGCCACGTTTGCGCTCTGCGTCGGAATCGTTACATTAAGATCTTGTAATTTTTTAATAACATCAGCGTACTTTTGCTCACCACGCTTGTGGCCATTTTCTTCCTTAGAAACCAATAGTTCATTCCAGACAGCATCTGGTACAAGGTTTACCATTTTTGTGGTAAACCTATTGAACCTTATTAGCGTAACCAATGGGCTAACTTGACTACATATACAATTCTGCACCCTAGGATCACTTAATATATCCTCGGCATTTGCTCCAGAGCTTATAAACTGTACCATCGGTGTAGGGAATGTTTTTCTACTAGATAACGGTCTTCGTAGCCCTAGGAATAGCTCCTTAGTCGCTACTTTACCGATGATGATATGTCCAGCAGCATGGTAGATGACTGAACCATATATAGTGGGTTTTCTAACAAATAAACTCACTATTTCCTTCGTACTATCCGAGATCACTAAATCATTATCGCCCTCGGAGCCGTAACCACTAGCAGCGCCATCATCAGCTTGATATAGTTCAGAAAGTCCTAAGGCCTGCAACGTATCCTTCAAAGAGGCTGTATTAAAGTCGACGCCCGCAGATAAAAACTTAGCCTTTATCTCAGCCCTCGCAAAGTCGATAAGTGGTGTTATAGCTATCGATATGAATTTAGGGTTTCTAGCGACTTGAAGACTATCTACGATTTGTTTTCTAAGCTCCGGATTCTGCGTGACTGCCTCAGCACCTCCGAATTTAATTATACCAGCAATGTTTTCACCTTGCATTTCTTGGTAATTCTTTATATAATTAATAGACTCATCTGCGCCTTCTTGAACACGACTCGGCGGATTGTATGTGTATTTATCCATTATCATCTTCCTTGCCGCCATCATTCCAGC
>Ga0214919_10011216_pt1 | contig 11202 bp, 7 predicted proteins | sample LL1503_MetaG_FD_177994 | JGI IMG/M metagenome (GOLD analysis project Ga0214919, IMG submission 177994) | Freshwater microbial communities from Lake Lanier, Atlanta, Georgia, United States - LL-1503 | ecosystem: Environmental > Aquatic > Freshwater > Lake | place: USA: Georgia | collected 2015-03-15
GGTCTGGGTGTGGATAGGCGTCAATGAACAACCCCAAGAGCTCGCGCTCGCCGGCGGTTTCATCGTGATCACCGCCCTCGTCGCCAACGAATGGCTCGGCCTGCGCGCGGCCGGGGCGCCAGCGGCGAATACACAAAAATAAACAAAGGGGCCAAAGCCCCCCCGTTTATTGCAGCCCGCCCTGCCTGAGTAATACCGCGGGAATAAAGGGAACTAAGGCGATTACGGGATCAGAATCAAGGACCCGGTTGTTTTACGCGACTCCAGATCGGAGTGCGCCTTGGCCGCATCCTTGAGCGGATACGTGTTGCTGATGTCGATTTTTACCTTGCCCGAGAGAACGATATCGAACAAATCCTTGGAGGTCGTCTCGAGATCGGCGCGGGTGCCGGCGTAATTGGCCAGTGTCGGCCGCGTGACAAACAGCGATCCCTTGGCCGTCAGAATCCCCAGATCAACGCCCGTCACCGGGCCCGAGGCGTTGCCAAAACTCACCATCAAGCCGCGCGGACGCAGGCAATCGAGCGATCCAAGCCAGGTGTCCTTGCCCACCGAGTCATAGACGACAGGCACGCGTGCGCCGCCAGTGATGGCGTGAACCCGTTCGACGAAATTCTCGGAGCGATAGTTGATGACATGGTCGGCGCCCAGCGACTTGGCCAGCGCGCATTTTTCGTCGCTACCGGCCGTGCCGATCACCGTCACGCCAAGGGCCTTGAGCCACTGGCAGGCGATCTGGCCGACTCCGCCTGCAGCGGCGTGCCATAACACCGTTTCACCTGCCTTGACCGGATAGGTGCGCTTGATCAGGTACTGCACCGTCATGCCCTGCAGCATCATCGAGGCGCCCTGCTCGAAGGAAATCCCCTCGGGCAGATTGCACAAGCGCTCAGCCGGCATGTTGCGCACTTCCGCATAAGCGCCCAGCGGCCCGGTGCCGTAAGCCACGCGATCACCCACTTTGACATGGGTCACGCCCGTACCAACCGCCTCCACCACACCGGCACCCTCGGCGCCCAGTCCGGAGGGTAAGGGGTGCTTGTACAGGCCGCTGCGATTATAGGTATCGACGAAATTAACGCCCACCGCCTTGTGCCGGACCTGCGCCTCGCCCGGACCGGGCGCGCCGACTTCAACGTCCTCCCACTGCAGAACTTCCGGACCGCCTGTTTTACCGAATCGGATTGCTTTTGGCATGCTTGCTCCTGATTGAATTACTGATTGCGATACTGATTGCGATACTGATTGCGATACTGACTGCGATGTCGATTGCCATACTTATTACGAAAATTGAACAACGGAACTTGTCACAGACCGTGCGCTTTGCGCCGCGCACCCGGCGTCTCCGCCTGCGCCCTCAGGACTGAAAATATAAGACCGGGGCCAAACCGCTATAGGAACAAGGTAAGGACGCCAGTATAGCCATACAGCCGGTCATGGGAAATTTCGCCGTTGGCAAAAAAACCCGCCAGCGGGAAGTCACCCAACTGCTCGCGGATGATGCGCATCTCTTCGGATTTCTCACCGAACATATTCGCCCCGCGCGCGACGCAGGCAAAATAAAGTCCGCCCCTGGGCGGCGTCGCCGGGCGAATCTCCTCGAGCATACGCAACAGATCCTCACGCGCACTGGCGGCGTCGCGGCGGCAGAACATAAGCCGCGCGCCTTGTTGCGGATAGTCGCCTATGGCCACCAGCTTGTTGCGTCGATCCAGGCCGGCGAGGTTACGCACCAGGTAATCACCGTTGTCAGAGCCCTCGACCGGCAGGCCCACATTAAACAGCCTAGCGGCTTCCTCCAGGTTTTGCGCAAACCCGGGCCCGATGTCCTCAATGAACACATCCAGTGCCGGACGGTTGTCCAGGGTAATGAGGATATTGCGGTCGCACGATGTGACCAGGTGGCACGCATCCAGCGGGGTGCAGCCTTGCGTCAGCCTGGTGGCCAGCGCGATCTCCGAAGAGAGCACCAGCCCCGAGAGCCCGCCCGAGATCACCTCATCGGCGATCTGACAATGCCGGCCGCGCGAACTGGACAGCCCGCCAACAAGAAAGCCGCTCGCCACTTTTTTCGCCATGTCTTCGATCAGGCCGGCGACGTCGTCACCCTGCGGGTCGGCGTGCACCACGGCAAAATGCGCCGCGACCCCGCCATCGGCAGTCAGTTCCCCTGGCGCGGGCGGACGTGACTTGCCCGAGAACACGCGAAATCCATCTTCGGGCAAAGCCGCCACCATGACAACCATCGCCGGCTCGTCAAAATATTCGACGCCTGCGGCAAGTACGCCGACACCCACCGATCCGACCCAGTGCGATATCCCGGTCACGGATTTGAGGTATGCGAGGGCGGCTTCGGCATCCGCGGCAAAATGATCGGTGAAGTAGAAAAATCCGACATTGGCCGCCGGCGGCAATGGCGACAGCGACTGAACGCAAGCGCGCGCCGCATCCTGCCAGCGTTTTGCACCGGCATGACCGACGCGAAATAGGGTCATTTCTTTTTCGGTGCGGGCTTGGCCGCTTCCTGTCCGGCCTGGGGCTGTTGCAGCATGTTCCACCACATCGCCGGATCGGTCAGGGGATTGGCGCCCGGCGCGCTTGCACCCGCCGGTGCCGCGCCGGCGGGATTGAAGCCGGGCGCATTGAACGCGGCATTGCCCGCCCGCGGAGTGCCCGCTTGCGCCGCCTGTTGCGCCGCCTGCATGCCCTGCTGCATGGCGGCGATAGTGGCCTGCTGCATTTCCAGCCCCTGGATGCTCATGCGCAGCATATTCAGGTTCATGCTGAGCCAGTTTTCCACCGATTTCAGGTCGGCGATGCGTTTTTCGATATCCGCGACGTTGAAACTTGGCGTCACCATTCCAGGCATCCCCGGCATGGGCAGGCCCATGGGGGCCCACATTTTTTTGAGCATTTCGAGCGGATCGGGCATCTTGGAAGAGTCACTCATGGCGCGCACCTGGAGTATTTGTCCGGCAGACAGTTTAGCAGGCTGCATAAATCGCGCCATTCCGGCCGGTTGGGGCAAACTTAGACTGGGATCAGGCGGCGGCGGTCAGAAAATCGAGCATTTCGCCGCGCCTGGCCATGGTGTCCTCATAGCCAAGATCAATCAGCGCGCGGCAAAAACTTTTCTCGAACAACAGATAGCTCGCCAGGTTGGAACCGTTGCGGTTCATCGCACCCACGGTGCGCAACAAGAACCGCATGGTCCAGGGCAGGTCGCGCACGTGGGTTGCCGCAATGCGCTCGATCTGGCGCGACGGCGACACCACCATCACCTTCACCGGACGCAAAGGCGAGGCGCCCGCGGCCAACCTGTCCGCGGGAATCATGCTGATGGTCTTGTTAATGCGTTGCAGGCGTTCTATATCGACATTGAGGCTGTCAAGAAAAATACTGTTGAGCGCATGGCCGGCAATCTGCGCCAGCGATGGATAAACATTGGAGCGCTGCCGCTCCGCCTGGGCGTTCTGCCGTCCCGTGCCGATAACCAGCACGCGCTCTGCGCCTAGGTGCAGCGCCGGGCTGATCGGCGCAATCTGGCGCATCGAGCCGTCACCGAAATATTCACGATTTATTTTCACCGCCGGAAAAATAAACGGCAGCGCCGAGGATGCCATCAAATACTCGGCGCGCAGCGTCGTTGCGCAGCCGATGCGCTGCGTGCGCTCCCATGCCACGCAATCGGGTCCCCCTTGGTAAAAGGACACACTCTGGCCGGAACTATAGCCCGAGCAGGTAATCGACACTGCATAGAGCGCGCCGGCATCGATGTTTTCCTGGATGCGTGAAAAATCCAGGGTGCGCCGGATCATCTCGCCAAGCGGCGCGTTGTCGAGCAAGGACATCGGGTTGTTGCGGTACAGCAGCGACATCGCCCCCAGCCAGCGCGCGCCACTGCCGGCGATGCCGGAAAAATCCGAACGATAGACATGATGAACGTGAAAATTCTCCCACACGTCGAGCAGATGGCCCACGGCCTGGTCGAAATTGTCGGCGTTCACCGCGAGGGCCGCAGCATTGATCGCACCGGCAGATGTGCCGCAAATGATCTGAAAGGGGTTGCGGTCGGGCTCGGGCAACAGTTCGCGCACCGCCTTCAACACGCCGACCTGGTAGGCGGCGCGCGCACCACCCCCGGTCAGAATAAGTCCGGCCTTCCCGCCCCCGACATGCGCCCCCGCTGTCGCGTCTGCATTCGCCATCTGCCTTGCGCCTCCCCCCGAAGTCGCGCGCCCGCCACCTTAACCCCGACTCACCGAGCCGCCGCTGTCATGACCGGCAAACCAAGCCCTACAACAACGCCGACTGCTGCCCCCGTTGCGCGTTCGCATCCACCACCGTGAGCGCCGTCATGTTAACGATACGCCGTACCGTCGCCGTCGGTGTGATGATGTGCACCGGCTTGGCGGCACCGAGCAATATGGGACCGATGGTGATGCCGTCACCGGCCGCAGTCTTGAGCAGGTTAAACGCGATATTCGCGGCATCGAGAGTGGGCATGATCAGCAGATTGGCCTGTCCCTTGAGGCGCGAATGCGGGAAAGCGGCAAGGCGCACCGATTCGGACAGCGCCGCATCCCCATGCATCTCGCCCTCGATTTCCAGATCCGGATCACGCTCCGCGATGAGTTGCCGCGCCAGGCGCATTTTTTTTGCGCTGGCCGAATCACCTGTGCCGAATGACGAATGCGACAGCAGCGCCGCCTTGGGAATAATACCGAAGCGACGGATTTCCTCCGCGGCGAGCAGTGTCATCTCGGTGATCTGCTCGGCGGTCGGATCAAGGTTAACGTAGGTATCACAAATAAAAACGGTCTGCTGCGGCAGCATCAACACATTCATGGCGTAGTAGTTGTCCACGCCGGCACGACGGCCTATCACCTGGTCGACATAATGCAGGTGCAGCGCATGTGTGCCGAAGGTGCCGCAAATCATGCCATCGGCCTCGCCGCGGTGGATCATCATGCTGCCGATCAGCGTGGCACGACGGCGCATCTCAATTTTCGCGTACTGCTCCGACACGCCGCGGCGTTCGGTCAGCCTGTGGTATTCCTGCCAGTAGTCGCGATAGCGTGGATCGCTTTCCAGGTTGATCAGGTCGAAGTCCTCGCCCGCCTTGATGCGCAGACCGAATTTCTCGATACGCTTGTCGAGCACATTGGGGCGACCGATCAGGATGGGCCGCGCAAGACCTTCATCGACGATCACCTGCGCCGCGCGCAGCACCCGCTCGTCCTCGCCCTCGGCATAAACGATGCGGCGCGTCGGCCCGCTCTTGGCGCCGGCAAACACCGGCTTCATGATCAGTCCGGAGTGGTAAACAAACTGCTGCAACGACTCAACATAGGCATCCCAGTCCTCGATCGGCCGCGTCGCCACGCCCGAGGCGATGGCCGCCCTCGCCACCGCCGGCGCGATTTTCACGATCAGCCGCGGGTCAAAAGGCCGCGGTATCAGGTACTCCGGACCGAAGGCGATATTCGGCTCGCCATAGGCCATGGCGACCACGTCCGACTGCTCCGCCTGCGCCAGTTCGGCGATGGCGTGGACGGCCGCCAACTCCATTTCAGGAGTGATGGTCGTCGCGCCCACATCCAGCGCGCCGCGGAAAATATAGGGAAAACAGAGCACGTTGTTGACCTGGTTCGGAAAATCCGAACGCCCGGTGGCGATCACCGCGTCAGGCCTGGCCTCGCGCGCGAGATGCGGCAGGATTTCGGGCTCCGGATTGGCCAGCGCCAGGATCAGCGGCCGGTCGGCCATTTTCTTCACCATCTCGGGCTTGAGCACCTTGCCGGCCGAAAGCCCGAGAAACACATCGGCGCCGGCTATCACATCGCCCAGCGTGCGGCCCTTAATGTCCTTGGCATAGCGCGCCTTGTTATCATCCATCTCCTCCTTGCGTCCGGTATAGACCACCCCGACGATGTCGGTGACGATGATATTTTTCATGTCCACGCCGACCTTGACCAGCAGGTCGAGGCAGGACAGTGCCGCCGCGCCGGCGCCGGAAACCACCAGCTTCACCTTGCCGATGTCCTTGCCGACCACCTTCAGACCGTTGACGATGGCCGCGCTGACGATGATGGCCGTGCCATGCTGGTCGTCGTGAAAAACCGGAATTTTCATACGCTCGCGCAGCTTGCGCTCGACGATGAAGCACTCCGGCGCCTTGATATCCTCAAGGTTGATGCCGCCAAAAGTCGGTTCAAGCGCCGCGATGATGTCGACAAGCTTGTCCGGGTCGCGCTCTTCGATCTCGATATCGAAGACGTCGATGCCGGCGAATTTCTTGAACAGCACGGCCTTGCCCTCCATCACCGGCTTGGAGGCAAGCGGTCCGATCGCCCCCAGGCCCAGCACGGCGGTGCCATTGGTGATGACACCAACGAGGTTGCCACGCGAGGTGAGGTTGCGCGCCTCTGCCGGGTCGCGCACAATCTCGAGGCAGGCCTCGGCCACACCGGGCGTGTAGGCGAGCGCCAGATCGCGCTGGTTCACCAGCTGCTTGGTCGGTGTAATTGAAATTTTTCCAGGGCGCGGCAGTCGGTGATACTCCAGCGCGGCCTTTTTCAGGCTGTCATCCATGTTGCCTCTCGCGTTCTGATATTCCGGTGTTCTGATGTTCCGGTGTTCCGGAGCTCCAGTGTTCCGAAGTTCCGGGTTTTTTGGAGACTGTACTGCGACGATTACGACTGGCTCTTTGGTGCTGACGAAAAACTTGCAACGGGACGCTCTGCATGCCCGCGCGCCCTGCCAAGGCAAGGATACGCCGATGTTCTCTTTCAGCCGCGATTATAGAACATCCGCCCCGCCACGCCGGAGGACCGCAGCGGGCCTTAGCGCCGCACCGCGCTTTGCACGCCGGCCACCTCACGAACCTTTGCCAGCACCCGCTGCAACTGCGCGACATCGGCGATGTCAAGCGTGAAGTGCATGGTCGCGAGACTTTGCCGGCTTTGCGTGTAGGCAGCGGTGACGTTGATTTTTTCACGCGACAGCATTTCTGACACGTCGCGCAACAGGCCATGACGATCCTCGGCCTGCACCACCACATCGACCGGGAACACGCTGGAAGACTGCTTGCCCCAATCCGCGGCAATGATGCGCTCGGGCTGGCGCGCGCGCAGCCGCGCGGCGCTCGGGCAACAGGCGCGGTGGATCGAAATACCGCGACCGCGCGTGACAAAACCGACGATCTCATCTGGGGGCGCCGGCTTGCAGCAACGCGCCAACTGCGTCATCAGGCGATCGACACCCACAACAAGGATGCCGCTGCCCGGATCATCGGCCCGGCTGCGGTGGGTCTTCACCTGCTCCAATGCCCCCGTATCGACGATCGCGGCATCCCCGCGCAAGGCCGTCTGCAGCGCACGCGGGCCGATCTCGTCACGCCCCACCGCCGCGAACAAATCCTCCGCTCGGGCGAAGTCAAAGCGCCCGGCCAGTTCGTCCAGGTTGACGCCGGTCCTGCCCTCGCGCTGCATTTCCCGTTCAACCGCGCTGCGACCGTTGGCGATGGTCTCCTCCAGCGCCTGGCTGTTGAACCACTGGCGCACCTTGTGGCGGGCACGCGAGCTGCCCACCAGCCCGAGTGCCGGGTTGAGCCAGTCGCGACTCGGCCCGCCGCCCTTGGCGCTGATGATCTCCACGCGCTGTCCGTTGGCAAGCCGCGTATCGAGGGGCACCATCTGGCCGTCCACACGCGCGCCGCGACAGCGGTGGCCGATATCGGTGTGCAGCGAATAGGCAAAATCCACCGGCGTCGACCCGGCCGGCAGGTCAATCACACGACCTTGCGGCGTCAAAACATAAACGGTGTCATCGAGCGCAGCCTGCTTCGACTGCGCCACCCAATCGGAGGCGTCGACAATGTCATCGCGCCAGGCCAGCACCTGGCGCAGCCAGCCAATTTTTTGCTCGAATGCCTGCGTTTTCGCGCCATCCGCATGCGCGCCCTCCTTGTATTTCCAGTGCGCCGCAACCCCGAGCTCGGCATGGCGGTGCATCTCATGCGTGCGGATTTGCACCTCCAGGCCGCGCCCGTCCGGACCGGTCACGGCGGTGTGCAGCGAACGGTAGTCGTTGGCCTTGGGTCGTGAAATGTAATCATCGAACTCGCGTGGAATGGGTATCCATAGGTTGTGCACCACCCCCAGCACCGCATAGCAATCCTTGACATCATCAACCAACACACGCAGGCCGCGCAGGTCGAACAGCTCGTCGAACGCCAGCGACTTGGCGCGCATCTTGTTCCAGATACTATACAAATGCTTCGGACGTCCGCTGATCTGCGCCTTGATGCCGGCGGCGGCGAGCTCCGCGGCGAGCTGCTTTTCGACATCAGCGATGAAGCCCTCGCGCGCGCCGCGCGTCTCATCGAGCCGGCGGGCGATGTCCTTGTAGGCCGCCGGCTGCAGGTAACGAAAGGACATATCCTCCATTTCCCACTTCAACTGCCAGACCCCCAGACGATTGGCCAGGGGTGCATAAATGTCGAGCGTCTCCTGCGCCACCGCGCGCCGCTCCGCCTCGGGCGCTGCGGCCAGAAAGCGCAGCGACTGTGCGCGACTGGCCAGGCGCAGCAGCACCACGCGAATATCGCCGACCATGGCAAGCAGCATTTTGCGCAGCACTTCGGCCTGCGCGCGCCTGCCCTCCGCTGACAAACCCTGGCTGTCCAGGTTGCGCGTCACCACGCGCATGCTGTTGAGCCGCGCTATCCCGGCGACCAGATCGGCCACCGGCTTGCCAAAGCGCAGCTCCAACACCTCGCCACTAGCCTCAATGCAGTCCGGTATATTGAACAACAGCCCCGCCGCGCGCGTTTCCGCGTCGAGGCGCAAGGCGGCAAGGTCCCGCGCCAGACCCAGCGCGTGCGCCATCGCCGCTTCGCCGGTGCCAAGCAGCCTGGCCGCATAGGTCTCCTGCGCAAAGGCGTGGGCCCGCAGCACCCGCTCGCGATCTTCACCGGCCAAACCCTCCAACAGTGCGTCGACGGGGGCGTCGTCGGGGACTGCAACCGGCGCGTTGTGGGCATCAAACAACGCCAGCCCTGCGGATGCGCCCCTCGGCAGCGCTTGCGTCTGGAGCCCCTGTTCCGCGGCGTTTTCCGGTCGTTGTGGCGTGGAGGACATGCGCCGATTATACGACCCCGCCCAAGGGCGATTTACACCTTCGAGCCCGATCAGCCGCCGTGAAACGCGCGTCTCTGCTAGGCTTCGTCGCGCCTGATGTGGCCAGCGTCTGCTGCGGCGAGTATCTGATACGACGCATCCGGTCCGGGCCCGGCGCGGCATTCCGCGTTGCGACAAACGCGCCACCCTCCCCAAAAACGGAAAGGCTTAAATCATCTTGGACACTCAGGTAGCGATCGCCGGCGGCGGCCCGGTCGGACTGATGCTCGCACTGTTTCTCGACCGCCATGGCGTCAAGACCGTGGTGTTCAACAACGAGAAAATATCGCGCTGGCACCCCAAGGGCAGCACGCACAACTCGCGCACCATGGAGCACTACCGGCGCCTGGGCATCGCCTCTCAGGTGCGCCGCCTCGGCCTTCCGGCCGATCACCCGACCGATGTTGCCTACTTCACCCGTTACAACGCCTGGGAACTGGCGCGCGTGGTGATGCCATCCGAAGAGGAAAAAGTGCGCGCCGTCATCGCCGCACCGCGCATCCACCAGAATTTCGAACCCATCCACCGCGCCAACCAGATGTACGTAGAGCGCTTCTTGCTCGAGCACGCGCGCACCCGTCCCAACATCACCCTCCGTTTCGGCTGGCAGGTGGGCGAATTTTCCGAGAACGCCGAAGGGGTCACGCTGCAAGCCGGGCGGGTGGCGGAACACGCCGCCGAAGCAGACGACTATCTTGGCACCGCCCTCGGCACAACCGGCGAGACCGAACGATGGCAGGCGCAATACCTCGTCGGCAGCGACGGCGGACAAAGCCACGTGCGCCGCACGCTGGGCATCCGCTACGAGGGCCACGACACACTCAAACAAGCCTTCCTTGGCGGACGCATGGTCGCCAGCCACCTGCGTGTTCCCGAACTTGCGCAGGATTTTTTCGCCGGCCGCCGCGCCTGGCAATACTGGGTGGTGAACCCCGAAATCCGCACCGCGCTGGTATCACTCAATGGCAAGGATGAATTTTTGTACTGGACGCGCCTGCCCGAGGGCGGCACGCTCGATAATGCCCAGATCGCGCGCGGGGTGCGCCTTGCCAGCGGTGCAAATCTCGACGTCGAGGTTCTGGGCAACCGCAACTGGACCGCCGGTGTCGCACTTTGGGCCGAGCGCTTCTGGAGTGGCGGTCGCATTTTTCTCGCCGGTGACGCCATTCACCTGTTCACCCCCACCGGCGGCTTTGGCATGAACACCGGCATAGACGGTGCGGCCAACCTGGCCTGGAAGCTCGCCGCCATGGTGCAAGGCTGGGGCGGCCCGGGTCTGCTCGAGAGCTACGAGGCCGAGCGCAAACCGATCGCCGCGCGCAACACCACGGCGGCGCAAAAACTGGCCAAAAATGTCGGCGCAATAAAGGTCTCTGAGGCGATGGAACGCGACGGCCACGCCGGCGAGGACGCACGCCGGCAGGCAGGCGAATACCTCGCCACCTTTGGCGAGGAGTTCGGCTCCATCGGCGTGCAGCTTGGCGCGCGCTATGACGGCTCCAGGCTCATCGCCGAAGACGGCGCGCCGCCGACCGACAGCTATACCGCCTACACGCCAAGCGGCGTTCCAGGCGGACGGGCACCGCATTTCTTCCTCGACCCGCCGGGCATGCCGGTGCGCCGCTCGCTCTACGATTTATTCGGCATCGGCTTCACGCTGCTGCGCCTGGCGCCCGGCGCCCCCGGCGGCGAAGCCCTCGCGCGCGCGGCACAGCGGCGCGGCGTGCCGCTCACCGTTGTCGATGCGTTTGACGAGGACGGGCGTGCTCTGTATGGCCGCGACCTCGCCCTGGTTCGCCCGGACCAGCACCTGGCCTGGCGCGGCGACAGCCTGCCCGATGATGCCGACGCCCTGCTCGCCCGACTGACCGGGCACGGCTGAATATCGGCAAGCCGAACCGGTGCAAGACAGGCCGCCACCACGCGCGTTAGTGTCACAATTTTCGACTAGAATTTGCGCCTTGTTCGCCGCCTTAGCTGTCCAATACGCCCTATTAACTTGACCCGGAATGCCCGTCAT
>Ga0214919_10011217_pt1 | contig 11200 bp, 13 predicted proteins | sample LL1503_MetaG_FD_177994 | JGI IMG/M metagenome (GOLD analysis project Ga0214919, IMG submission 177994) | Freshwater microbial communities from Lake Lanier, Atlanta, Georgia, United States - LL-1503 | ecosystem: Environmental > Aquatic > Freshwater > Lake | place: USA: Georgia | collected...
GTTGGATTCAATGAAATGGCAATGCTAGATGTGAACGGAATTGGCCTTTGCTTGGAATAAGCCCCTGTTTTGAGCCTTTTTTGCGGGTTTACAAAAGTCAGTGCCCTGAATAATCCACCCATTGTTTAAGACATCACTTGCCGAGAAACTCAAATGAAAACCTTGATCCATGAACACTGCGCTGGTTGATAACTCTGTAGGTGCAGGCACGCTCAACACCCTGACGCGGCTAGATCCTGCGCAGCGTTTTCGCATTTTGTCTGCCATTTTCTTGGTGATGGCTTTGTTTGCGGGTGGCTTTTTTCTAAGCAGGCAAGTTGACTGGAAGATCTTGTATGTCAACTTGTCGGATAAAGATGGAGGCAGTGTGATTGCGCAGTTGTCGCAAATGAACATTGCTTACAAGCACTCTGAAGGTGGCGCCATTTTGGTGCCAGCCGATAAAGTTCATGAAATACGCCTGCGCTTGGCAACCCAAGGCCTTCCTAAAGGCTCGGGTGTTGGTTATGAATTGATGGACAACAGCCGATTTGGCATGACCCAATTTCAAGAGCGTTTGACTTTTCAGCGAGGCTTAGAAGGGGAGTTGACGCGAAGCATTCAGTCACTTGGGGCTGTGCAGGGTGCCAGGGTGCACTTGGCCATGCCGCAACAAAATGGTTTTTTCAGAGAGCAGCAAAAACCTTCAGCTTCTGTCTTGTTAAGTTTGCACACCGGCAAATCTCTAGATCGCGCGCAAATTGCAGGCATCGTGCACCTGGTAGCTTCAAGCGTGCCTGAACTTGACCCCAAATCAGTGAGCGTGGTCGATGATTCTGGCAATTTGTTGTCAGCACCCAGCAATGCAACAGGTGGCCCAGATACACAGCAAATTCAGTACACGCGGCAAGTGGAAATGGACTTGACGCGCCGCATTGAAGACATTCTGGCCCCCTTGGTGGGACGTCAAAATGTGAAGGCACAGGTTAGCGTTGATCTTGACTTTTCTAGAGTGGAGTACACCTCTGAGTCGCATCAACCCAATAACAGCGGTGGTGTGATTCGCAGTCAGCAGCTTCTTGAAAATAACAGCCAAGCCAACACCTCTGTGCCGGGCGTGCCGGGTGCCAGCTCGAACCAAGCTGTGGCTGCGCCAACCATGCCATTGAATGCGGCAACCTCAAGTGCAAGCGGCGTATCACGCAACAACGGACAGGCTGGCAATGGCAGCCGTAATTCGGTCACAAATTATGAAGTAGACCGCACCATTAAAACTGTCAAATCTTCAACAGGCGCTCTGATGCGCGTCAGCGCAGCAGTGGTGATCAATGACAAATTCATGGTTCCTGCTGCGGCCACTGACTCTGCTGAAGCAAAAGCTGCAAAAACCCTGACGCCTGAGCAGATGGAGCAATTTACAGCCGTGGTTCGTGAGGCCATTGGGTTCAAAGCAGATCGTGGCGATTCAGTCAAATTAATCAGTGGAGCATTTAATGTCGAAAAAATTGACACAGTTGAAATTCCATGGTGGAAGCAAGCCGAAGTCCATGCCATCATTAAAAATATCGTTTGGCTTATCGGTGTCATTGTGCTTGCATCGCTTGCCATGTTCATTGTGGTGCGGCCGATGATGCGCGGTCTTCGAATGGCCGCTAATGCGGTAGAGCCCTTGCTTGATGCCGTCGTAGCAGATTTGCCTGAACGCACGGCTGTTGCGTCCACCCTTGCGCTACCGGCCACTGCAACGCCAGCACTTGCGCTGCAGTCTATGGAGTCTGATCAACGACTGCTAGGCGTGCGCAAACTGGCTCAAGAAAATCCAGCGGCTGTGGCTGACATTGTCAAGTCATGGATTCAGGGTGACAACACTTGAAGCTTTGAAGCATGAGTTCAATTCAAGACCCTGGTTTAAACAATGCCGCCATCCTGATCATGTCATTGGGAGAGGAAGCTGCAGCAGAAGTGTTTAAACATTTGCCGCCCAAAGAAGTTCATAAGCTTGGTGAAGCCATTTCAAATTTGCGTTCAGTGTCGCGAGAGCGCGTTGATAAGGTGCTGAACAAGTTTTCCGACATGGTGTCGTCACAAAGCTTGTTGGTGGGCGATACAAGCAGTTATGTTCGCAATGTTCTCAAGAAAGCCTTGGGAGATGACAAAGCCGGCATGCTTTTAGACAGAATCATGGAAGGCAATGATGATTCTGGCATCGAGAGTTTGAAGTGGATGGATGCCATCTCGGTGGCAGAGCTGCTGAAAAATGAGCATCCTCAAATTATTGCGGCCATCTTGGTGCACTTGGACTACGAACAAAGCGCCAATATTCTGAAAGCATTTGCTGAGCGACTTCGAAACGACGTTGTTGTTCGAATTGCAAATTTAGAAGGCATTCAGCCCGCTGCATTGCAAGATCTAAATGATGTTTTGTACCGATCTTTATCGGGTGGTGAATCGCTGCGAAAAACCAATTTAGGGGGTGTTAAGTCAGCTGCCGAAATCATCAATTTCATGGGTGCCACTTTAGAAAACAATGTCATTGAGGCGATACGAAGCGAAGACACCGATTTGGCCCAGAAAATTTTGGACATGATGTTTGTGTTTGAAGACTTGCTAAAGCTAGACAACAAATCAATTCAGCTTGCTTTGAAAGAGATATCTTCCGATAAATTGGTCTTGGCCATCAAAGGGGCATCTGTTGAGTTGAGTGAAAAAATATTAGGCAATTTGTCTGCTCGCGCTGCACAGTCAATGCGCGAAGACCTTGAAAGTTTAGGCCCAGTGCGTTTGTCGGAAGTTGAAGCGCAGCAGAAAGAAATTATCAAGTCAGTCCGCAAATTAGCCGATGAGGGCCAAATTATTTTGGGTGGCAGTGGTGGAGACAGCTTTGTTTAAATCTCGGAATAAACATTTGTCGGGGTTAATTCAGAGTGAACACATTACGCAGTGTGATGATTGGAATTTTTCTGACATGGCCAATCCTATGACGCCTATTCAAGAGCATGCAATTGCACATGAACAATTGCAACTTAGTCAAGCCCGTCAGGATGGGCATGCTTCTGGTTACCAAATGGCTCAAGCCGAGTTCGAAGCCAGAATGGAAATTGAAATGCAGACCTATAGTCAGCAGAAGCATCGTGACAATGCGCTTGAATTGCAAACTTTGCTTGCTTCAGCGCAAGAAGGCTGGAATTTGGCGCAGGCAGATTTGGCTGAATCAGTCATGCGTTTGGCGGTAGAGATGGCCTCTCAGGTTGTGTGTCATGTGATTGACGTTCAGTATCACCAAACGCTGCATTCGGTCATCACCCGTGCTGTTGAAACCTTGGTCAACCAAGAAAGTCCTCTTGTGGTTCGCTTGTGCTCAGCAGATTTGAGTGCCATGGAATCATTTTTACCTGCACGTTTACAAGAACGTGAAGTCAAATGGTTGTCAGACTCAAGTCTACAAGCGAGTCAATGCATTGTGGAGTCTGCGGGACAGCGAGTCGACGCTTCAGTGAAAAGTCGAATGGAGCTTGCCAAGAAACTCTTGCTTTTAAATAAGCAAGAACAAAGGGAAAGCCATGTTTGAGCAAGTTCAGCAGCACTGGCAAAATTATTTTGAAAATGCACACGCTCGTTTGAAGCTTGATTTGCAATTCGAATCCAGCGCAACTTTAAGCCGCATCTCTGGTTTGATGCTGGAAGCTAAAGGTTTTAGAGCTCCAGTTGGCTCCCAATGTCAGATTGAACAGCCGGGTGGTTCGCGTATTTTGGCTGAAGTTGTCGGTTTTTCAGACGAAGCCGCTTTGTTGATGCCAGCCGGTGACATTCAGGGGCTGCAAAGCGGCGCCCGAGTTTTCTTGGATCGCCCACCGCGGCCCGCTCTGCGATGGGGCGATTTGCCTATTTCTTCGCAAGCCAACCCACTGCTTGGTTCAAATTTACAGTTACCGATTGGCGAAGGTTTGCTCGGTAGAGTGCTTGATCCATCTGGTGTGCCGATGGATGGGCAAGGACCTTTGTACAACGTGCATCAAATGACTTTGTCAAAGGCGCCGGTCAATTCAATGACGCGAGAACCCGTTAGGCAGGCCCTGGATACTGGAATTCGGGCTATCAATGCATTGCTCACTGTTGGCCGTGGCCAGCGAATTGGTTTGTTTGCAGGATCTGGCGTAGGCAAAAGTGTCTTGCTTGGAATGATGGCGCGATACACCCAAGCCGATGTGATTGTGGTGGGGCTGATTGGCGAGCGCGGCCGCGAAGTCAAAGAGTTCATTGAAGATATTTTAGGCGATGAGGGCCGAAAACGTTCGGTTGTGGTTGCTGCTCCCGCTGATTTGCCGCCATTGTTGCGCATGCAAGGCGCCTCTTACGCCACAGGCATCGCAGAGTATTTCAAAGGGCAGGGGCAGCATGTTCTGTTGCTCATGGATTCACTGACACGGTATGCCATGGCTCAACGTGAGATAGCCCTGGCAGTGGGTGAGCCGCCTGCAACAAAAGGCTATCCGCCATCGTGTTTTTCAAAATTGCCTCAATTGGTTGAGCGCAGTGGCAATGGCCGCAAGGATGAGGGGTCTATAACGGCTTTTTATACCGTGCTGTCTGAGGGCGATGACATGCAAGACCCCATTGCAGATGCGGCCCGAGCTATTTTGGACGGCCACATTGTGCTGACGCGTGAACTGGCTGAATTGGGACACTTCCCGGCCATTGACATCTTGCAGTCTGCTTCAAGGGTGATGCAAAACGTGACGCAAGCATCGCATCAGAAGAAAGCGAATGAGTTCAGATTCAACCTATCGAGCTATGTTCGCGGTAGAGACTTGATTCAATTGGGCGCATACCAGCATGGTTCTGACGCCAGCTTAGACCGTGCTATTGCATTGCAAGAACCTATGCAATCTTTTTTGCAACAAGGCATGCATGAGTCTTGTTCTCAAGAAGAAAGCATAGAGGGCTTGATGGCCATTTTTGGCAGCCAAGCAATGCGTGAGAGCTCAGAAAATGCGTAATGGAAAAACCCTCAACTTGGCCATCGAATTCATGCAACAAAAGCGTGACGAAATGGCTCGTCAATGGCAAGTACTTCGCCAAGACGCTAACAGCGCACAAGAACGACTGAACTTGCTTGTAAGTTATGCCCACGAATCTCAGACGCGATGGGAAATGCGTTCGCGAAATGCGACGCCTCAAATTTTGATGCAGCAGCATTTTAAAGTGATTGAAAAATTAGAGTCCGCCATCAGCATGCAAAAACAGGTTCTGGCAGACAAAGAGTTGAAATGCACTCACAAAAGACAACTCTGGACAGAGGTTGAGCAGCGGGTTCAAATTTTGCAGCGTTATCAAAATCGTTGCGTTGCACAACACCAAGCCAAGGTGCTGAAAATGGAGCAGAAACAAAGCGATGAATTTGCCATTCAGTGGAGACACTTTCAAAAATTAAAGGTGTCCATATGACCGCAATTTCAATGTCGGCAGTTTCATTGTTGGCAGGAGCCGCTGTTGCGCCAAGCCAGTCTGCTTTGTTGAGCTCATTGGCAGGTAACAATTCAAGTTTTCTACAAACACTTGAAAACATGAGTGTGGCTTCTTTGCTGCTGGTGGATGCAGAGGTGCCTGTCCAAGCTACCGTTGCTTCATTGAATACAGAGCCATTCATTCTAGAAGTTGCAGAGTTGCCAGTTTCAAAGCAAAAAGACGATGCTGAAAATGAAAATTTTCAAGGACTGATGCTAGATCCGGCAAGTTTGGCTGCATGGATTCCAAATTTTGCTTTGATGCCAGCAACAACGCCTGTTACAGAAACAGTTGTACCAGTAGCTACTGTAATCACAACAACAAAAGTCGCTGATTCTGTTGTTGATGCTGAAATCCCATTGGCACCTGTACTTGAGCCATCCAGTGAAGTGTCAACTTTGCCTTTGATCTCTCCTTCAAACGAGTATTCAGATAAGTCTCTAAATACAGCGCAAAGCACGCTTCCAAACACGCCCCAAAACACGCCCCAAAGCACACCTTCAAGCACGCCTTCAAGCATTCCTCCAAGCATTCCTCCAAGCATTCCTCCAAGCACGACAGTCATTTTTTCCACGCCACCTGCTTCTGTCAATCAAGCAGTTCCCCCTTCAACGCTTACAGGATCAATTATTTTGGATAAAAGATCGCAAAAAACCTCGTTTATTGACAGCCAAACTTTCAGTTCAACTGAAGATTTTTTGAAAACTTCAACCGACAGCAGTGCTTCGGTTCAAACTGGGCAATTCACTGGTCTCAATAAGCCTATCAAGTTTGAAAATGATTTGTTACTTCCGGTAGCACCTGAAACAGCACAAGTCAGCCATGTTCCAAGTTCAAGACCTGAATTTTCACAACTTGCGCTAAGAACCGAAGCGATACCGCAAATTCAAAGCCCAGAAACCAAATGGACAAGCAATTTGGCAGATACCGTTAATCAGTGGGTTGAAAAAAGCCTGCAGTTGGCGGAGTTAACAGTGCCTGCTGCTGGACAGGACATTTTGCAGGTTCGCATTGAGCTTAATGGTCTAGACGCCAAGGTTTATTTCCTCACCAACCATGAGCAATACCGTGAAGCACTTGATTCTCAAATTGAGAATTTATCAGATCGTTTGGCAGATCAGGGCTTGAAATTGACGGGTTCATTTGTGGGTCAAGGTGGTGCTCAAAATTCACCACAGAAACAGACAACTCACAACACATTGGCTCAGCGCTTTGAAAGCGAGGCGGCTCCTGCCAAGCTGTTGTCTATCGAATTAGAACAACGTTCATCGAAGTCTGTTCATCTTGGACGGTATCTAGATGTCTTCGCATGAAGTTAGAAACCTCGAACTAAGGGGGTTTTACTTCCTTAATCCAAGTACCAAAGTTGAAACAAGTCGGAATAATGGGTTGGATGCTGAGCAGACAAATACTTATTCATACCAAGTCAATCAAATTCAAATAGGACAGCAAGTGCAAGACATTGAGAATGAATCAGATCAAGAAAAAATGGCAAAGCCTAAAAGCCGAAAGAAGCTTGCCTGGATCCTTGCTTTGTTGTTGGTGCTGAGTGCGGGCGGCGGTGGTGCATGGTTCTATTTTGAACAACTCAAAGGTGAAACCCAAGAAGTTGAATCGGAGGAATCTAAGTTAAGCAAGGCGCCAAAGCTGTATTTTCCACTTGACCCCATGGTCATCAATTTAGCCGATTTGGGCGGGGAACGCTTTGCGCAAGTAGGTATTACCTTCCAAATTCGAGAAGCCAAGAGTGCTGACGATGTCAAAAAAATGTTGCCCACCCTCAGAAGCGTCATCTTGATGAGGCTGTCTCAAAAAACATCTGAAGAGCTGCTTTCAAGAGATGGGAAAGAAAAATTGGCCCTTGACATTTTGTTTGAGGTTGGAAGAGTTTTTGGAGTCAAACCAGAGCTTCCTCAAGCAGAAGAAGTCAAGCCAAGCAAAACAGAAAAGCAAGCACCTAAAACTCAAGCCATCAATCCGGTGCTTGAAGTTTTGTTTTCTAGTTTGATCATCCAATAAGGATAAACATGAGATCAGCTTTGTTATCAGAGGCCGAGATGAATGCGCTCCTTTACTCAGGCGTTATTCAAACAGAGGAAATGAAGTTGAGCAGTGCGCCAAACTTGTATTTTCCGCTTGATCCTATTGTCATCAATTTGGCTGACACTGGCGGCGACCGGACCGCACAAGTGGGTATCACCTTCCAAATTCGAGAGCCGAAGAGTGCAGACGATGTCGAAAAAATATTACCAACCCTTCGAAGCGCCATTTTGATGACCTTGTCTGAAAAAAAATCAGAAGATTTGTTGTCTCGGCAAGGGAAAGAAAAATTGGTCACAGATATCTTGTCTGAAGTTGGGCGAGTATTTGGTGTCAAGCCAGAAGACTCACAGACTGAAGAGGTGATGCCAAACAATTTTGAGACTTTTTCGCCTCCAACTCAAGCCACCAACCCAGTGCTTGAAGTTTTGTTTTCCAGCTTGATCGTTCAATAGGCATAGCAATGCGATCAGTTTTTTTATCACAGGCTGAGATTGATGCTTTGCTGAATACCGGAGACACCCATTCAGTCGAATTCGAAGCTGCAGACGATGACTCAGAAGATTCTGGCCCAGGCAACCCCTACAGTCTTTCTAATCAAGAAAGAATTGTTCGTGGCCGCATGCCAACCATGGAAATTGTGAATGAACGCTTTGCCAGAAATTTGCGAGTCGGTTTGTACAACTTGATCAGGCGTGCGCCTGATATCTCAGTTCAGCCCGTGCAAGTTCACAAATACAGTTTGTTTTTGCGCGATGTTGCGGTGCCCACCAATTTCAATATTGTGGCAGTCAAGCCCTTGCGCGGCAACGGCATGATCGTGTGCGATCCGGTGCTTGTTTTTGGCATCATCGACACCTTGTTTGGTGGCAATGCCAAATACCAAACTCGCATTGAAGGCCGCGAATTCACCGGCACAGAGCAGCGCATCATTCGCCGCATGGTGCATGTCATCACTGAAGAGTACGTCAAGGCATGGAAGGGTATTTACCCCCTTTCAATGGAATACCAACGCTCAGAAATGCAACCCCAATTTGCCAATATTGCTGCGCCCAGTGAGATGGTTGTTTCCACCACCTTTGGTCTTGAAATTGGCGATGTCACGGGTTTTTTGCGTATTTGCATTCCCTATTCAACCCTCGAGCCCATTCGGGACGTTTTGTACTCCACCACGCAGGGTGATGCTGTTGAGGTCGATCAGCGTTGGGTCAATATGCTTTCCAAAGAAATTCAGTCAGCCGACGTCACGCTGGTGGCTGATCTTGCCAACGCGCAATTGTCTGTGCAGCAGCTCATGGTTTTGCGCCGAGGCGATTTCATTGAGTTAGAGCGCCCTGCAAATGTACAAGCTTCGGTCAATGGTGTGCCGGTGCTTGAGTGTCAGTTCGGAACTCACAACGGCAAATACGCGTTGCGCGTAGAGCGCAGCTTGAGTTTCAATGAAAACAGTCGACTTGGAGCTTCGCATGGCCGATAACGAAAACCTAGACAAGGATGGCAATTCCTGGGTCGGCCCACTGTCTGGTGAATCTGAAAATTCAAATCCAAATCCTGAGCAAGGTGGCCCCTTCATTGACGAAGGTCCTTCAGGCAAGTCCAACGGAAACAGCGCATTCAGTGGCAGTGTGCCACTGGGTGACATCAACATGGTCTTGGACATTCCCGTTCAGTTGACTGTGGAGTTAGGCCGAACACGAGTGCCCATCAAGTACATCTTGCAATTGGCTCAGGGCTCGGTGGTGGAATTGGAGTCTATGGCTGGTGGCCCTATGGATGTTCTGATCAATGGCTATTTGATTGCACAAGGGGAGGTTGTGGTTGTCAATGAAAAGTTTGGCATCCGCTTGACCGATGTGGTCACCCCTTCAGAGCGCTTGCGCAGATCGAGCCGTCAACATGTCGGGTGATCTGGGTACTTGGTATTTTGCATGGGCATTGGTCATTGTTTTGATTGCTTGCTTGCCCTTTGTGGTACGCCGTTTGATAGCGCAGCAAAAAATAAGAGGCATAGATCCAGAACAGGTTCGACTCATTAGCCAACTTGGCATTGGCCCGAACCAGCGCGTTGTGGTTCTGGAAACCGGACCTGCGCATGAACGAACACAGCTGGTCCTTGGCGTCACTTCGCAATCGATTCAATATTTGCACAGCACGCCAATGCACAGGGCCGATGAGCCCGGTGCTTTGCAATCGCCATGATTTCTTTTGACAACCGATGCCGGATGGGCTTAGTGCCTAAAAGGGTGTGGTTGGCATTGAGCCTTGGACTTTGCTTGCTCTTTGTTGCATCCGAAGGATGGGCTCAAACAGGGCCGCAGCTTCCTTTGGTCATTGGCAAAGGCGACAACAGCGCTAGTTACTCAGTACCCATACAGACATTGCTATTTTTCACGGCACTGTCTTTTCTGCCTGCCTTGCTGCTGATGATGACAGGCTTTACGCGGATTGTGATTGTGCTTTCCCTTCTTAGGCAAGCCCTGGGCACTCAATCCGTTCCGCCAAATCAAGTGATTGTGGGTTTGTCTTTGTTTTTGACATTTTTTGTGATGGGCCCCACCTTGGATCGCATACACGAACAAGCCTGGAAACCATACAGCGCCAATGTACTGACTTTTGAAAAAGCAGTTGCTAGAGCAGAAATACCCATTCGTGAGTTCATGCTGAGGCAAACAAGGCAATCAGATTTGGCTTTGTTTAAAAAAATGTCAGGCCTCGAAAAAATCAAAGACATTGACAAAGTGCCACTGAGAGTATTGGTGCCAGCGTTTGTGACCAGTGAATTGAAAACCGCTTTTCAAGTTGGCTTCATGATCTTCATTCCATTTTTAGTCATTGATTTGGTGGTTTCCAGCATTCTGATGTCTTTGGGAATGATGATGCTCTCGCCCGTCTTGGTGGCTCTGCCGTTCAAACTCATGCTGTTTGTGTTGGCTGATGGTTGGAATTTGCTGCTGGGCTCTTTGGCTGCCAGTTTTCTTTGAAAGCGCCCTATGGATGCACAAATGGTTTTCACCAAAGGTCAAGAGGCGCTCATGATCCTGTTGATGGTCTCTATGCCCATTTTGCTGATGGTGTTGGTGGTGGGTTTGGTTGTGAGTGTTGTTCAAGCGATTACGCAAATCAACGAAGCCAGTTTGTCTTTTGTTCCCAAACTGTTGGTGGCAGTGGGTGTCATGTTGTTCGCTGGTCCTTGGATGTTAAGCACCATGGTGGACTACATCCGCAGAACCCTTGAGTCAATTCCAAGTTTGATCGTCTGAGACTGACCTGTGGCAATATCTGAGGCGTTTCTGATTCAGTTGTTATCGCCTCTGTTTTGGCCATTTATTCGGATACTCGCTGTTTTTTCAGTGGCCCCCATATTTGCTTCTAGGTCATTTCCCATACGCGTTCGTGTCGCATTGGCTTTGCTGGTAGCGTGGTCAAGTGCAGGGGTCGTGCCCAATCAAGTACTTATCAGCCTGAGCAGTCCAGATGCAATTCGTGTGGTGATGCACGAGATCTTGGTCGGCTTGAGCATTGGCTTTTCCGTGCGCGTGGTCTTTGCTGCTGCAGAATTTGCAGGTGAGATCATTGGCTTGCAAATGGGATTGAATTTTGCTGGCTTTTTTAACCCGTCAAATAACAATCAAGCCAGTGCCATGGCGGTTTTCATGGGGCACATGACAGCTCTTTT
>Ga0214919_10011218_pt1 | contig 11200 bp, 9 predicted proteins | sample LL1503_MetaG_FD_177994 | JGI IMG/M metagenome (GOLD analysis project Ga0214919, IMG submission 177994) | Freshwater microbial communities from Lake Lanier, Atlanta, Georgia, United States - LL-1503 | ecosystem: Environmental > Aquatic > Freshwater > Lake | place: USA: Georgia | collected 2015-03-15
CGTGGTGTGAATCCACAAGGCCAAGACCCCAGCGAATGGCCCCAAACCCACGGCCACAATGAACAGCATGGCGAACACCATTTCATTGATGGCCCGAAAAGCGTCCATCAACCGGCGCACCGGTTGATAAACCCAAGGGGGAACAATGTTGGAAGAGCTGAGCAAGCCAAAAGGCACGGCACACACGATCGCCAACACCGTGCCCCACACTGCGATGTGCAAGGTGGTGATCATTTCCCGCAGATATATCTCCCAATCGCGAAAGTCCGGCGGGAAAAACTCTTTGGCGTACTTGACCATGTTTTCTGAATCACGGAACAAATCCATGGGCCGAATTTCAGCCCCCTGCCAGGCCCAACCCAAAAAAATCAAAAACGCCGCCCAGGCAAACAACTGCAACAGCGACCGCCCTCCCTGAGGGTCGGTTGGCAGCGAAGTGTTTGGGGACGGCGTCATGGTCACTTGACCAGTTTGGCCAGATCAGTGAGCTTTTTGTCGATATCAGCCATTTTGGCGGTGCGCTCTGCGGGGTTCATTTTTTCATCGCCCTCAAATTTGATGCGGTCTTTGTACAACTCCAACTGGCGGATGGGCACCAGTTGCAAGTCGGTCGAATCACGGAAGCCCGCAATTTGCTGCATGTTCTTCAAAATTTCTTTTTCACGCGCATCTTTGCCATAACCCAGGACAAACTTTTTGATCGCGTCCTTGGTTTCGTTGGGCAGGTCTTTTTTCCACACCAAGGGGTCGCGCGGAATAAGCGGCGAGGTCCACAAAATTTTGACTTCAGCGTGCTTGGCTGGGTCACGCATTTTCAGCTTGTCCAACTCTTCGCTGTTGTTGGTGGCCACATCGACTTGCTTGTTCAAAACAGCCAGCAAATTGGTGCCATGGTTGGCGCTTCGGGTCACGCGAAACACATTTTTAGGGTCCAGCTTTCTTTGGCTGAACACATAGTAGGTGGGCACCAAGGTACCCGATGTTGACTGCGGGTCACCCAGGCCAAAGGACAGGGTCTTGCCATTGGCAATCATGTCATCGACGGATTTCAATGGGCTGTCACGGTGGGTGATCACATAGGAGTAATAGCCAGGGCGACCATCCAAATCAATGAATTGGGCAAAAACTTCTCCACCTGCACGATCAACCGCCTCGATGGCCGACTTGTTGCCGTGCCAAGCCAGGTGAACTTTGCCAAAGCGCATGCCTTCAATGATGCCGGTGTAGTCGGTGGCAAAAAAACCATTGATCTTCATGCCGGTGGCTTTGGCCATGTCGTCCATGAAGGGTTGCCACATCGACTTTAAAGCGGTGGATGAATCGGTCGAAATGATGCCGAAATTGATTTCTTTCATCGCCTGGGCTTGGGCCGAGGCCACGAAGCACAGTGATGCTGCGGCGGTAAGGAACACTTTGCGCGAAATTTTCATGATGGAGAACTCCTGGAGATCAAGGGTTTGGGGAAGAAAAAAATCAAATCGACTCAAGTTCAAGGGTTTCGGTGCCATCGAGCAACTCGTCGACACTGGCGCCATACAAACTGCGCAAGTGTTGGGCGGTGAGGTCCGCAGATGGGCCGTCATAAATAACCTCTCCCATGCGCAGCGCAATGGTGCGCGGGCAATAGCGCCGGGCAAATTGAACTTGGTGCAAAGAAACCAACACCGTGATGCCGTGTTCTCGGTTGATTTTGGCCAGGATGTCCATCACGGTTCTGGCGCTTTCCGGGTCCAACGAGGCAATCGGTTCGTCGGCCAATATGATCTTGGCGTGTTGCACCATGCAGCGCGCTATGGCCACCCGTTGCTGCTGCCCGCCCGACAAGGTGCTGGCGCGTTGATAGGCCAAGCCTTCAATGCCAATCATCCTCAGGGCTTCATACGCCTCTTGTTTTTCAGCCAAGGTGAACTGTCCCAACAAACTGCGCCACAACGGCACCCTGGGCAACATGCCGGTCAGCACATTGGTCAGCACATTCATGCGCCCCACCAGATTGAACTGTTGAAAAATAAAGCCAATGTCAGACCGCATTTTTCGAATGTCGCCGTGCACTCGACCATTGGTTTGCACGGTGTGTGGGCCGACACGGATAGAACCACTGCCGGCATCGGCGGCCAAAAAGCCAGACACATGGCGCAAAAGCGTGGATTTGCCTGAGCCCGACGCACCAATCAAAGCCACCATCTCCCCGGGCGCAACGGTGAATGCGGTTTTGTTCAAAGCCACCGAACCTGGTCCAAAGGATTTGGTGATGTTTTGAATGTCCAAACCCGTTGGAATGGCGAGATGTGCGGTGTTCATGCAGGAGGTGTTCGGTTGCTTAATATGATCGGACTGGATCATGACGAATGTGTGACAAGCTGGTTTATTGTTGACAATTTACAGTTGCCCAGACTCATGGATAACCCTCGACCATGCCTTCTGGCATTCTCCCTCCTCGCTAAAGAGAGGTCAGGTCATGCAGAAACACCAGGACGGGTTCACCCCACAGCATGGCACTGGCCGCAAGGTCGACCACATCGCGCGCAGCCCAGTCGCCACGCAGATAGGCCATGCCCACACATGCGCCAGCCTCGTGCCCCCATCCCGCAGAGGTGATTTCACCCACTGATAGACCATCAATCACCAATGGTTCACCACCCCACAGGTACTTATCGGGCTGAGCAGCAACCACGCGCACCAATTTCTTTTGCAAAGTGGCAGCCAATTGGTTGTGCAAAGCCTGCTGACCGATAAAAACTGGGGATTTGTCGGTCGGCAGGGCAGAAAGCATGCGGGCATCCATGGGCGTCTCGTCCGGCCCCAACTCTGCCCCCCAAGCACGCCGCGCGCGTTCAATGCGCAAGGCGTCCATTGCGTAGTAGCCCGCATCGCGCAGGCCCAGGTCAGCCCCGGAGGTTTGCAAGCTTTGATAGACATGGCGGGTCATCTCCACGGGAACGTAAAGCTCAAAACCCGAACCGCCCACATAACTCATGCGCGCCACCCGCACCCGGGCATGACCGAGGTCGATTTCACGCGTGCTGCGCAGGGGCAAGGCTTGTCGCGAAACATCGTCTGGGCTGACACGGGCCATCAACTCTGGCGCCAACGGACCCATGAGGGACAGCACGCTGTACAGCGCGCTGACGTCGGTCACACTGACCCAACTCTGTGGCATGGTGTGGCGCGAGATCCAATCCAAGTCCCGCGTGGCCTGGGCTGAACCCGAGATCAGCAAGAAAATAGCCGGAGCCAAGCGCAACACGGTCAAATCACTTTCATACCCACCCCGTTCGTTGAGCATGGGCGTGTACACCATCTGACCCACCGGCGTGTCCACATGGCGCATGCACAGGTGTTGTAACAAGTCGAGTGCATCACGCCCTTGCACCAGCAATTTAGAAAACGATGATTGGTCGTACAAGGCCACTGCTTCGCGGGTGGCCGCTTGTTCCGCTTGCACCCATGGCAACCAATCGGGCGTGCCCAAGGTGTCGCGCGCAGGGGGCGCATTCAAGGGCTTGAAGTAATTGACCCGCTCCCAACCATTTTTGCTGCCAAACACGGCCCCTTTGGCGGCCAAGGTGTCATACAGCGGTGAGGTCCGCAGGGGACGCGCAGTTTGCAACTCTTGGCGCGGCCAGCGCATGGCGTAATGCAAGCCCAGGGTTTCCACCGTGCGCTCAGCCAAAGCGCGCCGGTTGCTGGTGAATGGGGCGAAGCGGCGGATATCAACGTCCCACAGGTCTGCGCTGGGTTCTCCGGCCACCATCCACTCGGCCATCAAGCGGCCGGCCCCGCCAGCATTGGCAATCCCCGCTGAATTGAAGCCCGCGCAAACAAAGTAGTGGCGCAATTCAGGTGCCTCGCCCATGATGAAGTTGCCATCGGGTGTGAAGCTCTCAGGCCCATTGAGCAGCATTTTGACGTCAGCGGTCTCCAGACATGGCGTGCGATGCAGGGCGCTGCGCATCAATACTTCAAATTGATCCCAATCCTCACCCAGCAACTGAAATTGAAAGGTCGCAGGTATCGGATCCACCCGCCATGGTTTGGCCACTGGCTCAAAGCCGCCCATGACCAAGCCTCCCACCTCTTCTTTGTAATAAATAAAACCATCGGGGTCGCGCACCACTGGCCACAGGGGGTGAATGCCGTCAATTTTCCCAGTCACCAGGTAAAAATGTTCGGCCGAATACAGGGGCACATTGACACCAGCGAGCAAGCCCAACTGACGCGCCCACTGGCCCGCGCAATTGACAACGATTTCGCAACTCACGTCACCCGCCAGCGTCTGCACGCCGCGCACCTGACCTTGCGCCTGCGACACCCCAGTGACCTCCACTCCCTCAAAGATCTTGACGCCGCGCTGGCGCGCCCCTTTGGCCAAGGACATGGCGAGGTCCGCTGGATTGGCCTTGCCATCCCCTGGCAGCCAAACCGCACCACTCAGGTCGTCGGTGCGCAACAGGGGAACCCGCTGAGCCACTTCCATCGGCGAAATGTCATGCACTTCCACACCAAAACTGCGCGCCAATGCCATTTGTCGCCGCAGCATTTGCATGCGCTCAGGGGTGCGTGCCACGGTCACACTTCCACATGCGCGCCACCCAGTGGCCAGCCCGGTTTCTTGCTCCAAACGGGCGTACAACTCAATACCATATTTGCTCATGCGCGTCATGCTGCGGTTGGCGCGCATTTGACCCACCAAACCAGCGGCGTGCCATGTGGTCCCGCAGGTGAGCTGGCCTTGCTCCAACAAGACCACATCCGTCCAACCCAACAAAGCCAGGTGATAGGCCACCGAACAACCCACAATGCCCCCGCCCACCACCACCACACGGGCATGTGGTGGCAAAGCCATGTCACCCATCTCAATCTCCTTGATTCCGGTGTTACAGCGTCATCCCAAACGCAAGGACATGACACCACCCACAATGGCCCCGGTTCCCAAAAGCCGAAGCCGTGTCCAAGGCTCTTTGAGCAGCCAAGCCCCCAAAATGGCGGCAAACAGCACCGAAGTTTCCCGCAAGGCGGCCACCATGGCCACCGGTGCCAAAGTCATGGCCCACAGCGCAATGGCGTACGAACCCAAAGAAGCCACGGCACCACCCGCGGCCACTGGCCAGCGCTGGCGCACATAGGGCCACACCTGCCCTTTGCGCTGCATGAAAACCATCAAAGCAAAAGGCCAACCATCCAAAGCAAACAACAAGGCCACATACTGCGCGACGTTGCCAGACAGGCGTGCGCCCTTGGCATCCACCACGGTGTAGACAGCAATCAGCACCGCATTGCACAGCGCAAACGCAACCGCTTTGCGGTGCCTCAGCAAACCCGCGCCTGACCCCAGCAACAACACCCCGGTGCAAATCAGGCCCACACCCAACCAACCCCAGGCGGTCAAGGCCTCACCCAGCACAGCCATGGAAGTGAGGGCCACCAACATGGGTGCGGTGCCGCGCATCAAGGGATAGGTCAAGCCCAATTCACCGTTTTGGTAGGCGCCGGCCAAGGCAAAGTAATAACCCACATGGATGACCACGGAGGCCAGAATAAATGGCCATGCGTCCATGGGCGGTGGACCGAAATAAAGGCAAAAAGGGAGTGCCAAAATAGAACACAGCAAATGGATCAATGCCGTGTCCAGTGTCTTGTCTTGGCTCGATTTCACCAGCGCATTCCAGCTGGCATGCAGCAAAGCCCCCAACAGCACGGCCAGCAAAACTGGCCAGGTGATGGCCATCTCAGTCACTCAATGCACAGCGCCGAACATGGTGCAAAAAATGGCTCAGCTCAGGTGTGGTTCGACCCGCTTGTTTGGCCTGATCATCCCAACGGCGCAAGCGAACGGCATCTTGCGCGCCGGGCTGGTTAATGAAGACCTGCGCTTGTGCAGCCGTGTAAATGCCGCCTTGCAATTGCAAGCTGCGCTTGGAGTCCGCAGACAGTGCATCGTGGTAGCTGGAATCCACCGCACACAAATAACGCTTGGCATCGACGTGCAACTGAACGGCATGGATCACGGATTCAGAAAACAAGCCCCGAAAAAACGGCACGACGCGGTATTGGTGCACGTCGTCAATGCCATCGGCGCTGGGGGTGCCCGCGATGTCGTGCAGCAAATGGCCCAAATCGTGCAGCAACGCGGCGGCCACCAATTCGTCGCCAGCACCCTCTTGCTCGGCCAAATGGGCCGATTGCAAGGCATGCTCCAGCATGGTCACCGGTTCACCGGCATATTGCTCATGCCCGCGTTGGGTATAAATATGTTCAATGTCGTTGATGGTGAGGGCCATGCACGTCCAATCAAATCCAGGGGATGGAATAGGTTTTGAGGTTGGTGAAACTCTTGATGGCTTCTTGCACCCCTTCTTTGTAGCCCAGACCCGAGTCTTTGATGCCACCAAAGGGCGTCAACTCAAGGCGATAACCGGGCACCTCGCGCACATTGACCGTGCCCATGTGCAACTCATTGACAAAGCGAACGATGTCATCCATGCGATTGGTACACACACCACTGGACAGGCCATAGACCGTGCCATTGGCGATGCGAATCGCTTCGTCGATGTTGGCAAAACGGATGATGGGCGAAACGGGGCCAAAGGTCTCCTCTCGCACCAAGGTCATCTCGGGACGAACCCGGTCCAACACGGTGGGCGCGTACAAAGCCCCTTGGCGTTGATTTCCCAACAACAGACGCGCGCCCTGACCGACAGCTTCGTTCACCCGCGCTTCAAACCCTTTGGCAGCGGCTTCGTCAATCACCGTGCCCATCAAGTTGGCTTCGTCGCTGGGGTCGCCATAGGTCCAATCGCGGGTTTTGGCCAAAACCATCTCAGTGAATGCATCAGCCACTTTGTCGTGCACCAGCATGCGCTTGACAGCGGTGCAGCGTTGGCCTGAGTTTTTATACGAGCCATGCACCGCCAAGGTGGATGCCTCGTCCAAGTCCGCATCGTCCATCACGATCAGGGGGTCATTGCCACCCAATTCCAACACCAAGCGGCGGTAGCCTGCTTTGCTGGCGATGTATTTGCCGATGGTCACACCGCCAGTGAAGGTGATCAAGTCCACGGCGGGATGGGTCAGCATTTCATCGGCAATCTCTGCGGGATCACCCGTGATAACTTGCAGCATCTCGGGGGGTAAGCCAGCCTGGTACAGCAAGTCTGCGAAATAAATGGCAGAAAAAGGCACCTTTTCCGAAGGTTTGAGCACCATGCGGTTATTGGTCGCAATGCTGGGAATGACCTTGTGCGCGACCTGGTTCATCGGGTGGTTGAAAGGGGTGATGGCCGTGATCACACCCAGCAAGGGCGAGCGCTGGGTGTAAACGCGCCGTTGCTTGCCATGGTGGGTCAGGTCGCAACTGAAAATTTGACCATCGTCTTTCAGCACCTCTTGGGCACCAAACAACAACACATCGCTCACCCGCCCCGCCTCGTACAAAGCGTCCTTGATGGCCAAGCCGGATTCGGCGCTGATCAAGTGCGCGATCTCTTGCAAATGATCACGGGCCAGCTCTGCGGTTTTGTTCATGATGGCCGCCCGTTCATATCGGGTCAGCTTGGGTTGGTAGGCGTTCGCCCATGCGTAGGCAGCGCGCACCTCCTCCAACGTGGCTTTGGGCACCGTTCCAATGCGCTGTTGGGTGAATGGGTTGTCAACCCCAATGTGGCGCTCCCGCCCTGCCCCCAATTTGCGCCCAAGACTGCGCATGGCGTCGAGTTGACGCTCTTTGATCAAAACTTCAATATCCATCATCGCCAAGTCCTGTTTCAATGGGTTGCCATCGAAGGTTTCACTGCGCCCGGTTCAGCGCCAAATCAAAGGCATCAAAATTGCGCCAACGCCGCTGCGGGTCCAGACCGGTGATGGGCCTGTTCAAGACCAAAGGAACGCGTTGTTCGCTGACACCGCCATGGGAGCGCAGGGGCACATCCAAACCCGACAGATCGTGTTTGGACAAGGCCGTACCAAGCACCGTGAAACGCTCTGAGACCACCACCAAGTCGCCAATTCGGTCTGCCGGTAATTCAAAATGCACGGCTGCCTGAGCACGGGTGTAAACCGCCTCAATGCCCTGGACCGCTTGCAAACGCTTTACAGCATCAGCGGCATCGGAAGAGGTGGGCAGGTAAACGGTGGCAAACGAGCCCAAGGCCCCGTGGTGCACCACATAGGGGTCGGTGATGGGCAAAATCACCCGGGCAACTGCAGAACCAAGCCAAGCGTCGAACCAGTCTTGCAAATAAATGACCTGCGGCAGACCATCCATGCCCACTTTGGCGTTCATGCCATGGTCAGCGGTCAGGGCGATCACGCAACCCATGTCCTCGAGTTGCTGCAAATACCCGTCCATCATGGCGTAGAAGGCATTGGCCCCATCGGTGCCCGGCGCATATTTGTGCTGGATGTAGTCGGTGGTGGACAGGTACATCACATCGGGCCGCTGGTGCTGCATCAGCCACACGCCCGCGGCAAAAACAAATTCCGACAAATCGGCGCTGTACACACTGGGCAAGGGCTTGCCCACTTTGACCAAAACCTGGTCGATACCGTGTTCAGCCAAGGTGGCCTGGTCCGCTTTTTCGGCAGAAAAGCAAATGCCCCTCATTTGATGTCCGAGCAATTGACGCAGTTTGTCTTTTGCCGTGACCACCGCGACTTTTTGTCCAGCATCAGCCAAGGCCGCAAGAATCGTGGGTGCGCGCAGCCATTTGGGGTCATTCATCATGACCTCGACTTGGTTTTCGCTGTCATACAGGTAGTTGCCACAGATGCCATGAACGCTCGGGGGCACGCCGGTCACGATGGACAAGTTATTCGGGTTGGTAAAGGTGGGTACCACGCAATCGGCCACCAGACCTGTGCCATGGCTGAGGGCTTTCTTCATCCAGGGCATGTGCCCGGTGGCCACCGCTTGGCCCAGGTAGTCGGGCTCACAGCCATCGACACAAACCACCACCACAGGTTGCGCGGCCAATCGGTATTGGCGCTGATTGACTTGGATACTCATGTTGAACTCTTTAAAAGACTTTGGGGCTCGGGGTCTGGGGATGGTTGCGCACCGTGCGCTCGCGGCTGAGCAGCACGTGTTGGCGCAAGGCCTCAGATGCTTTGAGTGGATCGCGGCTGCGAATGGCGGCCAAGATATCGCGGTGCTCCTGGATCGATGCCAGCAACAAAGCATGTTGTGTCAAATTGCGCCGCCTAAACAAACCCAATTCCCGGGTCAGGCGCCTGTAAATTGCGAACAACTTTTGATTGCCCACAAAGGAAACCATGGTTTCATGGAACTCCACATTGAGCAAATAGTAAAGCGCATCATCCTGCTGGTGCACGGCCCGCTCCATGCTGTCTATCAAGCCTTGCAAGGCTTGAGTTTGCTCTGTGCTGGCTTGTACGGCCAAGGCGGCACCGACATGGGCCTCCATCATCGCGCGCAGGTCAAAAATTTCCAGGGCCTCTTGGAGGGATACCTCTCGAACAAAAACGCCCCGGTTTTTCTCCAACTGAACCAGCCCCGCCTCCTCCAAGACACGGAAGGCTTCGCGCACCGGCCCCCGCGAAACACCCAGCCGCTCTGCCAGCGCAATCTCCGTCAATTTGTCCCCTGGGGCCAGCTCGCCACTGTGTATAAGCCGCTCAATCGCATGCTGCACCGCCCCTGTCAAAGAGCTTTTTTGCAGCATGTCAATGGTCGGGTGGGCGCGGGCAAAAGGATCTGCCAAGTCGTGAAGCATGGGGCGAATTGGAGCACAATCCGGTCAATTGTCAACAATCTACAACTGAAAATCGAAGCACAGCGGGTTGGCAAAGCAATCCAACGTGACGCATGGATTGTTCTGAACCATCTGCCTCTTTTTTGCTGGAGTCCCCATGACACCACACCGCGAAGCCATCTTGCTGACACCAGGCCCCCTGACCACCAGTTTGCGCACCAAACTGGCCATGCTGCGTGACTGGGGATCTTGGGACAGCGACTTCATGGCTGTCACCGCCAAGGTCCGCAAAAGTTTGTTGGACATCGTGCATGGACACGACAGTCACGTGGTGGTGCCTTTGCAAGGCAGTGGCACCTTCAGCGTGGAAGCGGCCGTGGCCACCGTGGTGCCTCGCGATGGGCATGTGCTGGTCCTGGACAACGGCGCCTATTGCAAGCGCGCCGCCAAATTGTCCACCCTGATGGGGCGGCGCACCACCGTGGCCCCTTTTGATGACGCCACAGCGGTATGCCCCCAGGCGCTGCAAGCTCAGTTGCAAGCCGACCCCAGCATCACCCATGTGGTGATGATCCATTGCGAAACGGGGGCAGGCGTTCTCAACCCCTTGCAAGCGGTGGCCGATGTATGCCTGGCCCGCGGGAAAGGCTTGATTGTGGATGCCATGAGCTCATTTGCGGCCTTGGAGATCGACACCAGAAAAGTGCGCTTTGACGCCCTCATTGCGGCCAGTGGCAAATGCTTAGAGGGGGTGCCGGGCATGGGCTTTGTGTTTATCCGCAAAGCCATCCTGCCCCAATGCGAGGGCAACAACACGTCATTGGCCATGGACTTGTTCGACCAACATGCCTATATGGAAAAGACCGGGCAGTGGCGCTTTACCCCACCCACTCACGTCCTGGTGGCATTGAACGAGGCGATTGCACAGTTTGAGGAAGAAGGGGGTCAGGCCGCGCGGCTTGCGCGTTATGAAAGGAATTGCCGCACCTTGATAGAGGGCATGACCGCGCTGGGTTTCAAGCCTTTTTTAGACACGGCCCTACAAGCGCCCATCATCGTCACCTTCCACGCTCCGGCCGATCCGCGCTACCAATTCAAAACCTTTTATGACACCGCCAAAAAGTACGGTTTCATTTTGTATCCTGGAAAACTGACCCAAATAGAGACCTTCCGCGTGGGCTGCATTGGCGCCATTGGGCCGGTAGAGATGGCGCAGGCGGTTCATGCCGTCGCCTTGACTTTGAAAGAAATGGGCATTACCAGCGCGGCACCTGCGCTGTAACGGGCATTCGAGGCCACCCCATAAATCGCAGGACTGAAAATGAGCCGTGCGCAGGTCCGTCAGGGCATGCTGCCCAGGTAAGTCGGCAAGCCCAGGGCCAGCAAGGGCAACCATGAGATCAACATGGTCCCGACAAATATCGCCAGCAACGCAGGCATCACAGAAATGGCCACGACTCGGATTGGTTTTTTGAAGATGGCCGACGCAA
>Ga0214919_10011219_pt1 | contig 11199 bp, 9 predicted proteins | sample LL1503_MetaG_FD_177994 | JGI IMG/M metagenome (GOLD analysis project Ga0214919, IMG submission 177994) | Freshwater microbial communities from Lake Lanier, Atlanta, Georgia, United States - LL-1503 | ecosystem: Environmental > Aquatic > Freshwater > Lake | place: USA: Georgia | collected 2015-03-15
ATCACCTTGGCTACCCGTAGGACCTTGTGGACCTGTAGGCCCAATATTTCCCCCTCCAACAATTGACACGGAACCCAAATATAAACCATTCGTCAATTGATTATTAATACTCACTTGTCCTAAAAACAAAGAATTTGTTGTCATTTTAATATTAGTCAATATATTAAAATTTTTTCTATTTTTGTCAAGTATATATTTAAGAAAATACTACCAATGCTGTTATTTGACAGCTTGCACTCGACTTCAATCTTAAATAATAAAACGGACAAGATATACTATATCCAAAATTGCCATTTGCTACGATTGAATTTTGACTGTCATAAAAAATTAAACCATCAGCTGACATTTGAAGTGTAAGCGTTGTTTCAGCATCTGTATTTCCAAATACGCTTATATTATGAGTTGGTGTATTTCCAGATGATACAATTAAACTTACATCATCATTATTAACAGTTTCATCATTCCAAAAAACTGAATTGCCTTTCATAGAATATTTAACCTGATTAACAGTATAAATTACTGTAAAGTTTAAAACAGTTTGTGCTGTAGACGACTTATTTCTAACTGTGAAATACACAAACGGATTTGATAGTGTGAGATATTCTTCGAGTTGAACATTTGCCGTCGCTTGAAAACTAACAGAAAAAGTGTTCTTCTTATTTTGACTTTGATACGCCCTAACTTCGCAATCCTGATCAGATATCAAAGAGATTTTAGCTGATGTATAGGCTGAAACAACGTCATAAGTTCCAATGTAAGTTTTATTGCTTCCTAAAGGAACAAAGGTTTGGTTGTTTGTACTTTCCATATTTATTATAGAACATATTTTTTAATTTTACAAGTATATTTTTTTGTTGGTATATATAAAATGAACGATAGTTTGGTTACCAAACAACTTTATAAAAAGTTTTTAGAGCAAAGAGAAGCTTTAAAAAAAATGTATCATCCTGTCTTCGACGAATATGAACAAAAAAGATTGGAGCTTAATGAAAACCAAAATGAACGCAATAAAATTTACAAAGAGAAACATGGTGAAGCTTTTTTAGAAAGAAAAAGGGAAATCAACCGAGAAGCGTATGCTCGTAGAAAAGCAAGAGAAAATGAAGCAAAAAAAGCTAATTCTGAACTGCTTAATCAGATGATACAAAACAATAATTCTACTAAGAGTAAACGCGGAAGGAAACCAAAAGTAGATCAATCTGAAACATCTCAAAAACCGACGGAAGAAAGAAATGAAAGTTCCGAAGAATGTGTTTCAGAATGTGAAAGCATCGCTCCTATCGTGAGAAAGAAAAAATACTATGTTTAACCAGAAAAGCCCTGTACTTGATGTTTGATGTTTAATATTATGACTTATAATATAAAACAAATTTTGAAAGTTTACATTTCCTTTTTATGTTTAGCCCACATTTGTCCGAGAACCTTGAAGCGATCTTTTGGGGGTAAATGCATTACCTTAGAATAATTCTGTTTTATGAATTCAGTGTATTTCATCATTTTATTTATAGAGAAAGAAATAAAAAAATGTTATTCTGTTTTTTCATTTAAATTTTATAAGAAATTTTATAAGAAATTTTATAAGAACATTTTAAGAACATTTAAGCTGAACTCAAAACACCACCCTTTTTACCTTTCTTCATTTTCAACCCAGATCCATCCGCTAAATATCCGAGAACTTTTTGACCAACATCGCTGGAAAGAGCTTTGTGAGCAGCCATCAAGCCTTTAGCGCCCATGCCGAAGACTTTTTTGACATTGCCGAAAAGGCCTTTGCCGGACATTTCATTTGAAACCACATTGGTTGGAACCTTTTCGAAGGTGGAAAGCGCTTTTGCAACTTGACTCTGAGAAAGAGATCCCAAATTGAAGAGGCAATCTGATGGCGACACGTTACATGTCCCTTCATACATCACAACAATGATAGACTCGACAGTTTGAGCACCCGTTGATAAACCAGCATATGCCAACGATTGAGCATTAATCGTAAAGTTAATTTGGAGATTGTTATTCGATGATGTACCAAGCTGGCCTGGGAACACATCGCCTTGTGCCTCCGACAATCCAAAATCAGCCGGAGTAAAAATAAAAAGACATTGTCCACCGTAAAGCCAGTCTTCAAATGTGCAGTTCAAACCATTTTTCTTTGAGATGCGATACAAAGATTCTAGTGAGGAGGATGAGAAGAGCTGCCTCGTGCCAATTTGAATAGACATTTGACCGGCACCATTTGTTACGCTACCAAAAGGCAAAAAGGTATCTGTTGCCGAAGCATATTGGGGAGGATTTGTAGGTAAAATACCATACCTATTTGCAAGAGGTAATCTAACGCCAAAAATGATTTTACGAGGTTGATTTGTTAATCGAACTTGGTCAGTGCTGAGTTGAACGGATCCAGCAGACAAATCAGTATTAAACGATTTGGGGAAATAATTGATAGCGGTATAATCCACTACTTGGACCCGAGGTATCTTTATACTTTCCAATTGTAAATAGGTAATTTGAATGCGTGGCTGGCTTATCAGTATCGTAGGAATAGTATATGGCACATTTGAGTATAGCATACTCTGAAGATTTGCCATAGTGTAGGTAATGCTCATCGTATTGACGTTTGCGAGGGCAACATCATTGTCCTCCATCGGTGTAAATGGAGACACGATAATCGGTTCACTAACGATGAAGTTCCAAACGGCGGTTGTCCCATTATCAACAAAAGAGACTGGTTTAAAAGACCCACGCGTAGCATGTAAAGAATTTTCAAATTTAGACATACATTGATTAGATACAGTATTACAAGGCAAAATAGCTGGTAAAGATACTTTTTTGAGAAGACCAGCAGGATACGGGTCAAAGTTATAAACAAACTGTCCTACATTTACTCCCTTACACAATACTGGTAGAGGCGATGCAGCTATGGTTGCAGCATTATCTGCCCCAAGAGTCACAGTCACAGCTTCCCCAGCATAAATTAAAGCATCTCCACTTCCATCGACAAGAGGAACTTCAACAGCACCCGGGAAGGCTCCACCAGGAAACTGAACATATGCTTGTTGAGTAACATCGTTCGTTAATACGGCGCGATCATCTGGAAGCGAAGGACATTCCGTTCCTTGGTTCATCAATTTCTTTTTATCTAGGGTCCGGAGAATAGATCCGAAAATTTGTTGCTGGGAAACACCCGTACTTTGACCGTTTATTTGAACCGTAATTGTAGAGGCGGATGCCTGTAGGGGAAATGCGGTTAAAACAGCATGTTGTTCATAACCAGCATCATAATTAGCAAGAGGTAATTTAATAGCATGGGGATCAGTAGTTAGTGAATCTGCGGTCACAGTTAAATTATATAACACACGGACATCACGAGATAGAACGGTATTTGAGACCGACGGAGTGATAATCTGGGACCAAACAATTTGGCTTTCATAACCGGTAGACCCATCACTTGAAGTGAGATTGTACTGCACATTGGCTGGGATCAATTCGACATGCTTGGCATATTCATGACTCACATTAATACGAGAGTCGATCGTTGAATCGATTTCTGTAATAGCTTCCATTTTTTTATTATAGAGAAGAAGATTATTTTTTTTTTATCGAAAAAAATAAGCAAGTGTTTTTCGTTAATCTTTTTTAACAAATGCAGCAATGAATGTCCAAGATGTATTTGGCGGAAGTTGAACGATGTATTGGTTACCATCTTGTGTTTCATAATTTAACCGAAATGTTAAGTTTACTATAGGTCCGTTAGATGCCAATCTATACGGTCTATAAAAACTCGGTTGAAAATATAAAGTCTGTCCGTAGTTTCCAGCATAAAATTGGTCCACTGGGACGTCTATCGTTGCAATATTCCTATTCTGAACGTTATTGCCTTGAAATGAGTTACTCACAAAAATCGTATCAGACACAAGAACCAAGGCGTTCAACGTATTCAAAAGAACCATACTTCTAACTGTTTGTGTTAAACTCTGAGAATTTAGAGGTAGAATTAAAGTTCCGTTTAGATTATTGAAGTAAGCATATTGTAGTAGAGTTTCACTAAACACAAGTGAGTTGCCTTGATTTATTTCTGTTAATAATGCTGGATAAGATAGCGTTAAATATCCTTGATTATAATCATAAGAGATTTGCGGCGCGGATGAATATGTTCCTCCAAGATTTTGAAGACGAGTATACGCTTCAAGAAAAGCAGTGTTAATAGCAGCGATAATAGGTTCATAACTGTAAACTGAAAATGGTCCGCTATCTAAATCATCAGAATTTTTAGACCACATCGAACCTATTGGTAAAGTTGTTGCAAAATTCTGTGTAAAGTTATTAGCGTTCAAACTTACAAGATTAGGAGCAACTGATTTTGATACAAGAAATTCATTTGTAACAGCATTTCTTGCAATACTCAATACTTTATTCCCAGCAACATATGTTCCTTGTGCACTTTGGTCTGTGGTTGAAAAGTTATAAACGAGACCATTATCTACTGGATTTAGAACTGTATTTATAGAAGCCCACGTCCCAGTTATATTTATATCAGCAACTATATTTCCCAAGGTATTCGTTGCTGGATTATACACAGCTTTATAAACCAGTTTATCTGAGTTTTTAATAACGTAAATAGTATTAGGAGTTGATTTACTACAAGCAACACAATCGATAGCCATAGCAGATGGGTCTGTGGTTACTAAGTTCAAACTATAACTCTTATTGATATTCTGAAAGACATAAAAGAAATTTCCAATAGATGAACTGACTCCTAATGGAATATTGACTTGTGAACTTACAGTTAAAGAAGAACCATTGTAAACTTCAAAAATATTATTTAAAGTTAGAAAGGATATCTCGTTTAAAATTTCGTTTGATGCTAACGAATTTCTCTGTAAACTTGGATTAAAGGCTCCAGTTCCATATTGGTCTATCTCAAGAGACGATGTAATTGCAGACCATCCTCCATTTGGTGTTAATTGACAGATAGCATATTGACCTACATCTACTGCTGATTGTGAAATTGTATAAATATAATTGTTGCAAGCAGTAATACTGTATTGGTTTAATGTTGCTCCGATAGGGTTGTTGATATTTGCTATCAAAATAGGAGCTGCTGGATTAGTTACATCATAAGTAAATATTTGTGTTCCTGATACAATAGCAAGATAATTACTATAACCGATAAATCGAGCTTGAATAGGTGCGTTATACGCTATCCTTACAGGTGGTATGAAAGAAGCCATTAATACAGGAACTCCTAAATTTAATACTTCATCAAAAATAAAGACTTGGTCTCCCGCTTGAAAATCAACCATTATTGCGTAATATCCTGTGCTTAGTGGAGTCATTTGAATATTTGTGAAAGGAGATGCGTTTCCTTGGGTGGTTATTTCTGCTGAATAAACAACACTATAATCAGGTAAACTTAATTTGTTAATAACGATGCTTTGAGGACTTGGCGGGGGGACCCCTTGGGTATTTAACAAGTAACAATATCCATCTACTGATTTATAAGCCCCCCAATTAATTGGTGATGCTCCTCCGTTAATTGCAGTAGTTATTAGAGATGCTGTCTGATTTTGTAATCCAGTATTCCATCCTGAACCTACCTGAAAAAAAGTTGAATTAGCCCCTTGCGTTGGAGGACCATCTATCCAACACTGTTTAGGAAATAGACCTGTGCTACTTCTATAAAGATTATTATCATTTCCACAATAAATTACTTTATTATTATTATTTTGTATATCAAAGTTTTTTGCAATTACAACTCCAACATTTGGAGAAAAATCTGTTTGGAACTCAAAATAAGTATTGGTATTTAAATTATCTAATCCTAAACCATATAGCGTATCGTTAGTTAAATTATATCCATTCGTAATAAGATGTCCGTTTAACTCAACACAATTGGAATTTTGTTGGGCGTTAATATTAGATGGTGTTCCTGTCGGTTGAAGACAAGGTTGATATTTATAAGTGGCTAAATCACCATCTCCAATACCATATGCTCTTCCTTCTGGATTTTGAGGATTTACGATAAGAGCCATCTTGCTTAAACTATTCCAGCTACCTGTTACCCATGTGGTATTATCTACCATATTCACCATCGATGTTGACGCTCCTGAAGCAACGCCAACAAATGACTCTGCTATTATATTGTCATCCGTAAGGCAAAATCGACGTGCAGATGAAATGATTTGCGATGCTTTGCCAATTTGAGAAATAAGAGGTTCGTTATAGTCTGCCTGAGGTGTTAAGCCATCATTGTAGAGAGTAATATCATTTTGGTTATATCCTACAATTACCAAACCATCTGATGCTACGGTTGCTATATTTGTTAAAGGATTGCCAGCAAAATTCGTTGTGATTGAAGATAAGTATGTCAACGCTACATTATTTAAACTATTCACATTTGTATAAACATCCACTTTGGTATCGGTTGCAATAAACACAGTTTGATTTATATCAATAGTAATGCATTTTATCACATCGTAATCTTGATCAATGAGTATTTGCCCTTCTGTATCAAAAACTCTGAATTTATTTGCATTACCATTTAAATTGTCAGCACAACTGCAGTAAATGTTACCATAGTCATCAATAAACATTTGAACGATATATGGAATGAGTGTTAGAGTTTTTATTAGAGTTGTTGTTCCGGTTACATTATTGTAAGAATATTGTTTTATTTGCGCGTCTGCTTGCGATGATGCATCGAAAAGAAAGTTTCCAAGTTTTGCATTGATTTGGCGCACGAATGCAGAACCAGAAAGAAGTTGTCCGTTTACAGTTTCGTTTATCGTTATCTGCCATGATTTTAGTGGGACGATATTTGTTGATTGTCCACCAATTGGTACAGACGATAGATTTATTTTCATTTTGCTCAAGCCAATCTGAAAATCATCTGCTTTTTGAACTAGAGGATAGAGCAATTGATTGTTAATGTAACAATCGACCGAGTCAGCTTTTGAATTATATTGAAACCCGCTATAATAAGTTGTAACTCGAGAGAGTAGATCTGTCATTTATTTATACAAAGATATTTTTATAACTTTTTATAAAAATATTTTTATGATAAGAAAATTAGTAAACAATCGCTTGGTGTTCCCCTAAAGTGTATCTTGGAACAGTTTTTTTAACAAGTGCCCATCGACTTCTAATATTCATAATCTGATCTATTTCATGATCATTAAACCCGCAATATGTTTTTAAAAGTACTCGAACATCCCTTGGATTAGATCGTGGGAAAACTAACATGTAAGTGCTCTCACGGATCGAAACTTTTGTTTTACTACCTGCAAGAGGATTATGAGATACAACATAACAGGAAATCGAGTTGTGTCTCCCTCGTTCCATAATCTTGTCTAGTAATTCTTGGTATAGTGGCAGAAGATGTTTAGGAGCTGTTTGATAATCATCAAAAATACAAATACTGCCAGCTGGGATATCTTCGAATTCAAATTCTTTTTCATTTTCCCGTTCAAAATCAATAAAATCAATATGTATCAATTTCTTTATTTTGGATAAAGACTGATCTTGTTCTATAGGCGAGAACAGAAAAACAAACCCATCCCCTTTTTCACGATTATTTAAAATCAAATTCTGTATCATGGTTGATTTGCCACTACCGCTTAAACCACTCACAAACACTCTTACAGATGGTTCTGGAAAACAAGGCATAACTGTCTCATCTTTTCCAAAGTCGAGATAATGTTTTGTAGAGTTGTCGGCGTATCTTTTACAATCTTCATAGATCCGAGAAAGTTTCCCTTCCAACATGCGTTCACCATCTTTATAGGCGTTTGTTAGTTGTTCTATTTCAATATGGCTTAATTTCTTATTGAGAGATACTTTATTTTTAAATATTTGAACAAGATTATCTTTTGTTGTAAAAATATTTGGTAATTTATCTCCGTCTTCATCATCTTCTAAAAATAATTTTCTAATTTGTGGTTTCTTACCGTCTTCATTTAATTGAAGATTTGCAATATGAACTCCTTTGTTTAATGATAGCATTTATTATATGAAAGAAATATTCTTTGTATAATAAATGAATTCGTTTCAATTCGTCATGTTTTTAGAGGATTTTTATAAAGACATTAAAAAAAGACACTTAAAAAATGCCTCTAACACAGCGTCTTGATTTTATAATTTGTGGTGCAAACCATCTTTCCACTATATTTTGCACTGCTTCAACTGTGACATTCTTGCAACTGAAAACGTCTAAAAAACCTCCTCTGAAATCTTCTACAAAATGACAGCAGATATTTGAAGTCGTAATTAACTGGGAATAAGTATAGCCTTGTTTATCATCTTTCCCAAAATGAACAATCTGTTCGCTACCATATGCTTCCATACCTATACTATTTACAAGATCTTCACCGAATGCTTTAATAGCTATATAGTCACATACATTATTATTTCCATTTTTAAAATCAACTGATACATGAACACCCCACGCGTTCGGTGGCAAACATAATTCACTTTCTTGCATTTTTATATATTGCAAATATTTTTTATTTTTTATATTTTCTATTATAAAAAATGTTATGGAAACACTTTGTAAAAGAAAATTACAGTAAAGTAAGGCATCTTCCTAATTTACAAAGATTGAAAAAATTATCAGAAATGCATAAGAAAGCTTATCAGAAAGCTCACAAAGGAGAAATGGTTAAAGGTAAGAGAGGAAAGAAAGGTGGTGCATTGAGAGGTGGTGTGATGGAAGGCGATATTCCTGAACTCGATGAACAGGGTGCTCCTAAATCTGTTGAGGAACTTCTAAAACCTGTCAAAATGCCTTCTCAATTCACTCAAAATATTCAACCATCCGCTAGTCAAATTCAAAAAGCTCAGGAATTACAATCAAAGAACCCATGGGCTCCTTATAAAGTTCCATACGATTATGCGGAAGGGTATCCTGTCTTTTTCTTTCAGCATCCAAATAAATGGTCAGCGAACCCCAATGAAGTTTTACTTTATAGTACTTTGGATAGATTTTTAGAAAGTGATATTTATGCTAAGTTAAAAGATAAATTAAAAAAGATAGCTGGCAAGTATAGTGGATATTCTGGTGGTAATCGTGATGGGAAAATATTACCGTTCAAAAAGTTTAGATTAATTTTTAGAAGTAAATCTCCTGATGATAGAAGTGAATATGTTTATGATGCTGTCGATAAAGATGATTATTTGAATGTTTTAGATATGGCTAAGGATAGTAATTTTATAATTCCAGTAGAACTTGCAAGTAAAGCCTTTATGGATAGTAACGCTAAGCAAGCAGTAGCACAAGCACAGAATGCTAGGGACGTATGGAAAGCAGGTTTTCAAGAAGCCAGTAATCAATGGAAACAAAATATTCAAGATGCTAGTGTACAAGCAGAAGCCCAAAAGAATTACTTTTTTGCAAAGAAGAGAGATGAAGAAGAACGGAGTGGAGATGGTATCCCAAACTGGTTGAAGACTGCAGGAAGCGTAGCGATGGAAGTCGCACCACTTTTACTATAACTTCTTAAAAAAGATGTTCCCTAGATACTTATCTGCATGTTTAAATATAAATTTATGATGAATCGTTTCAGCATTATTAACTCCTGATTTTGGATTTAATAATTCCCACTTGATACAAGCATTGAGACTTGCTACTACTTGGATGACTGTCGGCCCTGATTTGAACCCCATTTTCCGAGTCTGTTCAATACTCAATACTGTTCCAGCCCAAAATCTCTCTCCATTTTTAAAGTGAAGTAATATTCCAACACTATCCCATCCTTTCGGTTCAATTTCGTTTCCCATAACAACATGTTCATCATCTAACATTTCATAATCATTCTTTCTTATAAAATCTAACCCTTTTATCGCTTCTTCTGACATTCTATACACATAAAAGATCGTTGGTGCATCATTATCATAGGTGAAAAAATCAGATAGGGTTATTGTCTCTGCATGTGGTATAAGATATCCTTCATATTGAAACGGATTACCATCAAAATCTAAACAAGTTGATTCGTGCTTCATATCCATACCTCTCTTGTTTAAAAATCGAATGTGAGACGGTTTTTCAGTTGGAGCTATTAGATTATGCCCTTGTTTTATTAATTTTTCTTTATCTTCATTCGACAGGGACATCATCACGTTATCTAAACTCTCCTCCATTAAGCCACGGCTGCTCCAATCGTTGACAAATTTAGTTGGAGTTGATTTCACCTTGAATTGTTGTGTATCGTATTCTGTGATAAGTATTTTATTTAATCCTAACAGATTACCTACCTTTGCATAATCACCTTTGATTTTGTCTATGTCTATACCTTTTTCTTTTGCCACTATCCGAAGGGCTTTCTTTACAAATTGATTAACCAAAAACGGATTCATTCCACATGAGATAACCCTTGTTGTTTTATCATCTTTCAACAGATTTATTGCCAGTTCGTTCTGGTGAAAAAGATTATTCTTTTCAAACTGTTTGTAATTTGTAATTTTATTAACAGGAATTGCTGTATGATCATCATATTGCTCAAGAGATGTATCGATGTACAAAGACCCACATTCTTTTGCTTTTTTAAGTATCATAACACTATCGACATCCACACTGACATTGATGATTAAAGTATCTTTATCACAAATTGTAAGCAAATCATCACAATTTTCTTTCGTCAAAGCAATATTTAGAAAGAAATGCTTATAACCCCCTTTACCAAGCGTTTCTGACAGTTCTTTGCCTTTATCTTTCGGTTCAATAATAATGAACTTTGATGTTTTGTAAAGCTTTTCTTTAATGAATATTTCACATAAACCATACGCAACCGCTCCGAATCCAATCATGTAAATGATCTTTGGTGACTTCATATTGTTTATTATTTATAAAGATATAAAAAATAAAAATTACAGTTTAAATTTGCTTTTTGTGATTACAATATTTTTACTGAATGAATACCAACGATCTCTCTACATATAGGACAAAGTAATTCATTATGATTACTAATAGAATTTCCTATGAGACTTTTAAAACAAGATTGATGGAAAATATGCTTACAAGTTTTTAAGACATTCCAAACCGATACTGTTTCTTCTTTGTCAAGACAGATTGAACATACTTCATCATTAAAAGTGCATACTTTGAGTTCACAATCATAACAAAATTTTTTTTCATCTGGAATCATTTGACAGAGGCAAGATGAGCATATTTTAATTTTTCTACAGTTAAAGTTTGATAGTTGCCTTAATAAATCG
>Ga0214919_10011220_pt1 | contig 11199 bp, 8 predicted proteins | sample LL1503_MetaG_FD_177994 | JGI IMG/M metagenome (GOLD analysis project Ga0214919, IMG submission 177994) | Freshwater microbial communities from Lake Lanier, Atlanta, Georgia, United States - LL-1503 | ecosystem: Environmental > Aquatic > Freshwater > Lake | place: USA: Georgia | collected 2015-03-15
CCAACATGGCCACCAAGCCGCCTTCGCCGTGATTGTCAGCACGCAACACCAAGGTCACATACTTGACCGACACAATGGTAGTGAGTGTCCAGAAGAAAATGGAAAGGATGCCGTAAATGTTCTCTGGTGTGAAGGCCACATGACCAGAGCCAAAGACCTCCTTCAACGCATACAAAACACTGGTACCGATGTCGCCGTAGACCACGCCGATAGCGCCGACGGTCAGGGCCGTTAAAGAAGATTTGCTTGAAGACACAAAAATCAGCCCAGCAACAAGGCCGAGCTTTTGTACAGAATGACAGCGATTTTGCGCCTCTTTTTAGATCTTTGCCATGTAGGCTGACGTCTAAAAGACAGTGCTGTCTGGAAATGTTGCACCGCAACAACTGTCGCCATTTTCCGAATACTTTAGTCGTAAACCTCGGCTTCAGGATCAGTTGACTCCAGTTCATAACTGGCCGCCAGCATGGCCAAACGGCCAATCACGCCGTACATGTAAAAGCGGTTAGGCACACTGGCGCCAGGCTTCATGCCAGGCTGAGGAAGGTGAGGGGTTTCGGCAAAAGCCAAGGGCACAAAACTGGCGCCCGGCGCATTCAAGTTTTCATCGACACCGCGTTCTGCATGCACTCGATAGAAGCCGCCCACCACATAACGGTCCATCATGTAAACCACAGGTTCGGCCACCGCATCGTTCATTCGTTCATTGGTGAGCACACCTTCTTGAATGATGACGTCGCTGACCACTTGGCCGTCTTTGATCACGCTCATTTTGTTGCGTGTTTTGCGGTTGAGTTGATCGAGGTCGGACACATCGCGCACCGTCATGATCCCCATGCCGTAGGTCCCGTTGTCGGCTTTGACCACCACAAACGGCTTTTCGTTGATGCCGTACTCTTTGTACTTGCGCTTGATTTTGGTCAAGAGCGAGTCGACATTGCTGCGCAGTGCTTCAATGCCCACGCCTTCTGCAAAATTGACATCACCGCATTGGCTGAACATGGGATTGATGAGCCAGGGGTCAATGCCCAACAATTTGCCAAAGCGTTTGGCCACTTCTTCATAGCTCTGGAAATGCACGGTTTTGCGACGCACACTCCATCCTCCATGCAAGGGCGGTAACAAGTGCTGCTCATGCAACTCCTCCAAAATACCGGGCGCGCCAGCCGACAAATCGTTGTTCAGCAAAATGGTGCAAGGGTCGAAATCTTTCAAACCCAAGCGGTGCTTGCTGCGAATGACAGGCTCTAAGGTGACTTGCTCGCCACCGGGTAATTCAATGAGTGTGGCTTCTTTAATTTCGGGGTTGATGGAGCCAATGCGCACATTGAGACCCGCCATGTGAAAGATGCGCTGCAACTGAACCACATTGCTCAAATAAAAAGTGTTGCGCGTGTGGTTCTCAGGAATGATGAGCAGGTTCTTGGCTTCGGGGCAAATTTTTTCAATGGCCGCTTGGGCAGCTTGCACGGCCAAAGGCAACATCTCTGTTGACAAATTGTTCCAGCCCCCAGGAAACAAATTGGTATCGACGGGGGCCAATTTGAAACCCGCATTGCGAATGTCCACCGAGGTGTAAATGGGGGGCGTGTGCTCCATCCACTCCAGTCTGAACCAGCGCTCAATGGCGGGCATGGAATCAAGAACCCTTTGCTCAAGTTCGTTGATGGGGCCATTCAAGGCCGTGACTAAATGCGGAACCATAGGGGGCCTTTTAATTTTTAATTTCTAACTTCACCGTCGCCCAGTACCACGTACTTGAGCGAAGTGAGTCCTTCAATACCGACCGGTCCACGGGCATGAAATTTATCGGTAGAGATGCCAATTTCTGCACCTAAACCAAATTCAAAACCATCTGCAAATCGGGTGCTGGCATTGACCAGCACGCTGGCTGAATCGACTTCGCGCAAGAAACGCTGTGCATGCATGTGATTGCGCGTGAGGATGGCATCGGTGTGATGGCTTGAGTAATGGTTGATGTGAGCAATGGCTTGGTCCAAACTCTCCACCACTTTGATGCTGATGATGGGTGCCAGATATTCTTCAAACCAATCTTGCTCGGTGGCATCTAACAACTTGGCGCCAGTGACTTGCGACAAAATGACTTTGGCCTTGGGGCAGCAACGCATTTCAACGCCTTTGTCTGCATAGACCTTGCCAATCAGTGGCAAAAATTCTGCGGCCACAGCTTGTGCCACCAGCAAGCCTTCGCTGGCATTGCAAGGGCTGTACTTTTGAGTTTTCGCGTTGTCGGCCACCTTCACAGCCATGGCCACATCACAGGGGTGGTCAATGTAGGTGTGGCAATTGCCATCAAGGTGTTTGATGACGGGCACTTTAGCCTCCCGACTGACGCGCTCAATGAGTCCCTTGCCGCCACGAGGAATGATGACATCGACATACTCTGGCATGGCAATGAGTAGCCCTACCGCCTCTCGATCGGTGGTTTGCACCAATTGCACGGCATGGGCCGGCAAGCCCGACTCTTGCAAGGCTTGTTGAACCAAAAGGGCCAAGGCTTTGTTGGAATCGATGGCTTCGGATCCGCCTCGCAAAATACAAGCGTTGCCACTTTTGATCGACAAGCTGGCCGCTTCAATGGTGACATTGGGACGACTTTCGAAAATCATGCCAAACACACCTAGCGGCACGCGCATTTGACCCACGCGAATTCCGCTGGGCTGTTGTTTCATGCCCAAGATTTCACCAATGACATCGGGCATGGCTGCCAATTGTTCACAGCCTTCGGCGCAGGTGGCCAGTATTTGGGGGGTGAGGCGCAAACGGTCGACCATGGTCACCGCCAATCCAGCGGCTTGGGCACGCGCCAAATCTTTGGCGTTGTCAATTTGGAGTGCTTCTGTGTTTTCGCGCAGCAAAGCAGCCAGGCGTTTCAAAGCACTGTTTTTGGTGGCAGTAGATGCCTTGGCCATGGCGGCTGAGGCCACTTTGGCTTGCTGCCCCAAAATTTGCATCGGGGTCTGCAAAGTTGTTTGCGAATTTGCGTTCATGACGCTATTTTCGCACTCTTAGGCTCAAACGGGGAATTGACCTTCCCAATTCTCTACTTCAGGCAGTCCCAAACAGTCGTTGTACTCTTTGGCGCTGAGCTGCCTAGGCTTGGCCGCCAGCGTGTGGCCGTCTTTTTGCAAATGCTGCAGCGCCTCGCGCATGGCAAAACCTACGGCGTTGCGCAAAAGGGCCGGATAAATGGCCAAGGCCACCCCGTGCAGGTGAAGCTGAGAAGCAGGCAACCCCAACAAAGGTCCACCTGCATCGATGTTGACGGTACAAGGAATGCTGAGTGATTCGGCAATGCGCTGAAGGTCGTCCAGCAAACCGTCATGCGCCTTCAACTCAACAAAAACTGCGTCTGCGCCGGCCTTTTGAAAAGCCTGTGCGCGTTGAATACCCGCTGCCAAGCCCTCGGCACCCGCACTGTCTGTTCGGGCAATGATCATGAATTGATCGTCTTTGCGTGCTGCTACGGCCGCTTCAATTTTGGCCACGGCTTCTCGAAAGGGCAACACACTTCGATCGCCAGGCAGTTGTGCGCAGCGCTTGGGTGAAATTTGGTCTTCCATGTGAATGGCGGCCACGCCTGCTGCTTCAAACTCTTCAATGGTGCGCCTCACACCCACCACATTGCCGTAGCCCGTGTCGGCATCGCAAATGAGCGGCAGGTTGACACAAGAAGCCACACGCCTTGCGTGCCCCGACATCAGGGACAAATCAATGAGCCCCACATCGGGTCGCCCTAGCAAGGACGCTGACACGCCATTGCCCGTCATGTAGATGGCTTCGTAACCTTGCTGCTGCACCATGCGTGCGCCATATCCATCGAAGACGCCCGGCGCGATCAGTGCGGTACCACCTTGTTGGGCGGCCTTTAAGCGAGCACGCAGTTGGGTCCGCAATTGAGTAGGTGTTTGCATGTTACTCATGCTGTGATTTTCCAATCGGGGTATTTTTTGAGAAAGGGAATGAGGCCGCCTTCGCGCAAAATGGCGAGAATGGCTTCTGGCACAGCACCCAAGGGACGCGTTAATTGACGCGCCGACACACACACTTTTTGGCCAGCCATGTCGACTTCAATGCTGTCACCTTCTTGAATGCCAGACACATCGCATTCCACCACTGGCAAGCCATTGTTGATGGCGTTGCGAAAAAACTGTCGGCCAAAAGACGGGGCCACGATAGCGGCCACACCCATGCGCCGCAAAATGTGCACCGCCTGTTCGCGAGAGGAATTAATGCCAAAGTGCTTGCCTGCCACGATGACGCCGCCCTCTGCAAATCTGGCAGCAAATCCTGGCGCTATTGCTTCAAAGGCTTGGGCAGCAATGAAGGCTTCGTCTTTGCCAGGCAAGTATTTGCCAGAGCAATTTAAATCGGTATTGACGTCGTCGCCCAACACATAAACGCGTCCTTGAATGGCTTGATCAAGCATGCGAGGCCTCCCATTGGCCACCGGCCACGGTGCGCGGGTCGGTTATGAAACCGGTCAATGCCGAAGCTGCCACAGTTGCGGCTGAGCCCAGCCAAATGTCGGCATCGTGATTGCCCAAACGACCTTGGAAATTTCGGTTGGCACTTGAGATGACCACTTCTCGATCGCCTGGAATGAGGTGATTGGTAATGCCGACACAGGTGCCACAACCTGCGGCCTCGACAGAAGCGCCCGCTTCAGTCAGGGCTTCAATCAAGCCTTCGCGTGCAGCAGCCAAATAGATTTGGCGTGAGGCCGGCGTGATGATCATGCGAACGCCTTTGGCAACTCGCTTGCCCTTGAGCACCGCTGCGGCTTGGCGAATGTCGTCCAAGCGGCCGTTGGTGCAGGTTCCAATCAAAGCGAAATTGATTTTCTGGCCTATCACTTCGTGGGCCGACACAATGTCGTCCACGGCATGTTTGCGTGCTACTTGGGGTGCCAACTGCGATGTGTCAATTTCAAAATGATCTGCGTAATGCGCATCGGCATCGGCACGCAAAGGAGCGGGTGTTTTGGCGCCATGCGCTTTTAACCAGGCTAATGTTTTTTCATCGGCTTCAAGCAAGGCTGCTTTCGCTCCCAGCTCTGCTGCGTGATTGCACAGCGTCATGCGATCGTCAATTTCCATGGCCTCTACTGCAGAGCCCACATATTCAATAGCGCGGTAATTCAAGCCTTCTGCGCCAAACTTGCCCAGCATATGCAAGGTGACATCTTTAGCCCACACGCCAGGTTGCAACCGGCCCTTCAGCACGACACGCACCGATTCTGGGACGCGCAGCCATACTTTGCCCGTGGCCATGACGGCGCTCACGTCGGTGCCTTCAATGCCTGTGCCAAACGCGTTGAAAGCGCCATAAGTGACCGAGTGGGTGTCGGTGCCGACAATCAAATCACCACACGTGAGGTGTCCGCCTTCCGGCAGAACTTGGTGGCAAATGCCATCGCCAATGTCATACAAAACACTGCCGTGCTCGTCGGCAAATTTGCGCATGGCGGTGTGCCCTTGCGCTGCCTCAAGGGTGGGCGGTGGCGAAAAGTGATCTAAGACCCAAGCCGTTTTGTGGGCAAAGGGCAAAGACTTGGCGCCCATTTTTTCGACCATGCGAATGGTGTTGGGTGCGCGTGCATCGTGCACCATGGCAAAGGTCACACCCGCTACCACCAAGTCACCTGCGCGCACTTGCGCCAGACCTGCGTGGCGCGCCAATAATTTTTCTGCGAGGGTTGAACCCATGAACGTCCCTTGTTGATGTTAGAGCGATTAACTGCCTTTGATGTTCGCTTTGCGAACCACGCTACCCCACTTGTCGCTTTCTGCTTTGATGTAGCGTGCGGCTTCAGCAGGGCTGGTGGGTGTGGGCTCTAAACCCAATTTGCGCAACTGCGCCACCACACCCGGATCCTTCAAGGTGGCAACCAATGCCGCATTCAAACGTTTGATGACTTCGGGCGAAGTTTTGGCGGGCGCTGCAAAGGCATACCAGTTGGCCGCTTCAAAGCCGGGAAAGCCCGACTCAGCAATGGTGGGCACATTGGGCAAGGCCTCCAAACGCTTGGAGCCGGTGGTGACCAAGGGGCGCAGTTTGCCCGATTGGATGTGTTGAACAGCATCTGTTGGGCTTGAAAAGATAGACGGCAAAACGCCACCCAACAAATCGTTCATGGCAGGCGCGCCACCGCGATAGGCCACATGTTGGTTGTTCAAGTTGGCGGCAATTTTGAGCATCTCACCCGCCAAATGGCCGCCGCCGCCGATGCCGGATGAACCAAAAGACATTTTGGAATTGTCTTGCCTAGCTTGCTTCAAATAATCTTCAAATGTTTTGACGTCGCTGGCTGAATTGACCACCAACACATTGCTGAAAACCACACACAAAGACAGCGCCGCCGTATCGACCACAGGGTCATAGTTCAGCTTGTTCAGATGCTGGTTGACCGACAAAGAACCGACCGTGCCCAACATGATGGTGTGACCATCAGGTACAGCCTTGGTGAGCAAGTCAGTGGCAATGTTGCCACCAGCACCCGGCTTGTTGTCAATGACGACCGTTTGTTTGAACAATTCTGTGAGCTTGGGCACCATGATGCGCGCCACCGTATCGGAGCTTCCCCCGGGGGCAAAACCCACCAAAATTTTGATGCTTTGCGTGGGGAAGTTGCTGTCTGCCGTTTGCGCTTGCGCATTCAAAGTCAGCATCGCCAACGCATTTAAAAACGCCACTGACAACAGAGCCCATTGGCGTGTTTTTTCAACAGAGAAAGACAAGTTAAATGACATGGTGACAGCTTCCCTTTTGTTCGTGACTGAAGTGTAGGCCTTTGCCCCCACTTTTTACCGCCATCCAGCGTGTTGTATGTGCATTCTGTGAATTGCGCTCACAAGCTAGGAAGCTTAAGCTTTGATCGCGCAGGCGCTAGACACTCTCAAAGCCAATCGCTGCAAGGCTTGCCAGGGATCGGTGGGCCAATCGGCCACTTTCAAGCCTTTCACAATGCCATCCACTTGATGGGCGTTTTGCAGCAATTGCGCCAAGCGCGTTGGAGATAATTTGGGCAACACGCGTTCAAATAGTTTTTCACGCGGCCCCCAAACTCGTTGCTCGCGCAAGGCCATAGGCAAGGGTCGTCCCTCAGCCATGGCATCCTTTACCCGCTTCAAGGCGCGAATGTCTTCGGCCAAAGTGTAGTGCACCAAGACGGCCGCCTCGCCTTCGGCTTGCAAACCATCTAACATGCGCTGCACGCGGGCCACTTGGCCCGCCAACACCGCTTCCGATAACTTGAAAACATCGTAGCGCGCCACATTCAAAACAGCGCTTTCAACTTGCGCATGTGTCAGTTCACCGGCGGGGTACAACAAACTCAGCTTTTGAATTTCCTGATGGGCTGCCAGCAAATTACCTTCCACCCTGTCTGCAAAAAATTGCAAACAATTTTGTCCATCTTGGCCAGATGCAACGCTTTGATTTTGCAACTTCAATCGCTGTGCAATCCACTGTGGCAATTGGGCTCTGTCCAAAGAGTCAATTTGCAAAGAGACGCCAAATTGTTCCAGTGCACCAAACCATGCCCCTTTTTTAATGGCACTGTCTAAACGGGGGAGCACAAACAGCGTCAAGGTAGTGTCGTTGCCTTCTGCGCTCTGTGCCAGTTGCTGAATCATGGGACTGCCCTCTTTGCCAGGCTTTCCAGTGGGCACGCGAATTTCTAATATTTGGCGCTCGGCAAAAAGGCTCATAGAGCCGCCTGCAGCAAGCACTTCACTCCAATCAAAGTGCGCGCCAGACACCACATGCACGCTGCGTTCGGTATAGCCTTGCATTCGCGCGGCTGCGCGAATGGCATCGGCCGCCTCTTGCACCAACAAGGCCTCATCGCCGTGCAAGGTATAAAGACTTCGCAAGCCTTTCTGCAGATGTGCTTGAAGCTGCGGCAGGGCCAATTGCATAAAGACGGGGCGGTGCGCTGGCTTAAAGAGATTTGACCGAAGCCAAGCGGCGCAAAATTTGTTGCACGATGTCAACTTGCATGTCGCGGTACATCATGGTTTCTTCAATTTCTTTGGACAAGGCTGCAGATTCTAAAAAGCTCAGATCGCGTTGCTGCTGCAACTCAACTTCAGAAATGAGATTCTGACCTTGCGGCGTACGCAAACGAAACTTCACTTTCAAGCGCAGTTGCAATTCACGCACTTGACCCGACGCATTCAAACCTACCACCACGCGCTCGCGCACTTCAGACAGGACATCCAAAATCACCTCAGAGGTAGCCATGTCGCGCGCTTCGGTGAAGATCTTCAAGTTGGCTTGACTGGCCAAATTGCGCCGTAAATCTGTGCCCAAGGCCGATTGCCGCGGCAAGATCAAAAACAAAGTTTTAAAAGGCAAATCTGCACTTTGGCGCAATTGAAAACCACAGCCCGACAAACCCATTGCTGCCAAGCCACCCCAAAGTGCGCCGCCTGCCAAGGTGCGCCCCAAGGCTTTCAGCGATTGGCGACGGTTCAGCAACTGTTGTGAATTTTTCATGCTTGAGTCTGTAGGCGCTGAGATGAAAGTCGCTTTACAACACCACGTTGACCAAACGGCCAGGCACCACAATGATTTTCTTCGGTGCAGCGCCAGCGCTTTGCTTGGTTACTTGTTCATGCGCCGCAACCGCTTGTTCAATGGCTGCTTTGTCAGCATTGGCAGGCACCGTGAGCGAACCACGCAGCTTGCCGTTGATTTGCAACATGAGTTCGATTTCATCGCGTTGCAAAGCTGTTTCGTCAACAACAGGCCACGCTACATCGAGCAAATCACCTTGGCTTGCGCCATAGCCCAACTCGTTCCACAACTGAAAAGCCAAGTGTGGGCAAGCGGGGTACATCACGCGCAACAAAATGGCATAGCACTCGGCCAAGGCGGCGTTGTCATTGACATCCTTGGAAGAAGACAGCGGCGTATCTTCCAGCGTGTTGAGCATCTTCATGAGCGCCGATACCACGGTGTTGTATTGCATGCGCTCGTAGTCGTAATTGGCTTGACGCAACACCGAGTGAATTTCAAGGCGCAATTTTTTGGCATCGGCACTGAAGCTGATGGGCTGCGCACGATCGACGCCGAGGCCAACTTTCAAAGCGCTTTCAACTTTGACGGCGTAGTTCCATACACGGCGCACAAAACGGTAGCTGCCCTCGACCGCTGCATCATTCCACTCCAAAGTGGCTTCGGGCGGTGCGGTGAACATGGTGTACAGACGCGCAGTGTCGGCGCCGTATTTTTCAATCAGGTCTTGCGGGTCAACGCCGTTGTTTTTCGACTTGGACATGGTGCCCACGCCTTCGTAGTCGATGGCTGTGCCTACAGGAAAATTACCCACAGCATTTTTCAAACGCGCGCCAGTCACTTTGCCATCTTCGGCCAACACATTCTCAACATCGTGCGGCCAGTAATAATCTTTGCCACCTTTGTCAGTGCGACGTGAAAAAATGTGATTCAACACCATGCCCTGCGTGAGCAGTTTGGTGAAGGGCTCGTCCACTTTCACCAAGCCCAAATCGCGCATGACTTTGGTCCAGAAGCGCGCATAGAGCAAGTGCAGAATAGCGTGCTCAATGCCGCCAATGTACTGGTCCATCGGCATCCAGTAATCAGCGCCTTCAGCCACCATCTTGTCGGTATTCTTCGGATCGCAATAGCGCATGAAGTACCAAGACGAATCGACAAACGTGTCCATGGTGTCAGTCTCACGGCGCGATGGTTTACCGCACACAGGGCACACCACGCCAGCATGAAAGCCTTCATGTTTGTTGAGCGGATTGCCCGAGCCATCGGGAATGCAATCAAGCGGTAAAACCACGGGCAAATCTTTTTCGGGTACGGGCACAGCGCCGTGTTCATCGCAATGGATGATGGGAATAGGTGTGCCCCAATAGCGCTGACGGCTGACGCCCCAATCGCGCAAACGCCAAGTGGTTTTCTTTTTGCCCAAATCTTTGGCAGCCAAGTCGGCAGCCACGGCTTCGAGCGCATCTTTGAAACTCAAACCATCGTATTGGCCAGAGTTGACCAACACGCCGTTGGCCTTGTCGCCAAAGCCATCGTGCCATTCGGTGTAGCTGAAGGTCACACCTTTGGAGGCGACCACTTGCTGAATGGGCAATTTGTATTTCAAGGCAAATTCAAAATCGCGCTCGTCGTGCGCAGGCACGCCCATGACGGCGCCGTCGCCGTAGCTCATGAGCACATAGTTGCCCACCCACACTTCAACAGCTTTGCCTGTGAGGGGGTGCGAGACAAACAAGCCGGTGGGCATGCCTTCTTTTTCCTTGACTGCCAACTCGGCTTCGGTGGTGCCGCCCTTTTGGCAAGTCTCGATGAACGTGGCCAATGCGGGTTGCTTGAGCGCTGCGTGCGCTGCCAAAGGATGCTCGGGCGCCACCGCACAGAACGTGACGCCCATGATGGTGTCAGGGCGTGTGGTGAACACATACATCTTGCCGTCTTGAATAAGCTGTCCGTCTGCGCCGCGAATGTCATGTAGAAATGCAAAACGAACGCCCGTGGATTTGCCAATCCAGTTTTCTTGCATGAGCTTCACGCGCTCGGGCCAACCTGGTAATTTGTCGCCAGTGACAAAGTCGAGCAGTTCTTCCGCGTAATCCGTAATCTTGAGGTAGTAGCCAGGAATTTCGCGCTTCTCGACCACTGCGCCTGTACGCCAGCCTTTGCCGTCAATCACTTGCTCGTTGGCCAACACGGTTTGGTCAACCGGATCCCAATTGACGACTTGTGTTTTGCGATAAGCCACGCCCTTTTCTAGCATCTTCAGGAACAACCACTGGTTCCATTTGTAGTAGCTGGCATCGCAAGTAGCCACTTCGCGGCTCCAGTCAATGGCCAAGCCCATGGCTTGCATCTGCTTTTTCATGTAAGCGATGTTTTCGTAGGTCCACTTGGCGGGGGGCACACCATTTTTCAAAGCAGCATTCTCTGCAGGCAAACCAAACGCATCCCAGCCCATGGGCATGAGCACGTTATAGCCGTTCATGCGCAAATAGCGCGTGAGCATGTCGTTGATGGTGTAGTTGCGTACGTGGCCCATGTGCAGTTTGCCGCTGGGGTAGGGCAACATGGAGCAGGCATAAAACTTCTTTTTATGGGCGTCTTCGGTAACGCGGTAAGCGTCGCGAGCATTCCACTGGCTTTGCGCCGCGGGCT
>Ga0214919_10011223_pt1 | contig 11198 bp, 10 predicted proteins | sample LL1503_MetaG_FD_177994 | JGI IMG/M metagenome (GOLD analysis project Ga0214919, IMG submission 177994) | Freshwater microbial communities from Lake Lanier, Atlanta, Georgia, United States - LL-1503 | ecosystem: Environmental > Aquatic > Freshwater > Lake | place: USA: Georgia | collected...
GCTTTTTAAATAGGCAACAAAGATGAAGAAATTCTTATATTTATTAGTCTGCTTATTTAGTTACCAGCTGGCTTCTGCTGCTAATGAATTTAATTTATATATTGGTTCTAATTATATTGCGGATAGCACCGTAAAGCGTTTTGACGATCAGAACAACTGTACTTTAGTGCAAAATTTCTTTAACGACAATGAAGAAATGTTGGCAAAGATTGTCGCTGGGGCTAATGGTTACAATACGATAGTGGCAACCAGTTATGCTGTGGAAGAGCTGGCTATTATGGGCAAAATTAAGCCGTTAGACAAAAGTAAATTACCTAATTTAAAATATATCAATAAGCAGTTTCTTAACCAAGCCTATGATCCGGGTAATAAATATTCAGTTCCTTATGCCTATACTCCAGTATTTTTAGCTTATAACAAGGATAAATTACGTCAATTAGGTATAGTTCCCGATACGTGGGCAGTGATTTTTGATCCGAAGTACTTGAATAAACTCAAAGGCAAAGTTACCGTTTTTGATTCTTCGCGAAATGTTATCGCTGCTGCGTTATTATATTTGGGCAAAGATCCTAATTCAGAAAAAGAGTCTGATTTATTGGCAGCACGAGCAGTTATAGATCGAGCAGCTCCTTATTGGGCAAAATTTGATAGTGATAGTTACTATCGTGGTCTATTGCGCAGTGATGTTTGGGTATCAATGAGTTATTCAATTGATATTTTTAAGACCATACAGGATGCCAAAGCTTCGCATGCCAAGGTTAATATAGATGCAATGCTACAAAAAGAAGGTAATATGTATGAATTAGATAATATGGTAATTCCAGTATTTAATAAAGATGATAAACTAGCTTATGCGTTTATTAATATGGCGTTAAATCCACAGAGCGCTTATGAGTTATCCGCTTTGACTGGTTCAAGCGTACCGAATGATAGTGCAGTGGCAAAGTTAGACCCCGCAGTACGTAATTTAGATTGGATTTACCCTAAAAACATGAATAAAATGTATGTTTTTAAAGCTTATCCGCCTAAAACCAGAATTTTGGTGAACGAAATGTGGACTGAAATTAAAATGAATGGTGCGTGTTGGTTATAGTTTGTCAGAGAAGTTTTTTAATGGGAGAATGTGTAACCGACGCAGAATATCGAAATATATTTTGAACGCTCATAAGCTGAGCTTTTATGTATAGACTCTAAGTGGTCGCGATTATGGCTAGGAGTATTGATAAAAAAGGTGAGGCGGCGTACACATAGTACATAACGAACCTTTTTTAGTAATACGACAACGCTAGAATTGTGAGCACAACGAGTATATTAAGGTATAGATTTAATGATACTCAGAATTTTGCGGAAGATACCTAAAAGGTATTTGCGAGTTATTGATTTTAATTATAAACTATGGGATAACTTTATTAAATCCAATGGTTTAGGTAGCTGCAGTAGTTTGTCATATACTTTTTTATTAGCTTTTATTCCATTTTCGATTTCGATTGTAAGTCTAAGTGCTTGGTTACCAGTGTCTGAACAGCTTATTCATAATGTTGAATATTATTTTTTTAGCCAATATATTCCGCAATTGGGTCATCAAGTTTATGATTTATTCACCTTCTCCTTTAGTCATACCAAGCGCTTGTCAATGTTTGGATTTATTTCCTTATTTGTTACTTCTTATGGAATGATGTTTTCAGTTGAGCAGCATATTCATTCAATGTGGCATTTGAAACGCCAACGTCGGCTGTGGTTATCTTTTCTTATTTTTAGTGGCTTTTTTGTAGGTGGCACGATCTTTATTTTTATAATGGCTTATATTACCCAGTTTGTTCAAGAGCGTATCGTGCATGGTATAATCTATTGGCATATTGGAATCGTTTCTGCGCATATTGTTACTATTGTATCATTTATCTCATTATATAAATTTATTCCAAGTGTCAAAGTAAAATGGTCGCATGCTGTAATTGCCGGCACCTGTGCTAGTATTGCATTTATCATTTTACAATATGGACTCAGTCAGTCAATGAATTATCTTCAAAAAGATTATGAGTTACTTTATGGCTCACTTGCTATGCTACCAATATTTTTATTATGGCTTTATTTATCCGTGCTAATTTTACTGTTGGGTGCGCAAGTAATTTACGTGATGAGAACTAATCTTGCTCTGCGTATTCGGGATTTAAGATGACTATCCATAAAACTAAAGTTGGCAGAATGCTTAACTCCATTAAACTGATTTTCCCATTGCCAGTCCAGAAGAGTATTGATTTTGCAGCTAAAATGATTGTAAATTTTTACCGCTCAGAGGGATTTATGGCGGTAAATAGCTTATCCTTTTCATTTTTATTGTCGTTTATTCCATTTGCTTTAGCAATTGCCAGCATTAGCTATTGGTTACCCATTTCAACTAAAATTATTAACTCTAGCGTTAATTATGTATTTATTCATTTTCTTCCGCAAACTGGTGGTGTATTATATAAGCAGTTTAAAGTATTTTTGCACCATACAACCCATTTACCATCGTTTGGTTTTATCTTTTTAATAATTACCGCATATAATCTGATAATGAGTGTTGAAACCCATCTTAATAAAATGTTGCATATTTTGCGACCACGCAAATTTATTTTTTCTTTGGCTTTATATACGCTGTTTATTATCCTTGGAGCATTAATTGTTTATGCTGAAGTATATTTGCGGATATTTTTACTAAGTGTTAGCTATTTGACTAATTTTGAGCAATATGTAATCATTGGTCTTAATTTTATCCTAAGTAGTGCATTGTTTTGTTGTATCTACTATTTCGTCCCCGGACAGCATGCAAGGTATTCATCGGTACTAATTACTGGAATGGCAGCAAGTATTTTATTTAGTTTAAGCAAGGCCGCTTTTGTATTCTATGCGACACATTTTTTTCAAAGCTACGATTTAATTTATGGGTCTTTGGTAATTATTCCGTTATTTTTGCTGTGGCTTTATATTGCGGTTTTAAATTTATTATTTTGTGCACAAATCATGTATGTACGGGATTTTCAAAAATTTTACTTACCACAAAATCAAAGTGAATAAACGCACGAAATCTAAACATTTTATGTTAGAATATCGCCAGTCAAAATCGGATTTGAATTCTCCAGCTTGCGCGATTTTGAGTTATGCTACACGGCTAAAGGGAGAGATACAGATCATATCATGTCATTATTCCATCCTCTTAGCTTGTGAGCCTAATTTACATTCAGGTTTTACAAGGATAAATTTATTATGTCACAATTTCTTTTTACTTCTGAGTCAGTATCTGAAGGGCATCCGGATAAAGTAGCGGATCAGATTTCTGATGCTATTTTAGATGCTGTTTTTACTCAAGATAAATATGCCCGGGTCGCTGCTGAAACTCTGGTTAATACCGGACTAGTTGTGCTAGCTGGTGAGATAACTACTTCGGCACATGTTAATTACCAAAAGGTAGTTCGTGATACTATTCGTGAAATTGGCTATACCAAAAATGAATATGGTTTTGCTGCAGATAGTTGTGCGATTTTGGTTAACTATGATGAACAATCGCCTGATATTGCTCAGGGTGTTAATGAAGGTCAGGGGCTTGATTTAGACATGGGGGCTGGTGATCAGGGCTTAATGTTTGGTTATGCTTGTGATGAAACGCCAACTTTGATGCCATTGCCGATTTATTACTCACATCGTTTGATGGAAGCTCAGGCACAAGTGCGTAAATCTGGTCAACTAGCATGGCTTCGACCAGATGCTAAAGCACAGTTAACCGTTCGTTATGATAGCGCAACTGGCAAGGCTCTATCTTTTGATACAGTGGTACTATCAACTCAGCATGATCCCGATTTAACCCATAAGCAAATTGAAGAGGCTGTGATTGAAGAAATTATCAAGCCTACTTTACCTAGCCATATGCTTACCAAAGATACTAAATACTTTATTAACCCAACCGGACAGTTTATTATTGGCGGACCTATGGGAGATTGTGGTTTAACTGGACGTAAAATTATTGTTGATACTTATGGTGGTGCTGCACCTCACGGTGGCGGTGCTTTCTCAGGTAAAGATCCATCTAAAGTAGATCGTTCTGCTGCTTATGCTGCACGCTATGTAGCTAAAAATATCGTTGCTTCAGGTTTAGCCCGTGAATGTCAGGTGCAGATTGCTTACGCGATTGGAGTAGCTAAGCCCGTCGGGATTAATATCGATACTTTTGGTAGTGGTAAAATCAATGACCGTCAAATAGAGCAATTAGTTTTAAATAATTTTGATTTACGTCCCAAAGGAATTATTCACGAGTTAGATCTTCTACGTCCTATTTACCGTAAGACGGCTGCATATGGACACTTTGGGCGTGAAAATGCTGAATTTAGCTGGGAAAAAACCGATAAAGCTGAATTGTTAGCTAGTTTGGTATAATGGTAAACTTCATCTATTTCATGGTGTAAAGTTAATTTATGCCATGAATACTCCCTAGTAAGCAATAGTGATTAATGTGTTAGCAGATGATTATATATTTATAAGGGAACGAAGATATACTGCCCGTAACTGAAAGTTAGACTAATTTCTATAAAATTATTTTAAGCAATGTAAGGTAATAGATGATAAACATAAACAATAGCATAAAAGCCATTTCTGAGTTATACTCAGAGGGGAAGTTTTCTATAGAGTTTAAAGATTGTATTATAAAAGAGAGCGATATTAACAATGATTACTTCTCAAATTTAGGGAATAAAGTTCATATAGATTTACCGGCTGTACCGTACATGGGTGATGTAAGAAATGCTAAGTGGTATTTGTTAATGACCAACCCTGGATTTGAGTATATGGAATATAAAGAAAAAAAAGACAGCTCCTATTATAAAGCTATGGAAAAAAATCTAAAACAAGATTTAGACGAAGATTATCCATGTGTATGGTTCAACCCCGAGTTTTACTGGACTTCTGGTTTTAATTATTGGGCTAATTTGTTATGTAAGCCGCAAATTACATTAGAAAAATTAAAATGGTTGTCTAGCAATGTTGCTATCATTCAAATGTTTGGATATTATTCAAGTAACAATGAACCGGGATTTGAAAACACAAGATTTAGGGAATATAATTCTAAAGCTGCTGAATTAGTTAAGCATATCTCAAGCTGCCCGGATAAAGAAATTGTTATATCAAGGAACAGTGCTGGTTGGAAGCGAATTTTAGATGAAGAAGATAAAGAGATTTATAAAAACATAAAAGACAGAGAATTAATTAAACCGTGTAAAAGTGGTCGACATCCGTTTATTCCTAAAGACTTATTAGACGAAGTAAATTGATAAGGTGTTTTTGTTTGCAAAAACTCCAGATGGATTAAAATTGCGTGACGCATTTAATAATTGGTGGAAAAAACAAAGGGCCTAAATCAGCTCGCGAGCCATGATTAATGCGTCCTTGTACTTTCCATTGACCTTATAGTAGTTTTTGCGGGTATTGATTACATTGAAGCCAAGTTTTTGATATAGGTTAATTGCAGCGTCATTGCCAACCATTACTTCTAGAAATATTTGGCTGGCTGCATATTTTTTTAGTTCAGCGCAGACACTATTTAAGAGCGTATATCCGTATCCTTGCCGCTGATATTCATAAGCTACGCATAGTTGCAATATTTCAGCCTGATCAAGTACCTGGCTATAAACGCATGCACCGCAGAGGATATTATTTACAAAGAGTCCGCAAATAATATGCTTAGGGTCATCTGCCGATTGTTGATAATTAAATAGTGACCATGGCGTAGCATTGGCTCTGGCATCAAGCGCAGCTAATTCACCTAATTCATGTGATTTAAGCTCACGTAGTTGCTGCATTTTGTTTATTAGCTTTATTTAAATTTTGTTCTTGCAGGTTCATCGCAACTTTATTCCGTACATAAAGTAAATCGGCATTAAAGACTGAACAAGGTTCTAGTAGTTCAGATTTAGCAATAGTAAGCATTTGCTGAGTGCTAGGATAGTTTTGCTCAATATACTTATAGTCCTGATAAAGTTTGGCAGCAATTTTCTCTCGGTAGCTTATTATTCCACCACCTGTAATAATGCTATTTTCTGGAGTTAAATCTTGGTTTTGGCTTAGTAACGAAGCTAAATCCTCTGGGTTTACCAATTGCGGCTCAAGCAAATAGGCTAAGCTAACTTGGTTAAATGCTGCCACATAGATTTGCCCCAGGCGAGCATCTAGGGTTACGATCAAATTAGGCTTATGTTGTGTTACAGGGGAACTATACAGTGCGAAGGTTGGTACGGGTAGTAATTCGCACTTAATTGAATATGCCAAACCTAAGCCCACGCTTAGTCCAATTCTTAATCCGGTAAAGGAACCTGGACCTTGATTATACGCGATGAGTTCAATTTCTTTTAAAGATAAATTTGCTTCTTGCAAAATCTGTTCAATTTGAGGAATTAAAAAAGTAGATTGTTTATTACCAATTTTTTCACAAAAGAAAAAATTTTGTCCTGAATTAGACACACCCAAGGATAAATATTCATTGGCAGTATCAATGGCTAGTACATTCATATCAATCAATCCGTTTCGCTAATTGTTGTAGCATTGCTGATTCTGGCTCTGCCAGCATTGTAAAAACGGAGATTTTACTATTTTTTTTATGAAGCTTGCACTGGTTTTCTAAATTGGCTTTGTTGCTAATGCTAACTCCTAGCCATTCTAATTTATTACAAATCAGTTGTCTTAATTGTGCATTATTTAGCCCAATTTTGCCAGTAAAGACAATTCCATCAATACCTTGAATGACATTTGCCAGCTTAATAATATTATCACTGATCTGATTAATATAGTAGTCTAAAGCTAATTTTGCATTAGTCTCAGTTGAGCTAATTATTTCATCTAACGAGTTAAATTGTTGATCACAGATAGTCAGTAAATTAGCCTCTTCTACTGAGTTGTCGTTTATTTTATGAGCCAGCTTTAGATCTCCATATCCGGCAACTTCTACGCTGGGAAGTTCATTGTGTAATGCACTGGACGAGCAATAGTGGCTTTTACCATTCTTTATCGCACAGCAGACGTTAAGATCATCTTGTAAAAAAGCAATAATCCAGCGACCTTTAGCAGTTTTTTTATCGCTGAGATCAACAAATTTAGCACTGATTCCGGCAAAAACTAAACCCAAATTACCATGGTTTTGAATTCCACGAGTAATATGATTACTCGCTAATGAAATTATGCGGTGCTTAAGCGGAATATTTTGGTGGAATCCTGTATCAAAACAAGCGTAGTGTTTCGTTTGTGAATAATTATCCAGATATGCCCGAGCCAGAGAGATATCAGCAGCTTGTTTTTTGGGTGCTAGAAAAGTATAATGTTGCAACTGCTCTAATACCAGCGGGTTTAGGAGTGTAATATCCTCAAACTCTCTACCACCACATGCAATTTTATGTACAATTAAATCAAAATTATAGCTGGTAAAATTATCATCTGTGACTATTTTATTATAGTCTAGCATCCCATCTGCATTAAGTGGCAATTTAAAAGCTTGATTTTGTAATTGCTTATTTTGTGCATTATAGATAATCCAATTAGCAATATTGTTTTCATGCCAACTTATTTTGCCACGTCTTTGTAAACTATTTTTTTTGTTAAATAATTTAAAAATTTTATAGCTAATTTTTTGTTGGCTTTGATAAACGGTTAACACCAGCATAAATTTACTCTCTCTAACTTTGTACTGCAGTAATCGCAATAGTATAGATGATATCATCTACGGTTGCACCGCGTGATAAATCATTTACGGGTTTATTTAAACCTTGTAATAACGGTCCAATACTTAATACATTAGCACTTCGTTGCACCGCTTTATAAGTTGTATTTCCAGTATTTAAATCTGGGAAAATACATACTGTTGCTTTACCTGCGACGGGACTATTGGGCGCTTTTTTCTCAGCTACGTCTTTAATCATTGCTGCATCATATTGTAGCGGACCATCAATTATAATATCTGGTCGTTTTTGGCGTACTAACTCAGTTGCGGCTTTAACTTTTTCAACCTCTGCACCAGTTCCCGAAGTTCCGGTTGAGTAGCTAATCATCGCAACGCGCGGTTCAATATTGAACTGTGCTGCAGTATCCGCACTTTGGATAGCGATATCAGCTAATTGCTCGGCATTAGGATCAGGGTTAATCGCACAATCACCATATACCAGTACCTGATCTTCAAGGCACATAAAGAATACTGAGGATACCAATGAGCTACCTGGTTTAGTTTTGATTACTTGCAGAGCAGGACGTACGGTTGCTGCGGTAGTATTTTCTGCGCCAGATACCAACCCATCTACTTCACCGTTGTAAACCATCATTGTACCCAGATAATTGATATCATGCGTTAAAATATCCAAGGCTGCCTCTGCGGTCATTCCTTTGGCTTTACGTAGTTCAACTAGCTGATTTACGTAAGCAGGTGCAGCATCAAGTGGATCAATTATTTTGAGATCATCGGGAATAGTTAGCAAATTATCCTTCGCAATTTGGTGAATTTTTTCAAAATTACCCAATAGTACGCAATCGGCAATTCCTTTTTCCTGACAATGAATCGCGGCTTTTAACGTACGTGGCTCTTCACCTTCTGGTAACACGATGCGTTTGCCAGCTGCTTGTGCTTTTTTAATCAACATATAACGGAAAGCTGCCGGCGACATTTTCTTAGTTACCTGATGGTTTAATTTGCTTTCAATTAGACTAATGTCAATTGATTCAGATATATTTTGCTTGATTAAGTCCAGCCGTTCATTGTCATCTTGAGGAACCTGATTAAGCTCTAAATCTTTAATTGCCATTATGATGCCTATCGTCCTGCGCCCATCCTGATTAGCATAAATAGGTAAATAGTTATTGGCATTACCATAGCAAAACCAGACAGTTTCTTGAGGGATATTGTAGTTAGCCATTAGGAGTAAGCCAGCTAGCTTTATCCCTTTAGTTTCAGCTAATGTTGCTGCAACTATAACATCTGCTCGGTCTACCGCAGTAATTAGCAAAGTTCCTGGCTGTAAATCTTCGATGAGGTTATTGGTGTTTCGTGAGCAGATTGTAATTCTTCTTACGCGTCGATTAATTTCCATTCCCTCAACTAATTCACGGATATTTAGTGCCTGCATAATATCTTTAACGCGTGGTTGTGAAAGCTCATTACTCCATTTGTTGCTGCCTAATAACTTGATTTTATTGCTGTTAAATAATGCCAAGTTTGCAATCTGTTCATGAGTTATTGATAAATGTGAAGTTTCCATCTCATCAAGCAGGCTATATTTAATTTCACCATTATCTCCAATTGGTGCATCAAGTTTGGTTACAATTACACCTAAGATAAATTCTGGACTAATTTCATTTAAGACTAAATTAATTTTTTCTTCAAGCTGTTCAATTTGGTTACTAGTTGGGCGAGTGACTAAAATAACATATCCCATCAATGCGCGGGTTAGTGAACTATTAAACCAGTCTACATAATTTGTAAACCATGCCAGCTCGCTGTTTTGATTTAACTGCGTATAGATTCCCTCGATTAAGACAAAATCGGCTTTTGCCTGATAACTTTCAAAAGCCTTCATAATATCTTCTAATAAATCCTGACGACGATCATCTAGGAAATAATTTTGTAATTGAACGGGTGAAATATTTGCATCCTTAAATGGATGGAAATTAGTTGTCGAGTAACCATGCTGCTCTAAGGCATGTGCAATACCTAGTCTTATCGTTGAACTTCCAACACCTTGTTCGGTAGGTAAAATTACTAAATTACAACTCATTATCTTTCTCCCTTTATTATTACTATACTCAAGGTGTAATTTTAGCATATAGAATATGCTTATATTGCACTGCAGCAAATTTACAGAAATAATTCTAACAGATTATTTAGAAAATCACGTCCTTTAGCACTTGGAATTATGTTGTTTGGATGCAATTCAATAAAGTTTTGCTCTTGTGCCACAAGTAGCTGTGGCAGAATTGAACTAAAACTCTGTCCGGTCGTTTGTGGATATAATTTATTGCTAAATCCGTCGCATAAACGTAGTGCATTCATCATAAATTCAAAGGGTAACTCTTGAGCGGTAACTATATGCTCTTCATCAATATGCTGTTGTCGCTTCACTCGTTCCATATATTGAGTTGGATGTTTATGGCGCATTTGACGAATTATTTTATCATGGAAGCTAAGTTTTGAATGTGCTCCGGCACCTATTCCCAGATAATCACCAAATTCCCAATAATTACGATTATGCTGGGATTGGAGATTATTTTTGGCAAATGCGGAAATTTCATAGCGCTGATACCCATTGCTAGCAAGTGTGTTAATAATCGCATCTTGCATCTGATAACAAAGATCATCTTCCGGCAAATGCTCTGGTACAAATTTGGCAAAATGGGTATTGGGTTCGATAGTTAAGTTATATGCTGAAATATGGGTTGGTTTAGCATTAATTGCTTGTTGGATATCATTTATTGCCTCTTCAGAGCTCTGCTTGGGCAAACCGTAGATTATATCCAGATTGAAATTTGCAAAATTGTCGGCAACTGTTGCGATTGCTTCACGTGCTTCATTTGCGCTGTGAATACGTCCTAGTACTTTTAGATGCTGATCATTAAAAGATTGAATACCGAGCGAAATTCGATTAACTCCAGCTGCTGCATACTCAGCAATATAATGTTTTTCAACTGTGCCGGGGTTAGCTTCCAAAGTTATTTCTGCATAAGGCGAAATTTTTATCCGACTGCGAATACTACTAATTAAGCGATCAATCGCTTCGCCACTAAAGAGGCTAGGTGTGCCACCACCAATGAAGATTGTTTGAATAGAGCGCCCCCAAATGAGTGGTAGCGCTTGTTCTAAATCCATAATTAAACTATTGATATATTCTTGTTCCGGTAGCGTACCCTTAAGTCCATGCGAGTTAAAATCGCAATATGGACATTTTTTAATACACCATGGCATATGGATATATAGACTTAGTGGTGGTAATTGAGTTAAGTTTAGGTTTGACATATTGACTTATCTAAAAATGTGATTCCTTATTTTAACATATACCCATTATCTTTGAATCTTGTCTTTGTTTTTTTATCAACCCGAAATAGAAATGTCACTTAGCTGAAATAGAAATGTCACCACCATAGTAATATCTAAGGTGTAAAATTTTAACTTAGAAGGAGTGATATTTATGGCAAATAGCAACACA
>Ga0214919_10011224_pt1 | contig 11197 bp, 12 predicted proteins | sample LL1503_MetaG_FD_177994 | JGI IMG/M metagenome (GOLD analysis project Ga0214919, IMG submission 177994) | Freshwater microbial communities from Lake Lanier, Atlanta, Georgia, United States - LL-1503 | ecosystem: Environmental > Aquatic > Freshwater > Lake | place: USA: Georgia | collected...
GTGGACCCAGCCCAGCTGCAGGCCCAACAAAATTTCACCCCCTGCCTCGCAGGTGTCGGTTCAACCCGACACTTGACGATGAGGGTCTCGTTCGACTCGGGGTACTCGAATGCGGCAAGCGGCACTCAAATCAGCCCTGCACTGCGAGATCACGAGTCACCAGCTGCTTGGGGTGCTGTCGATCAAAGACGACGCTTAAACCGGGCCTGTCGCTGCGCCCCGGTTCGGCCGACGACGTGGCGCCGCTGATAAAGTCACAGCTGGGCGCGTTTGCCCAGGCCATCAAGGACGCCAAGGTGCCGCTCGAGAGCTGACCTTGGCCACCGACTCGCCCCCAGGTTCCATCAACCGCCAAACACGGCGAATCCCAAAGAGGAGACATGCACCATGAATCACGATCCATCACACCCGCAGGTTGCGTCAGGCGTGCCCACTGACGTGCCGGCCGAGCCTGCCCAGCGGCGGGCCTTCCTGCATGCCGTTGCCGCCACAGCCGCGGGACTGCTGGTGCTGCCGGACACCGCCAGCGCCCAGTCGCTGCCCGGCGTCACCGCCACCGAGCTGCTGATCGGCAACACCACGTCGCTGTCCGGTCCCGTCTCGGCGCTGGGCACCATCGCGCGTTCGCAGGCGGCCTACTTCAAGATGATCAACAGCCAGGGCGGGGTGGGCGGCAAGCAGATCAAGTTCATCTTCCACGACGACGGCTTCAACCCGGCCAAGACCGCCGAGATGGCGCGCAAGCTGATCGAGCAGGACGAGGTGGCGCTGCTGTTCGGCAACCTGGGCACCGGGCCCAACTCGGCGATCGTCAAGTACGTCAACCAGCTCGGGGTGCCGCACTTGTTCCTGTCGGTCAATGGCGACAAGTGGACGGATTACAAGGCCAACCCCTGGTCAATGCCGTTCGCGCCCAGCGGCCGGGTGGAGTGTCAGGTGGCGATCAAGCACACGATGCAGTCCAAACCCGACGCCAAGTTCGCCATCCTGTACCAGAACGACGACTTCGGCCGCGACTACATTGCAGGCGCCAAGGATGTGCTGGGCGCCAAGTACGACAGCCAGGTCAAGGCGATCAGCTACGAGGTGACCGACACCACGCTCGATTCGACGCTGGTGCAGCTGCTCTCCACGCCGATGGATGCGTTGATCTCCGGCGTCACGGGCAAGTTCGGCGCCATGTCGATCCGCAAGGCCAGCGAGATGGGCTTCAAGGGCAACCACTACATCGCCACCGGGGTCACCTCGGTCCAGGGCACGCTGATCCCCGCGGGCCTCGAGCGCGCCACCGGTGTGCTGAGCACGGTCTACGCCAAAGACCCGAGCGACCCCGGACTGGCCGACGATCCAGGGATCAAGACCTACAAGGCCTTTATGGCGAAGTGGTTCCCGGAAGGCAACCCGGACGACTTCTACAACTCCTACGGCTACATGACCGCCATGGTCATGCACCAGGTCTTGCAGCAGTGCAACGGCGACTTCTCGCGCAAGAACATCATGGCCCAGGCCAACAACCTGAAGAACGTCGAGAACCCGATGCTGCTGCCCGGCATCAAGCTCAACACCAGCCCCACTGACCACCGGCCCCTGGAGCAGATGCAGCTGCAGCGATTCGACGGCAAGCGCTGGGTGCGGTTCGGGCAGATCTTCGAAGGCTCGGCGGTGTGACCACCGGCCATGGCCGTCGGGCCATGTCCCGGGCTGCCGCTTGCAAAGCGCGGCTCAATTCACGCCGCGCGTCCTGCCTTCCCAGTAGGGCGCCCGCAGGATGCGCTTGAGCAGTTAGCCGCTGGGGTTGCGCGGCAGGGTGTCGACGAAGTCGATGCTCTTGGGGCACTTGTAGTGCGCCAAGCGCTCGCGCATCCAGTCGATGATGTCGCGGTCGGTGGCGGTGGCGCCGGGGCGCAGGATCACGCAGGCCTTCACGCTCTCGCCCCACTTGTCGTCGGGCACGCCGATCACCGCGCCGTCGGCCACGGCCGGGTGCTTCATCAGCGTGTTCTCGATCTCGGCCGGGTAGATGTTCTCGCCGCCAGCGGCGTGAATTTCGGTATCAACTCCGGACTCATCACATTAGTTTATCCGTGCATGCTGCCACCTGCAGGCAGCGCTGACCAGTCATTACTCGCTGGGCAGCATGATCACCCAGTGCTCGCCATCCCAGCAGGCATATAAGGAAATGCTGCGCAGGGGAAAATCCGTGTACGGAATCTCCTGCCGAGCGTGTTCATTGCCGTTCCCATCCTCGTAGAGCATGAGCGCGCTGCCATCACTGACCTGCACCCCGGAGTTCGACACCAACGGCTATAAGTGAATGATTTGTATAGGATGCGGCCTTCAACGCACCACTACAGCAAGCTTAACCGGGCGTCTTGGGTTGGTTTTTTCAGCTTCAGTGCCTCGTACAGCCCACTGGGCCACTGCGATATGGCGGTCAGGCGATACAGTCCAGCGCCAGGTGGGAGAATTGGGCTTGCCGCTCTGGTCATTGCACGAAAGGATGCGCAGTTTTCTGAAGCCGTTTAGGAAAAGTCATATGAAATTCTCTAAAATTATATTATTTTCTTTGCTTCTTAATTTAGGCTTCTTTGCTCAAGCCAATGATTTATCTGAGAAACTCCAATCATCCGACTATGTATTGCTCATGCGGCACGCTCTAGCGCCTGGTGTTGGAGATCCTGCGAACTATTCTTTAGAAGACTGCAAAACTCAGCGCAATCTTGATACCGTGGGTCGCGCTCAAGCTCGCTACATTGGTGAGTGGCTTAAAGCGCAAGGAATAAGAGCGGCTGAAGTTTACTCAAGTGTTTGGTGCAGATGTAAAGATACCGCTACGCTACTCAACTTCAACGGCTATAAAGTGGAGTCTGCATTGGCTTCATTCTTTGATAACCCCGAAAAAGGTAAAGACAGCAACGCCAAACTTCAAACTTTTATTGCTGATAAAATTAAACTTAAAGGAACCAAGGTTCTGATCTTGGTTACTCATCATGTTAACATTCTTGAATTCGTTGGTGAAAATATCGCATCGGGCGACATGGTTTTGGCGAAGGTAAATCCTAAAGGTGTGGCGACCTCATATCAATTAATACCTCGTCCCACAATCCCATTGAAAACCAGTCCTGGTTAAATAGCTGAATAGACGAGCGCGATGTGTTTCCACCGCAGCACAGCCTTCGTAGCTGATGAAGCCAAATTAGCAATGAAAGCCGTTCGCGCGACAAATCAATCGCAAACAAGCCATCTCACCCATCGCAGGCATCGCAAAGGTTAGGCAGGTTTCTTCGCTGAACAAAAGGAGGCAGTCTGTTCCGAATGGACCGCTGGCGGTGTGGTTGAGGTAGAGGTCTGCTGAAATGCAGAATTTTTTCGTCTGCTGTTTCTTGCTCAGTTCATCAACTCAACTGCGTTGCGCATCATGGTGTCTGAGCGAGGCGCTCAGCCGGCGCGTCAAGGCCGACGCTATTCTTTGCACGGATGGCTCGGCAGCGATGGCCGCGACCGCCAAAGAAATGGGCGTGCACCACGAAGCCATGAATTTGAGTGCAGGCGAACGCGTGCGCGGTGTCTGGCACATCCAGAACGTCAACGCATATCACGGCAGGCTCAGGGGCTAGATGCATCGCTTCAGAGGGGTGGCCACGTCGTATCTGGAAAGCTACCTGGGATGGTTCCGCGCGCTCGACCGGGCCACCCGCAGTTGGACCCCGTTCCCTCCCATGCTGAGACTGGCCTTGGGGCTCGAGAGTTGAGGTCATCATCAGTTAACTTGCAAAGAGCCTTTTTAATTCCCTTCGAACTATAACAACACTGCTTTTAAATAATCCCACACCTTCTCGCCGCAAGAAAAAAGATTAAAAATTAATTATTTTAACTCATTTTTCACCGCAAAGAACTGTGCTTTCTCAGTCAGTACTTTAGGCTGATGCCTATGCTCTTCGCCTTCTGGCAGCAAGATCACATTTCTTTTTATGTAGGTAAATACTTTTCCCACAACATGAATCTTTAATTCACCTTCAACAAAGTAGCCAATGTGTCCATTTATTCAGCAGTTGGGATGGAGCACTGCTTTATCCCATTCTACTAAGCGAATCTGAAGTTCACCCTGCAGGAATCGTTATGTTGCTTGCCGCCAATCTTTGATGAACGAGTGAAGAAAGAGCAGCCCTTCAGACTTTGGTACCGTGGATTGCTCAAGGGAACTAAGTGAAACATTCCAAAAAGCTTCAGATAAATACAAAAAAGTTCCATCCAGAGCTTCGAAAAATCCCATATGCCACTTTGCGAACTCTCGGCGCTGAACCTTCGCATTCAATAGTATATATATTCGATTATGACCAGTACTCCGCTCAATGCGTTGATAAACTGCTTCTAAATTCTTCTCGCTACCCTCAATGTATTGGAAAAAAAACCCGTCGCGATACAGAAGAACTCCAGTAACGCCGACCTTTTCATTGAAGCTCCGTGCCTCTTGCAGCAAGGCTTCGAGCATAGCTGTTGTATAGGGATGGGTTGCGGTACTTAGATAAACGATAGCATTCAACACTGGTGGTCCCCTATGCGGATTATGACGCAGGCAAAAAAGTACAGGGCTCGCAGGAATTGCTATTTCTTAAATTAAGCGCCCTAAAATTCATAATGAGCAACAGAACTGCGCCCTACCTCTGCAACTGTCGCCTGGCACTCCCAGCACTGTTGAAGGTCGGTTTGCTGCAGGCTACCGAAATTCCGCACCGAAAACTCATCAGAACCCTAGCCCAATGCGCCATGCATGTAAAGCGTTAGAAACGCACTTTTGGGAGTGTTTACCCTGCCCCAGCGCAACCTGAGCCCAGCCCAGCCCCAGAGCTAAATAAGAGATGCCGATCAAAGAAGTCATCTCCCCACTCAAGCTGTACGCAGCCAAAGTCGGTGTGCCATCCAGCGCCAGCGCCAACGCATCCACGACGACCATCAAGACTGCTATCAACGCTGAGAGCGCCCAGCACGCCAGACAGCTACTGGACCATCTCTATGGTCTTAACAGCGTCTCCAGCTTGATCCTGGTGACAAAGTTTCAGACCGAAGCCACTGCTGGCGCTGCTGTTGGCCCACTGTCCGCCGACCAACTCAAGCTCAAAGCACTCACAGATCAGAAGCGCCAGCTGGCCCAACGTGAGAAGCATGAGCGAGCACGACAGCAGTTGGTGAAAGCGCAGGCGCAGGTGCTCAAGTCGCGACAGGTCAGGCCTGCGGTTGTTGCTGCTTGATGCTTGATCGCCATCCACATCAGCAAGAACGGAAAGCTCGTGATCGCATCTGATGATGCTGGCATCGGCTCGGCCGTGATGGTTAAGCTACTGCGGTGTGAAGGTCTGGCGATAAAGTCCAGAGCTAGGTGGCTATTTGCAGGGTGTCTTTGACCTGTTGCACAAAATGTTGCACAGTTTCCTGAGCATTACATTAGTACTTGTCAGTAAACACATTTTAGTACCGGCGTCGTATTAAAAATCTTCGGCCGCAAGGCGTGCCAGTTCGAGTCTGGCCGAGTGCGCCAAGTAAAATCAAGAACTTAGAAGTGATTTCTCATCGAAGGATGATGAATCACTTCCACATCCTTGCGCAACCACTTCCGCAAAACCCTGTTTGGCGCTGCGTTCAGCGGCGGCCGAGCGTCAGTTCGCATCCGCGTGGCGGGTTGGCCTAGTCCCGTCCTGGGACTAAACTACGCGCGTGAGAGTGATAGCGGTCAGCAATCTGAAGGAGTTCTGGCGGCGCTGGCCGGACGCAGAGCTGCCGCTACGCACCTGGCTGGATGCGGTCCATGGCGCGCACTGGGCCAAACCAAGCGATATCACGGCCCAGTTCGCCGCCGCCAGCGTGCTGAAGAGCCGGCGTGTTGTGTTCAACATCAAGGGCAATGACTACCGCCTAGTGGTGGCCGTTGCCTACAGGTTCGGGGCGGTCTATGTGAAATTCATCGGCACGCACGCCGAGTACGACCGCGTCGATGCCGACACAGTGGAGATACCGCAATGCTGCAGATTCAACCTATCCGCACTGATGCCGACTACAAAGCCGCGCTTGCTGCCGTGTCGCCTTTGTTCGACAACGAACCCGACCCAGACAGCGATAAGGGCGCCGCGTTCGACGCCATGATCACTCTGATCGAGGCCTACGAGCGCAAGCATTACCCCGTCGGGCCGGTCGACCCCATTGATGCCATCAAGTTCCACATGGAGCAGCAGGGGCTAGGCCCCAAGGATTTGCAGCCCATGCTCGGCGGCTTGAACCGGGTGTACGAGGTGCTTGCCCGTACCCGACCGCTGACGCTGCCCATGATTCGCCGACTCCATCGCCAGCTCGGCATACCAGCGGAGAGCCTGATAGGGGGTTGACATCCTCCCTGCCCTAAAGGGCCGGGATTCCCTCTGCAGGGGCTGCAATCATGTCCGCGGCATCGCCTCAACGTGTATGCGCAGCCCCAGCGATGCGAGCACCTTGAGCACGGTAGCGAAACTCGGGTTGCCATCGGATGACAGCGCTTTGTACAGACCCTCGCGGCTGATGCCAGCGGCACGCGCCGTCTTTGCCATACCGCGCGAACGCGCGACGTCGCCAAGCACTGCCGCGATGAATGCAGGGTCATCGCCTGCTTCTTCGATGGCAGCCTGGATGAACAGCGCGCAATCCTCTGGCGTTTGCAGGCTGTCCTGTACGTCCCACTTCGTCGTGTGCAATGTCATGGCTTCCACTCCTTGGCCAGGCTGATGGCCATCTCAATGTCGCGCTGCTGGGTGCTCTTGTCGCCGCCTACCAGCAACAGCAACAGTTCGGTGCCGCGTCGCGCGAAGTACACCCGGTAGCCGGGGCCGAAGTCGAGCTTCATCTCCACGACGCCATCACTTAGCACCCGATGGCTGCCTGGGTTGCCCAGCGAAAGCCGGCGCACACGAACCTCAATGCGCAACCGCGTCGCCCGGTCACGTAGAGCATCGAGCCACTCTGTGTACTGCGCTGTCTTGCGAACACCAACTATACGTTAACTGTAGTTTACACTTATAAAATCAGTCAATGCCACTGCAGTGGCTTCAACACTCTGGCCAAACAGAGGGGCACTTCAGTGCTGATGCTGGAACGGCAGATACAGCAAGTTGACGGCAACGATGGCGGCTGGCAAGCTGGCCAATGATCAGGTGAGTCTCGAGGGCTTTGACCTGGTCTCCCCAGCCGTGCCAGCCTGAAGTAGCAGGACCAGCGACAGTAAGAGCCGCTCTTTCAACAACATCGATCAAGGAGGCAAGATGCAAGAACGCACCATAGACATCCGGACCCGCGACGGCGATATGAATTCGTTCGCCTTTCATCCCGACCGGCCAGGTCCTCACCCGGTGGTGATCCTGTACATGGACTCATTGGGTGTTCGTGAGGAACTGTGCGACATGGCCCGGCGCATCGCAGGCGTGGGCTATTACGTGCTGATGCCCAATCTGTATTACCGCATGGCACGGTCAGTGGATCTGGACGGCGACCGGTTGCACGACCCGGCGTACGCCGACGGCCTGGCCTTGATGTGGAAGCTCAACCGCCACCTGACGAACACACTGATTGAGCAAGACACCGAGGCGATGTTCGGGTTTCTCGACAGCGAGCCACAGGCACGCAAGGGCAAGCTGGGCGTCGTCGGCTACTGCATGTCCGGGCGCTTCGTGTTCCGGGTGGCAGGTGCATTTCCCGAGCGCGTGGCCGCGTCCGCGTCGGTCTACGGTGCGCGCCTGATGACCGACCTGCCCGATTCCGCACACCTGCTGGCTGACCGCATCCAAGGCGAGATGTACTTCGCCTGCGCGCAGCACGACATCTATGCGTCACCCGAGACGCTGGTGAAGCTTCAGCAAGTCATCGACCTTGCGAAAATCGACGCGTCGATCGAGGTCTACGAAGAAGCGCACCACGGCTTTGCGTTCCACACGCGCAAGTCGGTCTACAACAAGCATGCCACCGAGCGGCACTGGGAGAGGCTGTTCGATCTCTTCCGGCGCAAGCTCTGACAAGAATTCAACCACGAACAAAGGCCAAGCGCGCGACCAGCGCGAATGCCGGCAATGAACTTACCCAACGTAAACTGACGAAATCGTGGGCCATCAAGTCCTGGCGGCCTGCCTGCAAACTGGCCAGCACGCAGCCGGTCGCTGGCACACCGCCATCAACCTTCATCAACCGTCATCAATAGCCGCCACCGGCGGCCCAGCGGAGCAAACCCTTGAGCACTGTCGACAAGGCCTTGGACACCGCGCTGGCGTACCTGCCGCGCTGGGTGGCTTACCAGATGCGCGCCACCGAGCAGCCCGGCTGCTCGTTTGCAGTGGCCCGCCACGGCAAGGTGGTGGCTGAATTCGCGATCGGCCAAGCCGATGCGGCGCGCAAGTTGACACCGCGACACCGATTTCGCGTTGCCTCGCACTCAAAGACCTTCACCGCAGCGGCCGTGCTCAAGCTGCGGGAAATTGGACGCTGGCAGCTCGACGATGCCGTGGGGCGCTACGTGCCGGGGCTGCATCCGCAGGTGGCATCGGCCACGCTGACCCAGTTGCTGTCGCACAGCGCGGGCCTGGTTCGCGACGGTGCCGATGCCGGCCAGTGGGCCGACCGACGACCGTTCCTGGACCCAGCTGGCTTGCTGGCCGACTTGGCTGCCGGCCCGGTGCTGACGGCCAACACCCGATTCAAGTACTCGAACCATGGATACGGTCTGCTGGGGCTGGCGATCGCCAACTGCACGGGCGAGCCCTACAACGACTGGGTCGCGCGCGAGATCGTCGCTGCGTCCGGTTTGCGCGAAACAACGCCCGACATGCCGCCGGCTTCGGCCTCAGCAACCGGCCCGGCCTTCCCGTTCGCCCGAGGTCACAGCGCCAAGTGGCCGCTCGGTCGGCGCTTGCTGATCCCCGGCGACAACCCGACCGATGCCCTGTCTTCGGCCACCGGCTTTGTCAGCACCGCCGCCGATCTGGCGCGCTTCTACAGCAGCCTGATGCCAGACGCCAAGACCAGCGTGCTGTCACCGGCGAGTCGACTCGAGATGCTGCGCCGCCAGTGGCGCGATCCGCACAGCAGCATCGAGCGCTGGTATGGCCTGGGCACGATCAGTGGCCCGACCGCGGGCGCTGGCGCCGACTGGGACTGGTTCGGCCACACCGGTGGTTTTCAGGGCACCATCACGCGCACTGTCTGCCTGCCGCAGCAAGGCCTGTGCCTGTCAGCGCTGAGCAACGCAGCCGATGGCGCGTCGCACACCTGGATCGACGGTGCGCTGCAGATCCTGCGCGCCCACCTGCAGTACGGCGCGCCAACTCAACACACCGCCGACTGGCGCGGGCGCTGGTACGGCCTGTCGGGCGCGTTTGACCTGCTGCCGATGGCAGACCGAGTGCTGGTGGCCAATCCGGCCCTGGCCAACCCGCTGCAGGACGCCATGCAGATCGAACCGATCGGCGATGCGGGTGAGGGCCGCATCGCCTTGGCTGGCGGATTTGGCAGCCATGGCGAGCCAGCGCGTCTGCAGCGTGATGCGCGAGGCCGCGCCAAGGCGCTGTGGCTGGGCGGCAGCCGGTTACAGACCGAAGCACAGATCGTCCGAGAATTGCAGGCGCGTTACGACACGGCTTGACGCCACCTGCAGCGCTCGGTGCATGCCGCGGCAACGACTTCAGGCCGCTACAGTCAGGCCCTGCTTTGTCAGGTGCTGGCGCCGACGCTGTTTTGAGCCATCTTCTGACGATAGCCAGACTGGCTCGCAAGCATCGGTTTGACCCGTGTCAGGCCGCAGCAGGACCGGTCAGCCGAGGCTTGCTGCGCTTGCTGGGCACCGGCGCCATGAGCGCGGCCTTCTCCTGGCGCTGGGCCTCGAGGTAATCGTTGATGATGCGCAGATGCGCGGCCATCGCGTCGCAGGCCCGGTCGGCATTGCGGGCGCGGATGTGCTGCAGGACCTGGCGGCGCACCGCGATGATGTCTTCGCGCGGCTTGGGGTCGATCCGCGCGAGCAGCGTGCGGACGATCTCCGACAACGCGTCGACCAGCATCACGATCACCTCGTTGTGGGTCGCGCGGGCCAACAAGCGGTAGAAATCGCCGACCGAGCGGAGGTCGCGCGAACCACCGCCCTGGCGGAACAGCGCAGTGTGCTGGTCGATGTCGGCCTCGATCGCGTCGAGCTCGGCATCGGTCGCGCGCTGGCAGGCCAGCCGGATTGCGACGCAGGTCAGCTCGATCCGGGCTTCGGTGACGCTGGCCGTGGGCACCTGGCCCAGCGCGACCATGTCGCGCACTGCCTGGGCAATGCCGTCTGAGCCTCCGCTGCGAATAAAGAAACCGCCATTCACGCCGGTGCGGGCGACGACGATGCCGGCCAACTCCAGGCTGCGCAAGGCATCGCGCACGCCGCTGCGGCTGATGTCGAACTGCTCGGCCAGATCGCGCTCACCGGGCAAGCGGTGGCCAGGCTGGAGCGAACCGTCAGCCACCTGCCGGCGGATCTGGTCGCAAACAGCCTCAAAGGCGCGGCGAGTTCTGACGGGCTCGAACACCGGTGCGGCAGTGGTCGGCGCCTCCAACGCGGCTTGAACCGGTGCTTTCACTGGCGTCTTGGCTGAAGCCTTGGTGGCGGCCTTTGATGGCGCTTTGACCAGAGCGGTCACTGGCGGTTTGCTTGCAGCCATGCGGGGTCCTCTGTCTGTGCGGCGGGCATGCCGCTTGATGCGTTGATGCTAACGCCCAGACTGGTGGAATTTTCAACCAATCCACTTATTGGTTGATCCTTTAATTTGTTCTGTAGTGACAAGGCTTGTCGATGCAGGTCTGAGCTGGCGGCACCGGTTGACGACAATCCAATGCTCGACAAGCCCCCAGCCCGAACCGAGGATGACCGCATGAAGACTGCAAACCAGCCCACAGCCTCTCAAGCAAATGTGGCTTTGCCACTTTGTTTGACCCCCATGGGGGGCGGCCGGCTTCGGCCGGCCACGGGGCACTCTCAAGCAAATGTGGCTTTGCCACTTTGTTTGACCCCCATGGGGGGCGGCCGGCTTCGGCCGGCCTCGGGGCACTCTCAAGCAAATGTGGCTTTGCCACTTTGTTTGACCCCCATGGGGGGCGGCCGGCTTCGGCCGGCCTCGGGGCACTCTCAAGCAAATGTGGCTTTGCCACTTTGTTTGAC
>Ga0214919_10011227_pt1 | contig 11194 bp, 8 predicted proteins | sample LL1503_MetaG_FD_177994 | JGI IMG/M metagenome (GOLD analysis project Ga0214919, IMG submission 177994) | Freshwater microbial communities from Lake Lanier, Atlanta, Georgia, United States - LL-1503 | ecosystem: Environmental > Aquatic > Freshwater > Lake | place: USA: Georgia | collected 2015-03-15
CGGCAGTTTCGATGTCTTGCCGGGCGATATCATCACTGTTGGTGAAAGTTGGTATTAACCGCGATCCCATAATTCTAATTAAGCACAACTTCCGATGAGCACAGATCAGGCCATTCAACCCCGTCCCCCAGAAGCAACACCACCGCTGGAGTCGATAGATTGGCGCGAATATTTCCATGCGGTCATCGACCGTCTTTGGGTTGTTATTCTCTGCGTAATTCTAGGTGCCATCTATGCTGGATTCACCCTTTCCAAGATTGAGACCACTTATCGTGCGCGAGCCGTTCTTTTTATCGAACAGGATCAGTCCCGCATTTTGGATCCAAGGTTTTCGCAGGTGCGCGACGAGCAGATTCGCAGCATCGACATGATCAATACCGTTGTCGATTTGATTCGCAGCTACCCATTTGCCCAGCGAGTGAGCGCTCGCCTCAAGCTTGATCAGGATCCGCGCTTCCTTTCCTCTGTTGGTATACCAGCTAAGGACGGAACCAACGATCGCGCAGCTGGCGCTCTCTCTGGAATGGTGGGCGTTGTTTACCGTCCCCAAACGCGTTTGATCGATGTATCGATTACGAGCAGAGATCCGAACCTCTCCGTGAAATTGGCAAATGCCTATACTGATGAATACATCCGATATGTGTTTGAGAAGCGTTCGGATGCTTCGAAATCCGCCACTCAATTCCTGCTTGAAGAAGCGGATCGACTGCGTAAAAAATTGCGGGTTTCCGAGGAAGCCATGCAGAGCTTTCGCGAAAGGGAGCGCGCTGCCTCCATTGAGACAATGCTCTCTTCAGCCCAAGCCCAAGTGAGCGAGGTTTCGAATAGCCAAACTCTCATACAGCGCCGCATTGAACAGATCGATAGCGATTTGGCTGTTATTCGGGCTAACACAGGTGAGTTGGAGGAGCTTCTCACTCTACCCAGCGTGGCGGCGGAACCGAAGGTAGCTCAATATTCCGAGACGTTGAATGCTCGGCAACGCGATTTAGCCATCGTCTCCCAGCGATACCGCGCAAAGCATCCGTCCTATATCGCCATCAAAACGCAAATCGACCTCACCAAGGCTGATCTTAAGCGGATACTCAAAGATGCCTTGGGTCTTCTTGATAGCTCCCGCAACCGTCTCGAAGTTCAGTCAAAGGAAATGAAGCTGGCCCGTGACGCATCCGAGGCGCGTCTTCTCGAAGTGACACACAAGGCCATCGAGTATAATGATATCAAACGCGAACAGGAAACCGACCAAGCCCTCTATAACTCGGTTATCTCGCGACTCAAAGAAGTTGATGTCTCCAAGCAACTCACGGAGTCCCCCGTTCGCATCCACGAAACGGCCGTAGGGGCAGGGCCAATTCGCCCAAGCGCCATGAAGAAGTGGACCCAATGCCTGCTTGGCGGTGCGGCCATTGGTGTGGGATTGGCCCTCCTGATGTTTTTCATGGACACGAGCATGAAAACAGTCGATCAGGTCGAGGGCATCACAGGCGTTGGGGTCATCGCGGCGATTCCTAAGCTTAGTCTCAATGCTAGGGCCAGTGTGCTAGTCACGAACGAAGAAAGATCGGGCATCGTAGCCGAGTCCTTCCGATCTCTGCGAGCTTCGTTGACGCTTCACCGCATCAATGAGAACGCACGCACATTTTTGTTCACAAGTTCGATGCCCAGCGAAGGCAAGACCTTTTGCAGTTCGAATTTCGCTGTCACCCTCGCTCAGCAGGGATTCAACACCCTCTTCATCGACGCCGATCTTCGCAAGCCGGGCGGATCAATCGTGTTTTTCGGTGAGAACCGTAAGCCCGGTCTCTCCGAGGTGCTGTTGCGGACTTGCTCGATGAAAAACGCCATCGTCCCCACGCACATCGACAACTTGCAGATCATGACAGCTGGTGGCCGCGCACCGAATCCCTCGGAGTTGCTCACCTTCGAGAATATTGACCGCGTCCTCAAGGAGGCCCTCGAGAAATATGACCGCGTTGTGATCGATTCTGCGCCTCTTCTCGCTGTGAGTGACACCCTCCTCATCGCACCCCACATCGATCTTTGCACGCTAGTTGTGCGAGCCTTTATCACACCCAAGAAAATGGTGATGAGAGCGATCAAATCTTTGGAGGAAACAAAAACCAGCCCCGCCGGCCTCATTCTCAACTTCCTGCCAAGCGGTCGTGGCGGTTACTATGCCTATTACTATTCGGGTAAATACTACGGTTCCTATGGCGCCAAGGGTGTGTATGGTGAGTAAGAAATCTATGAACACTCAATCCCTTTCTCCGAACCGCAGGTGGATGCTTGCTGGCGGTGCCCTCTCCGTATTGGTCGGTATTTTTGCCATCTCCGCGCCGGTTCTTTTTTCCTATATTCTGACGCAGTTTATCGGGGCGCTCTGCCTTGTGAGTGGTGTCATCGGTTTTTTTCAGGCCCTATTCGGCAAACAGCTTGCCCACCGGGTCCTTTCGTCCTTGTCCGCGATCATTCGCATCGCTGCCGGTTCGTCGCTGTTCTTTTTCACCATTGCCGGCATGGCCACACTCACACTCATCTTGGCTGCAGTCTTTTTGGTTGAGGGCCTTATTTGCATTCTAACGTCTCTTCGCATGAAGGAAAATTCGGCTTGGCTGTGGCTTTTTCTCAATGGCTTTGTCGCGCTTATCCTCGCCGGTATGGTTTATGCCCGCTGGCCTCTGGACTCGGAATGGGTCATCGGTTCGCTTTACGGAATTCAGGCTATTTTCAGCGGCGTGACTATGCTCATGCTCGCCTTCGCTCCGAAGACTGAGGTCTAGTAGACTCGCTCTTCGAGAATATTTGTCAGGAAAATCAACCTCAGGCGTTGAAATTTTTCCCGAAACCCGCAAGAGTCCGCTCTTAGGGTGAATACAACGGCTGAATATATTGCATCGGGTTTCGAGAAAATCTCCGCAGATCTAGATTTTCTTATGGGGTGTCTCCAAGAAGTTTTACATGAACTTGGAGAGGATGAAGTCGCTGAGCGCTTGCCTTGGGTTGGGACCATGGCCGGATGCTCCGAGGGATTTGAGCAGGCGACCTCGATCGCTTTCCAACTCCTTAATATGGTCGAGGAAAATGCCGCCTTCCAAACTCGCCGAGCACGCGAAATCGAGAAAGGCTGCGAATCTGAGCCTGGGCTTTGGCCGAACCAATTGCGCGCCCTTGCGGATTCCGGCATGTCGCCCGAAGAGATTGCCGCTGCTCTTCTCACGATCCGCATTGAGCCTGTTCTCACTGCTCACCCCACCGAGGCGAAACGCGCGGCTGTGCTAGAGCAACATCGCGCCATTCACGGTCTCCTCACCGCGCGGGAGGCAAATCAACTCACTCCCGCTCAAAGAGACGACCTCCGCGATCAAATCAAAGTCGTGCTGGAACGCCTCTGGCGTACCGGCGAGATCCTCTTGGAAAAACCCGATGTGGCCACCGAGCGCCGAGGTGTGATTTATTATCTCCGCGAGGTCTTCCCTCTCGCACTCTCACGACTCGACCAGAGGTTGATTCAATCTTGGAAATCCGTTGGCTTTGATGCTCGTCTTCTCGCGGACCCACTCAGTCGGCCGAAAATTCGCTTGGGCACATGGGTCGGCGGCGACCGCGACGGCCATCCCCTCGTCACCGCTTCTGTCACTCAATCCAGCCTGAGAGAACTCCGCTTGAGCGCTCTCGTTGTTCTCTACCGGCAAATGGAAGACCTTTCTACGAAGCTTCCCCTCTCAAGCAACTTTCAGGATTTTCCGGCATCACTACAGTCCCTGCTCACTAAGTTCTCCGAAGAAAACCCATCCCTTGCGGAAAGTCTCAAGCTCAGCTACTCCGACGAACCGTGGCGTCAATTTGTGCTCTTCCTTCAAGGCAAACTACCCGTCACCACCGGCGAAGTCGAAGAGGCGAAACTCGTGGAAGGTGGCGGGATCCAATATCGTCATCCCTACGAACTGGAGGCCCATCTCGCCCTTCTCTCCGACTCTTTGCATGAAAGTGGAGCGGGGCGCCTAGCCGACACGGCCGTCTCACCCGTGCGGCGCGCGTTGGATGCCTTCGGATTTCACCTCGCCTCACTAGATATCCGCCAGAATAGCCACTTTCACGATCTTGCCATCGATCAGCTTCTCAAGGCCAGCGGCTCCGATGATGGTCCGTTCTCAAAGTGGAATGAGAAGCGCCGCATTGCTTTTCTGGAAAATGAACTTCGCTCACCGCGTCCGTTTATTGGAGCCGATGCCACGGCGGGACTCGAGGCTGATGCTGTTCTCGCCTGCTATGGCGTCCTCCGCCGGCACATTCAAAAATACGGCCACGACGGCATTGGGTCCCTGATCGTGAGTATGACGAAGCGGCTCTCCGATCTTCTTTGCGTTTATCTGCTCGCACGCGAAGTCGGCTTGGCCCACTGGTCCACGGAGGGCCTTGTATGCGAGGTCCCGGTCGTTCCGCTTTTTGAAACCCTCGACGATCTCGAAAATGGCCCCTCCATCGTTCGGGATTTTCTTGCCCACCCGGTCACCAAACGCAGTCTCGACTTCCAACTCCGTGGAGTGACACGAATCCCGTCACCCCAACGCAACCTGCCGATCCAGCAGGTCATGATCGGATATAGCGACAGCAACAAAGATTGCGGTATTTTCGCGAGTCAGTGGGCCCTCCATCAATCCCAACAAGCCCTCGCCATGGCAGGCTACGAAGCCGGTGCCAAGATTCGGTTTTTTCACGGCCGGGGTGGCACGATCAGCCGCGGCGCAGGTCCCACACATCGCTTTCTAGATGCGCTTCCACGTGGTTCGGTTCGCGGGGATCTGCGCGTCACCGAGCAAGGTGAAACCATTTTTCAAAAATACGGAAACATCGCATCAGCGGTCCATAACCTCGAATTATTGCAGGCCGGTGTTGCCGCTGTTTCCATTCAGCAATCCCAGAGTCACGCTGACGACGACTTCCTGCCGACCTGCGAATTTCTTTCCTCGTCTAGCCGCAACGCCTACACCTCACTCATCCAGCACCCTCACTTCATGGCCTACTTTTCGGAGGCCACGCCGATTGATGCCCTTGAGACGAGCCGTATCGGTTCCCGACCCTCACGCCGCACGGGTCAGCGCACTCTAGCCGATCTGCGCGCCATTCCCTGGGTCTTCAGTTGGAATCAAAGCCGGCACTACCTTCCTGGGTGGTTCGGCGTGGGCAGCGCCCTTCGCGAAATTTCAACGAATCGTCCGCTCCTCTTTCAAAGCCTCTCCAAAGGGCTCAAAAAATCCCCCTTCCTCTACTATGTTCTCACTAACGTGGAGACGAACCTGGCCAGCGCAGATCGGGATATCATGTCCCTCTATGCGACCCTTGTAACTGATCCAGAAGTCAGAGAGACGATACTCGCTATTATTCTCAACGAATTTGATGCCACGCGCTCGATGATGGCGGAAGTCTTTGGCGGCAGTCTGGAACTCCGCCGCCCACGCATGCTCAAGACCCTCGCCCTCCGTGACGCGGGTCTACGTTCGCTTCATATTCACCAAGTCGAACTCCTTTCGAAATGGCGCACCACGGGCGCGACCTCGACACCGCTTAAGGATAAACTGCTTCCCCAAGTACTCCTGAGCATTAACGCGATCGCGAGCGGGTTGCGAACGACCGGATAAAATAGCCCCCTCAATCAGGGTTGCACTAGCTTCTTTGCTTGTGTAGTAATCGTGCCTCACGCTGAAACCTATGGCAAAGATTTACAATAACATCGTCGAAACCGTGGGCCACACACCCCTGGTCAAACTCAACCGCGTCACAGCCGGTCTCAACGCCACCATCGCTCTCAAATGCGAATTCTTTAATCCGCTAGGTAGCGTGAAAGACCGCATCGGCATGGCCATGATCGAAGATGCCGAACAACGAGGCATCCTCAAGCCAGACACCGTCATCATCGAGCCTACCAGCGGAAACACAGGCATTGCCCTCGCGTTCGTCGCCGCAGCAAAAGGCTACAAGATTATCCTTACCATGCCTGAAACCATGAGCCTCGAGCGCCGCACCCTTCTGGCGATGCTCGGCGCGAAGCTTGTTCTCACTCCTGGTTCCGAGGGAATGAAAGGCGCTATCGCCAAGGCTGAGGCCCTTGTTCAGGAAACCCCGAACGCGTGGATGCCTCAACAATTCAACAACCCAGCCAATCCTGCGATCCATTCAAAAACGACGGCCGAAGAAATCTGGGCCGACTCCGATGGAAAAGTCGACATTTTCGTCGCGGCCGTTGGAACAGGCGGAACGATCACCGGTTGCGTGGAAGCGCTCCGTTCCCGCAAACCCTCGTTTCAAGCGATCGCCGTGGAACCAGCAGACTCGCCTGTCATTTCCCAGACTCTTGCCGGTCAGCCAGTCAAGCCAGGGCCACATAAAATTCAAGGCACTGGAGCCGGATTCGTCCCCAACAATCTCCACCTCAAAAATGCCGCTGGTGAAGCCCAGATCATCGAGTGTGTCCAAGTCAGCAATGATGACGCTTTTGCCATGGCTCGCCGTCTCGCCAAGGAGGAAGGCATCCTTGGTGGTATCAGCACTGGAGCAAACGTCCACGCTGCCATCGAAATCGCAAAGCGCCCCGAGAATGCAGGCAAATTGATCGTCACGATTGGTTGCTCGACTGGTGAGCGCTATCTGAGCACAGCCCTAGCCGACGCAGCCCGGGCAGAGGTAGGCGGTTAATATGGCAACATCACAAACACCCCTTTTGCAAGGTCCGGTTCTCGAAGATTCCGCCTTGGATAACGAGCTCTTCTGGGAAAAAAATAAATCCCGCATTTTTACTGGGGCCGCGATACTTCTGTTCACCATCGTGGCCGCAATCGGTTGGTTCATTAAAACCAACCAAGCCAATAGCCATGCTCAAAAGCTCCTCGCTGAGGCAACTGGGATCGAAGGCTATCAAGCCGTCATCGTTAAATATCCTTCCAGCATGCCAGCTGCCGACGCTCGCATGCGCATCGCTTCCACGTTGCGCGAAGCAGGCAAATGGGACGATTCCACGGCCTCCTTCCGTGCATTTCTGAAGGATTTCCCAAAGCACGAACTGGCTGGAGGCGCTTTATTGGGTATCGGACAAAACCAAGACTCAGCAGGTGACACCGCATCCGCTATTGCGACCTACCAGCAAGTGGTTACACAATATCCCCAAAGTTACGCTGCCCCCTATGCCGCGTATTCCGAAGCGGAGATTTATCTTCGCTCGTTTCAACGCGAGGAAGCGCGCCGATCCTACAACATGATTGGGTCGCAATTTCCGCAGTCCCCCGTGGCCCGTATGGCGGCATCTCAATTGTCTCGCCTCGCAGGGACCCCAGGGCCCCAAGGATCCACGGGTTCAATAGAAGCCTCGGTCGCGAAACCCGCCGTCGAAGCCGTCCCTGTTCCCACGAAACCTTGATTGTTTTCCGCCTGCGCTGAGGGCCACCCATGCGCTACTTGATCCTATTTGGCTTTCTGCTTTCAGCGATTTGCCTCAAGGCCGATGTGCTATCGTCGCAGACCAAGCAAATCGTTGTTTCCATCGCTCCTGATTGGAACTCCTCGACGGGACGTCTCCAACTCTTCGAAAAAAGGGATAGCGAATGGATATCAGTAACGCCGGCTTGGAATGTTCTCTACGGACGCAATGGGCTTGCGTGGGGGATTGGCGTGCATCCCTCGCCCAAAAACGACCCCCATCCATTCAAATGCGAGCACGACAAACGTTCTCCCGCTGGCGTTTTCAAGATTGGTAAAATCTTCACTTATGATTCTGCATTGCCCAAGGGGGCCGATTTTCCCTTTCACACGATCTCCAAAAGCGACGCCTGGATCGATGACCCCTCATTGCCGAACTACAACCGCCATGTGCAAGTCGATCTTCGAAATCCGCCAGCTTGGTTTGAGAGCCAGCGCATGCGTTTGGACGATCCGCCTCACCGATGGCTTATCGAAATCCGCCACAATGCGGAAAGTCCGATTGCAGGAGCTGGGAGTGCTATCTTTTTTCACATTCAGCGGGGTCCGAAAATTCCATCCGCCGGTTGCACGGTGATGCCAGAGCCTCGTATTCGAAGTCTGATCACCTGGCTGCGCGCGGATGCCGCCCCGCATTACATCCTGCTAACCCGTAGTGAATACTTGTCGCATTGGAAAAACTGGGGCCTTCCTTCCCCTCAATTGGCAAGGCAACTTCTCGACTAGGAACTCACCCCAACTTCAGATCAGATCGATCTGAAAAATATACGGGCTGTTCTTGGAGCCTACCACTAATTCATTGGTGCCAGGAAAAAGGTCGTGGGTGAGTCTCTCGCTTTTTACACCTAAAGGAACGCCATTAACGATGGTCCCAAGTGTGCTTCCCCGATCGCGCACAAAGTAGCGATCCCCCTCACGCTCGATAGAGCAGTGATTTCGCGAAACCTGAAATGGGAGGGTATCGGATATCTCAAAATCGTTCGCAGAAAAAATCTCGGGTTGGTGTGGCGGAGAATACATTTTCCGCCCAATGCAAAAGGGAAATTTAGCCAACTGCATCGCTTCATACCCATCCGGCATCTTCGACGAACAAACCGGTGTCATTGGCGTTAATATGACCGTCGAAACGGTCGCGGTTGCGGGAGCATTGGTTTCCATATGAGGGTTGAGTATATTGGGAGAGGGATAAGAAATGGGTGTCCGGTCATGCTGGGGCACATTTTCCAACGTCGCCTCTCGAATCTGGGCTTTAAGGCTCATTTCATGATGTAGACGATTTGAGACAGAGCGCAACCGTTCAAATAATGCCGAAAGGTACGGAAGCAATCGTTCGGGTTTATCGAGGAGGGTAGACTGAAAATCTTGCGGTCCCATGACCTCGCATTCCGTGAACTCCAAACAATGCGCACAGGCCGACCTTGGCCGCTCATCGATCATGGCCATCTCTCCAAAAATGTCTCCCTCTCCGAGTTGGGCTAAGATCACGGGCTTGGAATCGCTGGTGGCGGTGATTTCCACCCTTCCTCGAAGAATGCGATAGGCCTCCTGACTTAGATCTCCTTCCTTAAAGATGGTGCTACCCGGAGGAAATGTTGCGGTTTTCATGAGTGGGTAGGAGGTTCTCCGGATGATGCTGGTTTAATTAGCATCAGCATCCTGTAACCAAGCCAGCGCCTTGGTGTAGCTTTGACGCTCGAGGTAATGACGGAGGGTGGGATCGGTGTCCGAAGGAAGGTTCGCAACTAATGCGTCCAGATTCGCGGCGGCGGATTTCAGCGCCTCAAGGTGCGCGGCGGAGTCACGGTCACGGAAGGCGTGGTCGGCCACGATGTCGAGGCGGGTTTGGACAGCTACTTTGAGGTTTTGATAAAGGCTCATGTCGCGGCGGGCTCCTCCTCAAGAGTCTCAGGCTGGAGGTTCTCCGCAACGGAGGCAGCGATCGCGATATCTTCACTTGCGAGGTTCTCGGATTTTCCGAAAACATTCGCCACACTTTGATCGGATTTAACGAAGTCCTCCGATTTACCGCTAAACTTCACGCTCACGAGTTTGCTCACGCCGTGTTCCTCCATGGTCACACCGTAAAGCATGTCCGCGCGGCTGATCGTGCGTTTGTTGTGAGTGATGACAACGAATTGGCTCTGGCCGGTGAAACGGTCGAGGATTTTGATGAAACGCGTGATATTCGACTCGTCCAACGGCGCATCCATTTCGTCCAGCACGCAGAAGGGGCTAGGCTTAACCATGTAAATGGCGAAGAGGAGCGAAACGGCCGTCATTGTTCGCTCACCACCCGAGAGGAGGCTGATGCTCTGGAGTTGCTTGCCGGGCGGCTTTGCAATGATGTCGATGCCGCTCTCGAGAGGGTCGCTTGCATCCACCAAAACAAGATCCGCACGTCCACCGCCAAAAAGCTCGGTGAACATTTCTTGGAAGTTGATGCGGACTTTTTCGAAGGTGTCTGCAAAGAGCGCCTTGGTCGTTTGGTTGATCTTCGCGATGACCTCCAGAAGCTCGGCTTTCGAGGTCACCAAGTCTTCGTTTTGTTTTTCCAAAAATAGATACCGTTGCTCGAGCTCTTCGAATTCCTGAATGGCATCAATATTCACCGGTCCCATCGAGTCGAGACGCGTAGTCAGATCACTGACAAGTTGCTCAATGCGACCCCAAGGAATCGATCCACTTTGCGTTGGCGGAGTCTCGATTTCTGATTCCACTTTGGGCGCAGAGGCAACCTCATCGCCCTCTTCGGGAGAATCGGTTTTCCCCTGATCACGATCCCGAAGGGCACAGAGGAGCGCGTAGGTGTCCGGCTCGAAGGCCTCCAAATCAGCCTGATAGCGCTGCGTGATATGAGTGCGAATATTCTCCAACCGCATCTCACTCTGAGCGGCTTTCACTTCCAATCGACTGCGCTCGTCTTGGAGTTGCGCGAGTTGCTGACGTGCCGCTCGAAGCGCGGTGTCCACGGCTTCGGCTTGGGCGTTAACCTCCGAACGCCGTGCCATTAGCGCGTTCAGCTTGGCTTCCTCCATAGAGAGTTCTTCGCGCCATTCCGTGATGGAAATTTCGAGCGAAGCATTCTCTGCGGCGAGCGATTCGATGCGGGATTCGTAGTTGGAGATATCGACACGGCGGGCGTCGAGAAGCTCGTTGAGCTCGATGATACGAGCGGCCATCGGTCCGCGTTGGCGATGGAGACCTTCCTGTTGCTGACGCTCTGTCGCGACTCGCACGCGGATTTCATTAAGCGCATCGGATGCGGCGCTTTCATTTTCACGGGCGACTTGGATACGCGTTTCACAGTCATTGCGCGTGGCCCGGCATCCGTCGAGAGCACAGGTCGTTTCGGCTATGCGAGCCTCGAGTTCGCCCAACCGAGCGAGGCTGCTGCGAATCGATTCCTCGATCGAGGTGGTCTCACGCTGGAACGATCCGCGTTTGGCTTCGATATCCGAGAGCTGGCGCTCCATGTGGCGGCGCTCATTTTCGATGGAGGCGGATTCGACCTGCGCGGCCTGCTGGGTATCGCGGGCATGCCGAAGGCGCGTCGTGGCAGCTTCCATAGCCGCAACAGCTCTCGAGCGAGTGGCCGCTAAATCCTCGATACGCGCCGTTGCGGAAGCGAGCGCGATTTCCAAAGTTTCGATTTGCACCTTCCGTTGCAAAGTCGACTGACCGGAATTGTCGCCGTTCTGCCCACCATAAATGAGTCCGCTGTGAC
>Ga0214919_10011229_pt1 | contig 11194 bp, 9 predicted proteins | sample LL1503_MetaG_FD_177994 | JGI IMG/M metagenome (GOLD analysis project Ga0214919, IMG submission 177994) | Freshwater microbial communities from Lake Lanier, Atlanta, Georgia, United States - LL-1503 | ecosystem: Environmental > Aquatic > Freshwater > Lake | place: USA: Georgia | collected 2015-03-15
CCAAAACACCCGCCAAGCCCGCGGCCAAGCCCGCCACGAAAGTGACGGCCAAAGCCCCTGCCAAACCCATGGCCAAGCCAGCCGCAAAACCTGCCGCCAAAGTCGCCGCCAAACCCGTGGTGGCCGCCAAAACACCTGTCAAAGCACCCGCCAAAGCGCCCGTGAAAGCAGCCTCCGCTAAGCCAACTGCCAAGCCTGCGGCGAAAACCGCCCCCGCTGTCAAAGGCAAGGCGACGGCCAAGGGCAAAGGCCCGGTACTGGGAGACGATCTTCCCGACCTGGAAGCCGAATTTGCCGAAGAAACCCCTGCGGCCGCAGGCGAAAAGGTCAAACCCCTGCGCATGAAAATCAGCAAGGCCAAAGAGCGCGCCTTGATGAAAGAGTTCGGCCTGGACGAGGCCATCCTCTCCGAAGAAGACCTGGCCAAGCGCCGCCTGCGCCTGAAAACCCTGATCAAGATGGGCAAAACCCGGGGTTACCTGACCCACGGCGAGATTTCTGACCACTTGCCCGACAAATTGGTCGATGCCGAAACCATGGAAGTGGTCATCACCATGTTGAACGACATGGGTGTGGCGGTGTACGAACAAACGCCGGATGCAGAAACCCTGCTGATCACCAACACCGGCCCCACCGTGGCCAGTGAAGAAGAGGCCGAAGAAGAAGCCGAAGCCGCTTTGTCCACCGTGGACAGCGAGTTTGGCCGCACCACCGACCCGGTGCGCATGTACATGCGCGAAATGGGCACGGTGGAGCTGCTCACCCGCGAAGGCGAAATTGAAATCGCCAAGCGCATCGAAGGCGGCTTGATGGACATGATGGCCGCCATCAGCGCCTCGCCTGCCACCATTGCCGAAATCCTTCGCCTGGCCACAGACATCCGCGAAGACAAGGTGGTCATCTCCACCATCGTCGATGGCTTCAGCAACGCCAACGAGGCCGACGACTATGTGGCCGAAGAAGACTTTGACGAATTCGACGAAGCCGACGACGACGACGGCAAAGGCGGCTCCAAAGCGCTGACCAAAAAGCTCGAGGAGCTCAAGCGCGAAGCCCTGGATCGTTTTGACCGCATCGCCAGCTTGTTTGAAAAGGTTCACAAGGCCTACGACAAAGAAGGCTACGGCACGCCCAATTACATGAAGGCGCAAAAGGCCTTGAGCGAAGAGCTCATGACCATCCGCTTCACCGCCCGCACCATCGAGCGCTTGTGCGAAATGGTGCGCGCCCAAGTCGAAGACGTGCGCAAAAAAGAGCGCCAACTGCGCCGCATCATCGTTGAAAAATGCGGCATGCCGCAAGACGTGTTCATCAAAGACTTCCCCAACAACTTGCTCAACCTCAAGTGGGTGGAAAAGCAAGCCGCTGCGGGCAAGCCCTGGTCAACCACCATGGCGCGCAACATCCCGCCCGTGCAAGAGTTGCAGCAGCGCCTGATTGAGCTGCAAACCCGTGTGGTCGTGCCTTTGGCCGAGCTCAAGGACATCAACAAGCGCATGAACCAAGGCGAGGCCAATTCACGCCACGCCAAGAAAGAGATGATCGAGGCCAACCTGCGCTTGGTCATATCGATTGCCAAAAAATACACCAACCGTGGTTTGCAGTTCTTGGATTTGATCCAAGAAGGCAACATCGGTTTGATGAAGGCCGTGGACAAGTTCGAATACCGCCGTGGCTACAAGTTCTCGACCTATGCCACCTGGTGGATTCGCCAGGCCATCACCCGGTCGATCGCTGATCAGGCCCGCACCATCCGCATCCCGGTGCACATGATCGAAACCATCAACAAGATGAACCGCATCAGCCGCCAACACTTGCAAGAGTTTGGTTTTGAGCCCGATGCCTCCATCCTGGCCGAGAAGATGGAAATCCCCGAGGACAAGATCCGCAAGATCATGAAGATCGCCAAGGAGCCCATCTCCATGGAAACCCCCATCGGTGACGACGACGACTCGCACCTGGGCGACTTCATCGAAGACAGCGCCAACACCGCACCCATAGAGGCGGCCATGCAAGCGGGCTTGCGCGATGTGGTCAAAGACATCCTCGACGGACTCACGCCGCGCGAAGCCAAGGTGTTGCGCATGCGCTTTGGCATTGAAATGTCCACCGACCACACCCTGGAAGAAGTGGGCAAACAGTTTGACGTGACGCGCGAGCGCATCCGTCAAATCGAAGCCAAGGCCTTGCGCAAGTTGAAGCACCCCAGCCGCAGCGACAAACTGCGCAGCTTCATCGACACCATTTAAGCCGCGAACGGCCATGAAAAAGGACGCCCTCGGGCGTCCTTTTTTTGGGGGTCATGGCTTGAGCAGTGGGTCGGCAGGTTCAGGCTGCGACCTTGGCATTCACCAAGTGAGTTGGGTCAACAGCTCGGTGCTCGCATCGTCCTGTATGCAAATACGCTGGTGTCCACCTCGGCGTTTAGGCAAACACCTCGGTGTCCACCTCTGAGTTGGCCTGGTCGTTGTAGCGGTTGCCCACCACGTTGTGCTGGCCAATCATGGCCTCTAGGCGCAGCATGAGATCCGCATTGAGCTTCACATCCAAGGCACCCAAGTCGTCGTGCAAATGGTCGATGGACGTGGTGCCGGGGATGGCAACGATGTGCGGCGCTTTGTGCAGCAGCCAAGCGATGGCCAGTTGCGAAGGGCTGCAACCGAGTTCTTGCGCCAGGGCCAAGTACGGCGGCAGCAATTGCAAATTGTGCGGGAAGTTCTCGGCGTTGAAGCGCGGCATGCCGCGGCGGATGTCTTTGGCGTCGAGTTGGTCGATGTCAATCGGCTTGCCGCACAAAAACCCTCGCGCCACGGGGCTGAAGGCCACAAAGGTGGTGCCCAACTCGCTGCAAGCATCGAGCACGGCGATTTCGGGGTTGCGCGTCCACAGCGAGTATTCGGTTTGTACCGCTGCGATGGGGTGCACCGCATGGGCTTTGCGCAAGGTGTTGGCCGAGACCTCGGACAAACCAATGCTGCGAATCTTGCCGGCGCGAATCAAATCGCTCAAACCGCCCACGCTGTCTTCGATGGGGACTTTTTTGTCCCAGCGGTGCAGGTAGTACAAGTCAATCACATCGGTTTTCAAACGCCGCAGGGCGTCTTCGCAGGTTTGGCGCAAGGTGGCCGGTCGGCCATCGATGACGCGCACCAATTTGCCGTCGCCTTGCACGTCCACGCCTTGCATGCCGCACTTGCTGGCCAGGGTGAAGCGTTGCCGATGGGGCGACAAAGCCTTGCCCACCAATTGTTCGCTCACGCCAAAGCCGTACAAGGCGGCGGTATCAAAGTGGGTGACACCGGCATCCAAAGCGGTGAGCAACAAGCGCTCGGCCTGCTCGGGCGGTGTTGGGTTGCCATAGGCATGACAAATGTTCATGCAGCCCAGGCCAATGGGCGAGACTTGAAACGGCCCCAGGGCGCGCGTGCTCATGAGAATTGTTGCTCCAAGTCGTGCAGCACCTGGTAGCAGGGCAACACTTGGGCCACGCTGGCGTTGGGCTCGCGGCCCTCTTGAATGGCGGCAAAAAACTCGCGGTCTTGCAGCTCAATGCCGTTCATCGATACCGCCACCTTGGACACATCAATTTGCTCTTCTTTGCCGGTGAACAAGTCGTCGTAACGTGCCAAATAAGTGGCCGTGTCGCCAATGTAGCGGAAGTAGGTGCCCAAAGGGCCGTCGTTGTTGAAGCTCAGGCTCAAGGTGCAAATGGCGCCATTGGCGGCTTGGAGTTGAATGCTCATGTCCATGGCAATGCCCAGCGCGGGGTGAATCGGGCCTTGCACCGCATTGGCTTTGACAATCGGGCTGCCCGCCTGGTAGGCAAACAAATCCACCGTGTGCGCCGCATGGTGCCACAGCAAGTGGTCGGTCCAGCTGCGCGGCTGGCCCAAAGCATTCATATTGGTGCGCCGAAAGAAATAGGTTTGCACGTCCAGTTGTTGGATGTTGAATGCGCCGGCCTTGATTTTTTGGTTCACATACTGGTGGCTGGGATTGAAGCGCCGGGTGTGGCCGCACATCGCCACTTTGCCGCTGGACTTGGCCAGGTCGACCACGGCCTTGGCGTCCTTCCAGCTGTCGGCCAGGGGGATCTCCACTTGCACATGCTTGCCCGCTTGCAAACACGCCAACGACTGCGAGGCGTGCATTTGGGTGGGGGTGCACAAAATCACCGCGTCCACCTCTTTGATTTTCAAGCTGTCATTCAAGTCGGTACTGACATGGGCGATGCCGTACTTTTGGGCCACTTCTTGGGTTTTGGCAAGCTCACGCCCCACCAAAGAAATGACTTCAACGCCAGCGATGTTTTTGATGCCGTCCAAATGCTTGGTGCCAAAGGCACCCGCACCGGCCAGGGCTACTTTGATGGTCATATTGATTCCAAATGAAGTTGAATAATGAAACTGAGTTGAGTTTAATTCAGTGCGATGACAAAGTCTGAGACAGCGTCGCAAACGGCACCACCTTGGCGATGTCTGACAAAGGCCATGCATGCTCGACCGGAGCCACCACATAGGCGCGGCTGAGTTGCAGGTCGGCACAGGCGTTCCAAAAGCCTTTGGTGACGCGCGGCGCGTCAGACAACTTCATCTCAAAGCCGATGCGCTCACTGCCCGTATCGATCACGGCGTCCATTTCGGCACCTGCGCTGGTTCGGTAGAAATACAGCGACGCATTGTCCCCAAACCCTTGCGACATTTGCGCGGCCAAATGGTTGATGACCAAGCCTTCCCATGAATAGCCCGCCATGGGGTGACCTTGCAGGTCATGGGCTTGCCCGATGTTGAGCAAGGCATGGAGCAGACCCAGGTCTCTGAAATAAACCTTGGGCGACTTGACCAAGCGTTTGCCCAGGTTCACGAAATAAGGCGCCAGTTTTCGAACAATCAGCGCGTCGCAAAAAATATCCAAGTAGCGACTGACAGTGATGGGCGAAATCCCCCCCATGGCCACAGCCAGCGCAGAGGCATTGAACAGTTGCCCATGCTGATGCGCCAACATTCGCAAAAACCGCCACAGGGTTTCACTGGGAATGGTGATGCCCAAGGCCAACAGGTCACGCCGGACCAAGGACTGCAGGTAATCATTGCGCCAGCGCAATGATTTGGCATCTGTGGGTGCCAACAAGCTCAAAGGCATGCCACCACGCAACCAATACTGCTGGACAGCGAGCAATTGCGCCTGATGGGTCGACGAGGGCGCCAGCAAAGAGGATTGCACCTCATCCCACAGCAAGGGCGACAGTTCCAGGTAGCTGACACGCCCGGCCAAAGACTCGGCCGATTGGCGCAGCAACACACCGCTGGCCGAACCGAGCAACAAAAAGCGGCCAGCATGCCTGGCCGCGTCTATTTCTGGGCGCAACTGCGCAAATAATTCAGGGAAAGTTTGCACTTCGTCGATCACCACCAAATGGTTTCGATGTGCCGCAAAAAACGCAGCAGGGTTGTCCAGCCGCGCTCGATCGGCGGGCAACTCCAAGTCCAAGAAAACGGCACCCGGGGTTTGCTTGGCGATGTACCGCGCCAGCGTGGACTTGCCCACTTGACGGGCACCCAGCAACACAACCCCAGGGTAAAAGCTCAGGCGGTCTTGCAGTTCAGAGACAAATTGGCGTTCAATCATCCTTGCATTTTATGACTGTCAGTATCAAAATGCAAGGATAAATTTACTCTCTGACAGCCAACTCACCGGCCCGGGTTTTCCAAAATCATGTGCCCCACCGCCGTGTTGCTGGCGGGCACATGGTAGAAGCGGTGGCGCAGGTTCAACTTGGGCTGGGCGAGGCCTGGGGCCCGCTTGGCCACATCTTCCATGGCACCACGCGCGATCAACCACATCACCAACTCAATGCCTTCGCTGCCGGCCTCGCGCACGTAATCGATGTGGGGGATGTTGACAGCGGCTTCGGGGTCGTTGACCAGATGGTCCAAAAAGGCAGCGTCAAATTCTTTGTTGATCAGACCTGCGCGCGGGCCTTGCAACTGGTGACTCATGCCCCCAGTGCCCCAAATTTGCACGTTCAAATCTTGGTCAAAGCTGTTGATCGCATTGCGAATGGCACGCCCCAACTCAAAGCAACGTCGCCCGCTGGGTATCGGGTACTGAACCACATTCACGGCAAACGGAATCACCGGGCACGGCCAAGCCTGGGGCTGGCCACACATCAGCGACAAAGGCACGGTCAGTCCGTGGTCCACGTCCATTTTGTTGACGATGGTGAGATCAAAGTCTTGTTGGATGACCGAATGCGCAATGTGCGAGGCCAATTCGGGGTGACCATGCACCATGGGCACGGGCCGCGGGCCCCAGCCTTCGTCAGCGGGCTGAAACTGCGCGGCTGTGCCAATGGCAAAGGTGGGGATGAAGTCCAAGCTGAAAGCGGTGGCGTGGTCGTTGTAAACCAAAAACACCACGTCGGGCGGGTTGTCCTGGAGCCACTGCTTGGAATACTCGTAGCCTTTGAACACCGGTTGCCAATAGGGCTCAGTGGTCTTGCCCAGGTCCAGCGCGGCGCCAATGGCGGGGACGTGCGAGGTGTAAACGGAAGCGGAGATGTGTGCCATGGTCAAGCCTTTGCTTTTTGGCCAGCGCGGCCTTGGGGTTGTCGGTGGGCCTGGGCGTCACCGTCTTCGCCGACCACGCGGTTGCCATTGGCGGAGCGTCCACCGGCGACCATCATGTTGCGGTACTCGTCCTCGGTCATGCCGGTCATGCTGCCGGCCATTTGCTGAAAGCTTTTGCCGTCGGTGGCGCCAATCTTGGCCAAGAAGTAAATGTTGCCGCCTGTGCTGATGCACCAGTTGAGGTCACGTGCGATCACCGCATCTTTTTGCTCTTCGGTCATGTCCCACTCGTCGAGGTAGGCGCGCTCATTGGCTTTGAAGCGCTCGCGGTTGTCGGCCTTCATCAAGGACATGCAAAACTGGTTTAACCAGTAGCCGCGGCGCGACTGCTCGGCGTCAAAAATGGTGGTGCCTGGGACGTCCAGGTAGGGTTTATCCAGTGCCATGATTCAGCCTTTCCAAAGTTCGGGCCAATAAAGCCGGGTAGGGTTATCGACCAATAAGCGGCGCTGCAAATCTGCGGTGGTCGCAATGTGGGGAATGAAGTCGACCAACAAACCGTCGTCGGGCATGTGGTCTTTCAAGTTGGGGTGCGGCCAATCGGTGCCCCACAGCACGCGATCGGGAAATGTCTCGACCACGTGGCGGGCAAAGGGCACGACATCGCGGTAGGCGTTGCGCTGGCCATTCAGCGCCGCAGGGCCTGCCAGCGACAAGCGCTCGGGGCAAGTGACCTTGCTCCACACGTTTTCGTGTTGCTGCATGAACTTCATGAACAGCGCAAACTCAGGGCCATCCACCGGTTGGTTCACATTTGGACGACCCATGTGATCAACCACCACGGTGGTGGGCAGCGCGGTGAAAAAGTCCCACAACTCGGGCAGATCCACGGCTTCGAAATAAATCACCACATGCCAGCCCCAGGCTTTGATGCGGGTGGCGATTTCCAACAGCTCGTCTTTGGGGGTGAAGTCCACCAAGCGTTTGACAAAGTTAAAGCGCACACCGCGCACACCGGCGTCGTGCATGGCCTGCAACTCGGCATCGGTGACGCTGCGTTTGACCGTGGCCACGCCACGTGCCTTGCCACCTGAATGCAGCAAGGCGTCGACCATGGCGCGGTTGTCGGCGCCGTGGCAGGTGGCTTGCACCACCACGTTTTTGGCAAAGCCCAAGTGGTCACGCAGCGCATACAACTGGTGCTTGGACGCGTCGCAAGGCGTGTATTTGCGCTCAGGGGCGAAGGGGAACTCCGCCCCCGGGCCAAACACATGGCAATGCGCATCCACCGCGCCAGCGGGCAACACAAATTGGGGCTTGCTCGGGCCGGCGTACCAGTCCAGCCAACCGGGTGTTTTTTCAAAATTCATGAACTTGGGGCTTTCTTCAATCGGGTTTGATGTTGGCTTGTCGCACCAAGGCGGTGTAGCGTTGCCGCTCGCTGCGGATCAGTTGAGCCAAAGCCTCTGTTGGACCGGGCGTGACATCGCCCCCCACAGAGGTGAGCTTTTCTCGCACGTCTTTACTTTGCAGCCCTTTTTGCACCGCCTCATGCAATTGCCGCAACACAGCCGGTGGTGTGCCGGATGGGGCCAACAAGCCGTACCACACCGATGCCTCAAACCCGGGGAAGCCAGACTCCGCAATGGTGGGCACATCGGGAAAGATGGCGCTGCGCTGTGGGCTGAGCACAGCCAGCACCTTGAGCTTGGCATTTTTGACATGGGGCCAAACCTCCAAGGCATTGACCGCCACCAAAGGCAATTGACCGCCCAGCACGTCGGTGATGGCGGGCGCACCGCCACGGTAGGGAATGTGTTGCAGGGAAATGCCCGCTGCGTGCGCAAACAACTCCACCGCCAAGTGCGGCGTCGAACCGTTGCCCGGTGAGCCATAGGCAATGGTTTTGGGCTTTGCTTTCGCGGCGACCAGCAAGGCACCAATGCCATCGAATGGGGCCAGGGCTTGCGCGGCCAATACCACCGGCACACGGCCAATCAAGGCAATCGGGGCCAGGTCGCGCTCGGCATCAAAGGGCGGGGGCTGGAACAAGGCCATGTTGGAGGCCAAGGCGTTGGCCGCGAGCATCAAAGTGTGGCCATCGGGCTCGGCCGTGATGACCGCCTTGACAGCGATATTGGTGCTGGCACCCGGCTTGTGTTCGATCACCACCGCTTGGCCCAAGGAGGCCGAGAGGCTTTGGCCGATGGTGCGCGCCACCACGTCCACCGCCCCGCCCGGGGGGTAGCCAATCACGATCTTGATGGGCTTGGTGGGGTAGGCCTGGGCCATGAGTGCAGGGGCCCACAGGCCAGCCAGCACCAGCGCCGCACAACGCAAAAATAGACGCATCAGTCGACGTAGACCAAACCGGCCTTCTCTAGCGGCGCGCGCATGTTGAACATGTCTAAACCCAGTTCACCATTGGCGAGTTTGGTGCGCTTTTCACCTTCGTTGGCCTCGCGGGCAGCCGCCGCATCGGCGGCTTGCGCTGCAAATTCAGCGGGCACCACCACCACGCCGTCATCGTCGGCCACGATGGCGTCGCCCGGGTTGACCAAGGCACCGGCGCAGACCACGGGGAAATTGACATAGCCCAAGGTGGACTTGACCGTGCCCTTGGCACTGATGCATTTGCTCCACACGGGAAAGCCCATGGCGGTCAACTCGGACACATCGCGCACACCGGCATCGATCACAAAACCGTGGGCACCCCGCGCTTTGAAGGAGGTGGCGATCAGGTCGCCAAAGTAACCATCGGTACACGGCGCGCTGATGGCCGCGACCACGATGTCGCCAGGTTGCACCAACTCACAAGCCACGTGCAGCATCCAGTTGTCACCCGGGTGCAGCAGCACTGTCAGTGCCGTGCCCGAGACCCGGGCACCGGGGTAAACCGGGCGCATATAGGTGTGCAACATGCCCACCCGACCCATGGCTTCGTGCACGGTGGCCACGCCGTATTTGGCCAGGCGTTCCACCGCCGTTTTGTCGGCGCGGTGGATGTTGCGTTTGACTTTGCCCATGTTGTTCATTTCAGTGACCTTTCTGTTTTAACAAGCTGTCCAAGCGGGGGAACACGCGGCGCACATTGCCTTCATAAATGGCGTGCCGATCGGCATCGCTCAAAATTTTGCTGGCCTGGATGTAGCGCTTGGTGTCATCATAATAGTGACCAGTTTGCGGGTCGATGCCGCGCACTGCACCAATCATCTCGGAGGCAAACAGCACGTTTTTGACCGGGATCACGGTGTTGAGCAAATCAATGCCGGGCTGGTGGTAGACACAGGTGTCAAAGAAAATGTTGTTGAGCAAATGCTCTTCGAGCAATGGCTTTTTCAGCTCTTGCGCCAAACCACGAAAGCGGCCCCAGTGGTAGGGCACAGCGCCGCCGCCATGCGGGATCAAAAACTTCAGTGTCGGAAAGTCTTTGAACAAATCGCTGTTGAGGCACTGCATGAAGGCCGTGGTGTCGGCGTTCAAATAATGCGCGCCGGTGGTGTGAAAGCAAGCATTGCAGCTGGTGGACACATGGATCATGGCGGGCAGGTTGTGCTCGACCATCTTTTCGTAAATCGGGTACCAGTGGCGGTCGTTCAGGGGTGGGCTGGTCCAGTGGCCGCCCGAGGGGTCGGGGTTCAAATTGATGCCCACCGCGCCGTATTCTTTGACACAGCGCTCCAACTCGGGGATGCAAGTGGCCGGGTCCACACCAGGCGACTGGGGCAGCATGGCCACGGGCACAAAGTTGTCGGGGAACAGTTTGGACACCCGAAAGCACAGCTCGTTGCAAATCGCCGCCCAGGTGCTGGACACCTGAAAGTCGCCAATGTGGTGTGCCATGAAGGACGCACGGGGTGAGAACAGGGTGATGTCGCTGCCGCGCTCTTTCATCAGCTTGAGTTGGTTGGTCTCGATGCTGTGGCGCAGGTCGTCGTCGCTGATTTTCAGATCTGCCGCTTTGGGCATCTTGGCGGGGTCTTGGATGCCCGCGATTTGCTGGTTGCGCCAATCGTCCAGCGCTTTGGGCGCGGTCGTGTAATGGCCGTGGCAGTCGATGATGAGAGACATGGTTTTCCTCAATGAAACAAGAAATAAAAACTCAAACCCAATGCATGCCGTGCCGGCGCTTGATGGGCTCCACCTCGGCACTGGCCAAAAAATCCATCCAAGCGCGCACGGCTGGCGCGCGCTGTGCATCGGCTGCGGCGGCCTGGCCCATGCCGGTGGAAAACACGCTGATGTAGGCCACATCGGGGGACAACTCACCCAACAAGGTGATGCCTGGCAACGACATCAATTCGCTGAGTTGCTGAAAGCCCAAACTGGCCTCGCCCCGGGCCAACAAAGCCCCCACAGGCACGCCTGGTGGGGCTTGCAACAAACGGCCTTGCATGACCGCGGTGATGCCCCACTGGTCAAACAACTTTTGCAAATAAACGCCGCTGGGGCCGGTGGAGAAAGCCACTTTCGTCGCCGCCAGCACTGCCGCCTTGAGCGCTGCCGCGCTGCCAATGTCGGGGCGTGGCGCGCCTTGGGGAACGGCCACCGCCACGGGCGAGCGCACCCAGTCCACCCGCGAGCCCGCCAACACGTGACCAGCGGCGATCAAACGATCGATGGCG
>Ga0214919_10011230_pt1 | contig 11194 bp, 12 predicted proteins | sample LL1503_MetaG_FD_177994 | JGI IMG/M metagenome (GOLD analysis project Ga0214919, IMG submission 177994) | Freshwater microbial communities from Lake Lanier, Atlanta, Georgia, United States - LL-1503 | ecosystem: Environmental > Aquatic > Freshwater > Lake | place: USA: Georgia | collected...
ATAAATTTAAATGTCATTATATTTAATTTTTATATTAATAGGAACTTTAATAGTTTTATTACAAGTTTTTTTAATGTATTATAGACCTGATAAAATTAAAATAGAAACATTTGAAAACCAACTAAACCAACTAAATAAACTAGATTATACTTTATCATTCCCAGATGTTGAAGAAATACAAAATAAAATAGCGACAAAACAATATTTTAATTTTTTCAAAGAAATTGATGCTAGAGCAAGAGGTTTTTCATTTTCTTTAGAAGACTTTAAAAAAACTTACATCTCTAGCATCATCCCATTTAAAGAAAGTGATAAAACTAATTTTACTAAATTTTATAATGATGTCGTTAAATCAATACCTAGAGATGAACTATCTAAATTTTTAATCCCTAATCTTAAAGTTGCAAAAGTTAAAGGTATTGAAAATGCCTTTCCACACACACACGAAGATATCATTTTTTTTGATAAATCTTATTACACAAAACTTAAAAATTATGATTCTCTTAAAAATTACCAAGAACAAGCAAATACATTAATTCACGAAATAGTTCATATAAAACAACGACAAAACCCAGTTCTTTACGATGATTTATACCGGCAATGGGGATTTCAATCAATTAGCTTACAATACTTAAAAAATAATTTACAAGATTCAATTACATCTAGAATTAGATTAAATCCTGACGAATTACCTCATTACCGTTTTTGGGTTTGGAAGAATCAAGTTCTTCCTCTAGTTATTTATTCATCTTTTGATGTTTCTAATATCAATCAAATAAATTATATAGGAATTGATTGGAACAGTAATCTTAAAATGAAAAAAAAACAATTAACAGATTGGACTGAATATAATCAGTTTTTTGGTATCTCTAGGAATAATTACCATCCAATAGAAATCCTAGCTGAATATTACTCAATCTATTATCAAGAATTAATTAATAAAAAAAGTACTAATAATACTAATAATACTAATAATACTAATAATACTAATAATACTAATAATACTAATAAAAATAGTAATACATCACAAGGATATATTATTTTTAAAAATTATATTAAAAATAATTAAAACTCAATAATTAATCAAATGATTTTTTATAAAATTATTAATATTATTAATATTATTTTTTAAAATTAATTTTATTAATCTTAAATTTACCTAAAAAAATAAAAAAACCTAAAAAATTAACAATCTGTATACATCATATTACGCACAAATTTTTTATTTTTATTTTTTGCAAGAAATTTTAATTCATTTATTTTAGTATCTAATATTTCTCTTTGTTTTTCAAATTCTTTATTCATTTCAATAGACTTCAATGATAATTCATCTTTAAAAATAAATAATTTACCTTCTTGTTCCATTAATGTTTCATTTAAAACACTTAAATTATTTTCTTTAATTTGTAATTTTTTTTCAATTTCATTAAGAAATGCTTCACGTGCTTTTAATTCAGCCATTTTCTTCTTTGAATAGCAAATCCCCATTTTATTATTTTTAAAAATTAAATTAAAAAAATTAAATTCAATTTTATTACTTTTAAATTTACCTAAAAAACTTTTTTTTAAAAAGTTTATTATATTTTTTGTTAAAACTTTTTTCTAAAAAATTTAACTAAAAAAAGTTGTTAGTTCTAGGATGTGGTTATTAGCATCTTCAACTCCCCAATTAAATAATTCTCTAGACCATTCAATATCACTCCAACACCAAAACCAAGAATATTTAGTTTCTCTCCACCTATCTTTTTTAACAATAAACGTAGGAACATTATTTAAAGGTTGTGGAAAAGAATTAATGAGAGCACCATCAATATAACGATCACCTCTAAATTTTCCAGTTAATTTAAACTTATCAAATACTGGAACAAATGCAGATGCCATTATTCCATCTAATAAATCTTCATTACTTTTCCAATCACTTATAGTATGTGATTTAAAACTAGGAATATGTGTTAAAGAACAATGTAATTTACCAACTGCTTTTTGATAAGTATTTTCACCTAATTTATTTAACTCTTTTAATGTTGATTTACGAACTATATCATTCCAATTATAAAAAGCACCTAATTTATACTGATTTACTTCATTTAAAAAAGGCTCATTCCATTCCTTAATATAATTAGGAACATCCATATCTAAAGCTAATAATAAAGCAGGAAAACAACCAGCAGACGATCCAGTTATTAAAGTGTCTTCTAATTGTTCTTTAAAATTTTCTTGGATAACAGAAGCAATACCTAGAGAATAATTATACATCCCTCCACATCCTCCAAATACTAATTGTCTTTTATATTTTTTATTTTCATTATCTTCAACTTTTTCATTATCTTCAACTTTTTCACTATTTTCACTCATTATTTTATTATAAAATAAACTTTTTTAAAAGTTTTAACTAAAATATTATTTAATATTAAAATAATATTTTTAAAAAGAAGTTTTAACATACAAATTTTAAGAATAATAAAATAAAATGCAATTACCATTTATCTTAAAAGCCGGATTTGCTTCTCTAGGTTCAGGAACAATAACACAATCATCAGGTTTTGTTTTTCTTTATTTTACAAAAGACCCTATAATGACTTTATTATACATTTTAGTTGTTGGTAATATTCTAGGTTTTTTTACACAAAGTTATATCCATGGATATGGACCTAAAAGTATTATATTAGATTTTGTTGTTAAATGGTTATTAGTTGCTTCTTTTGGTATATTTCTTAATTACAAAATTTTTAATTATTTAAGCAATGAAAAACATATCAGTGAATTTAAAAACAAATACAAAGATGTAAGACTAGATATCATTAATTATTCTTTAATTTTAACAACAATTGGAATTGTCTTTTTAATATGGAATTATCATATGAGAAAGAGATTTGTTTTTGTTGAATATAATAACCCTTATTTAAATTTATTAATTTTAATATTAATTAGTTTAGTTATAACAATTGATAGATTTTTAATATTTAAAAGTTTAAATAAAAACTTATTGGATACTTATCACTTTTTAATGTTAAAAAGTCATTAAATGATTTTTATATTTAAAAGTTTATCTTATTAATAATTAAAAATATAATAAAATATATTAAAATATAATGGAAATACCTTTAGTAATTAAATCTCTAGGAGTAGCAACATTAACAGGAACAATAACACAAGTAACTGCTTATTTGATTTTATGGTCAACAAAAAATCCTTTAATTACTATTTTATGGATTGAGGTATTTGGAAATGTAATTGCTTATATAGCACAAAGTTATATTCATGGATTTAAGAGAGTTGTTGGAGGTATGATTTTAAGATGGGCTATTGAATTATGTTTAAGTCTCTATCTAGGTGTTAAAATATATCAATATCTAGATAATCTAAAAAAAGTAAAAGAATTAAAAAAAGGTTTAAAAGGTTGGAAATTAGATATGTTAAATTATATTGTCATAACAACTGCAGTTATGATTGTTTATTTTGCTTGGAGTTTTGTAATGAGACGTGATTACATTTTTATCTATCGTAATGAAGGAGATAGTAATACAAAAGATATTGTTCTTTTATTAATATCAGCAGCTGTTATTGGTTTAGACCAATATTTAACTAGGAAAAATAAAATTGATAATAAAATTGATAATAAAATTGATAATAAACATTAAAATAATAAAAATAATAAAAAAAATATAATTTATTAATATATTTTCTAAAAATATTATAATGTTGAGTGTCTAATTTATTGTTAATTAACACTCTCAATTTTAATTACGTTGTGATTGATAACATAGTTCATGTTTCCATAAGTGTCCTTCGTGAAGTCCATGGTAGATGAAGTCTTGCCGCTGCGTGACACAATCTTCTCCTTGTGGGTGATTGACCCATCGCTGTCAAAATAGGTCTCCTTTTCCACAAATTGCTTGTTCTTCAAGTTTGTCTTACGAGAGACAAAGCTAATTGTGCCGTGATCCACGCTGACAATCCAGTATAATTCTTTCTTGTTGATGACAACTTCGGTGCAGTCAACTTGGAAAGTTGGATTTGAGTCAAGGACATTGGAATCCCTCTCCAAAATGCCCTTGACAAGCTGACCCTGACGTGCATTTAGCACAAGAATCATGGCTTGCAAAACTGCATTAGCATTAAAAAGCTTAAAAGGCTTAAAAGGCATCTTTGATTTTTTATCTAATTTAATAAATATTTTATTTCAATTTTACAATTTAATTATACCTAAAAATACTAAAAATCTTTTAAAAATCTTTTAAAAATCTTTTAAAAATCTTTTAAAAATCTTTTAAAAATCTTTTAAAAATCTTAAATTTAAATAATGTTTATTTAATTTTGAATCAGGTGGATTGATAATAATATTAATTCCATTTAGTTTTGTATTTTGATTAAAATATTTTCCATCTTTTTTAATATCATTTTCACGATAAAAAATTGATTTTTTATATAATTCAATCATTTTTTTATTTCCTAGAATCTTAAGAACTGAATACAAATCAAGCATATTATTATAAACTGATGGTTCATTATTTTTACCATCAATATTAATATCAACATTATTATTATTATTTTTATTATTACCAATTAAACATTTATTACAAACATCTGATAAAAACTTTTTAGATTTTTTATTATGAATAACATCTAGAATAGTTTGATAATTTTCTTTAAATAATTTTAGAAAATCTTTATAGTAATATGTATCAATAATTGTAAAATTTGAATATTCATTTTCTTCATCAATTGTTCTTACTAAATAATCCATACACAAGATGATTAACTTTTCAATAAAACTTATATTATTATTAACATCAATAACATCAAAAATTTTAGATAAATTTCTAGTATTAAATCCATTTCCATAAACATAGCTTTGATGAGCAATTATATAATCAGTTAAATCATGAAATTGATATAAAAGTTCAAAAGTTGAAGAATAACAACAATCAAAACAAATAGCATTAAATTTCATATTATTTTTAATAAATGTATGATAAATCATCTCAAAATCAACTGTATAATCATCAGTATAACATTTCCAACCATTACAATGTCCTCCAAAAACAAAAACTGAATTTAAATTTTCATATTTTTCTTGATATTTCTTTTTCTTTTGATTTTTTTTAACAATTTCAATAAAATTTTGAAAAGTTTTATCACTAAAAAAACTAACTGGACTAATTTGAACTATTTTATGTTTTCCATTTTCAATATGAATAAATGATGCAAAATTTTTAGTATACATCATAATATCTATCATACAATTACTGTTTTGTGTAGTTGCCGAAAGTAATTTATAAATATCTTGATATGTCCATTGTTCTAAATCAGTTTTAGCAAAAATATACTCAATAATATGTGTATATGTTTTTTTATATGTTTTTTTTTGTCTTTTATTTTCTTTTTGTATTTTTAATGTTTTATGAAACTTTTTTAAAAGACTAGTTGATTTTATATCTAGAAATGATTGTTTATTTTTTTTAGTTAGCATTTATTATTTTATTTAAATAAAGATATTTAAAAGTTAATAAAAAGTTAATAAAAAGATATTTAAAAGTTAAATAAAAAGTTAATAAAAAAAATTATAAATTTTATTTATTTAAAACAGAAATTATCTAAAACTTAAACTTTAAATCTTGACATCAAAATTACTGCAAACACCGTTGAGCAACCCTTCAAAGAAGTCTGTTTGCTTTTGACAATGGTATAATTCACCATTGCGCGCCTTCTTTGCGTTGATGTTGATGAAAAAGAAAGACGAGTAAAGGAGCGCACGGAAGATGTCAAAAAGACACTTCAGTTTCTCATTGCCTTCCTTCTTTGACTGGCGAATGATTGACCGGATGACCCCATAACATTTGTGATTCTTGCAACGTTCACAACCATTGCACTTGAACTGCCCCTTTTGGACACCATCAAAAAAGATATCAATAAAAGCTGCTACAAAGCTGTTGTAGCAAGGATTTCCTTGTCCTAGGTCAAAAACTTGTGGAATGACTTGACGCAAAACCTCCAATGCCTCCTCCCACGACATGGAAGGGTCATCCTTAAGGACTTCCGGCTCTTCTTGAGCCTTTGCGGGAACCTTTGATTCTCCTGCACTTGATGGACCACGAATCACCACTGTTTCAGGGATTTCTTTGATGGTCACCTTAAGTGCCGGCGCTTGAACACTTGGAACAATGCTTGTTGAGGTGTGCAAACGAAGCATTTCAAGCATTTTCAAAAGTTCTTTCATGGTTGCTTGAGGGTTTTCTTTCCGCAGCTGAATAAGCTGTTGTGCACGTGATGACATTTTTTTTAATATAATATTAATATAATTTTAAATTTCAATTTTGTTAATTAATATTAATCTAAAAAATCTATTTAAAAAAAAAATATTTTTTAATATATAATATAAACTTCAAACTATCTTATTGGATAGTTTGGTAGTATTGACCAATGAGAAACAATGCGTGCTCACGCATATCTTGGTCAGCACAGAAGCGCCCATTGTCAAACATGCCGTTGACACCTGCAATCTTCAAATTTTCAACTGCCATTTGAAAAATGGACAGTGTCTCTTCGCTTTTTTCACAAAAAGCTTGAGAAATCTTTTCCTTAAAAGCATCATGCTTGGCGAGCTTACATCCGCCACGCAGGCAAGGCACATCAAAGAAACGATGCTCCTCCTCCTTAATTGAAAGACAATGCAACAAATTGGCAAGAATTTCTTGACCAAATGTCTGCACACAGACAGTGTCAACTTCAAGAATCTGACACATAGCCTGCACAATTGTCAAGAAATCATTTTCCTTGACAAAACCACCTTTCTTGGTTTTGTAGGGGTCAAACTTGACCAGCTGAACCGCTGATGAGGCAGCGCCTTTCTTGCCCTTCGGTGCCGGAGCAACTGAGGGAGCCTTGGTCGATGATGGCGGCGGAAGCGCAGCTGCAGCTGCTACTTTTTGCGCAAAAGTAGGCGCCTTGATAGCCACGGTAGGCTCTTTCTTGGCTGACTTAGCAGTCGGCTGCTGGACAATGTCCGCGCCACCAACGCTGTCATTTTCGGGGTCTTCTGCAAGCAGCTTCTCAATCTGCTCATTCTTGGCGAGCTCCTTCTTCAACTTGCTGAGCTGAGCATTGAAATTATCCAGCTCTTGCTTGTTGCTTTCTTGCTTCTCGCACAACTCATCCAGCTGCTGAGTGTAGGCATCATCAATCGACTGCTTTTCAGCAATCAGGATTGAGATTTCTTCAATCTTGAGCTTGATGGCGGAAATGAGATCCTTGATTTGCTCCTCCATCGAGGTGGGCTCCGGAGCTGCAGACTTGGATTTCTCCTCAACAGCAGCAGCGGCGGCGGCGCGCTTCTCAGCCTTCTTCTGCTGACCCTTGCTCAGGGCTTGCTCTTGCTTCTCAACAATTTCAAGCTTGAGCGACATCTTTAACTAAACTTTAAAAGTTTTTTGTAATTATCATATTAAATATTACTGATTTCAATTTTTTAATTATATGAAAGTCCAAAATTGCTTTTTATTATTTTTTTAAAACTTTTCTTTAAAAACTATAAAAGAAAGATAAAAGATGAGTATTTATTTTGGAGCCCATACAAATATTTCAAATGGTGTTTTAAATGGTTTAAAATACATAACAAATATTGGAGGAAATGTCAGTCAAATCTTCCTAGGAAACCGTTTATCATCACAACTAAAATATAAAACAAAACTAACACAAGAACAAAAAACAGAAATCAAGCAATATTTAAAAGAAAACAACCATAAATTATTTGTCCATGCTTGTTATGTTTTAAACCTTGCTAGTAAACCTCCTACTAGTCCAGCTATTCAATATCAACTAGATAGCCTTAGATATGACCTAGAATTAGGTGATGAAATTGGTTCAAGTGGATTAGTTATACATTTAGGTAATCAAATGAAATTAACAAAAGAAGAAGCTTATTCTAATATGGTTAAATGTGTTATGAAAGTTATTGATACATCAAAAGGTAATGGAAGAATACTCCTAGAAACCTCTGCCGGTGCTGGTTCACAAATTGGAGTCAGTTTAGATGATTTAACTACTTTATGGAATTTATTTCCCGCTAAATATCATCCTAGAATTGGTATTTGTATTGATACTGCTCATATTTTTAGTGCAGGAATACCAATTAATAAACCAGATGAAATCAATAAATATTTTAAATTATTTGATGAAAAAATAGGCATTAAACATCTTTATTTAATTCATTTAAATGATTCTAAAGCTAAATTCAATGCTAGAGTTGATAGACATGAAAACCTAGAAGAAGGCTTTATTTTTAACCCTGATAAAGAAGGTTCTGTTAAAGCCTTACAAAATATTTTATTATTTCTAGTTAAACATAAAATACCCGCACTACTAGAAACACCAGGTGATGGTTCACTTAAAGAACCACAATCAGGGTCATATCAATTCCAACTAGAATTAATTAAAAAATTAGTTAAAGATTATAAAAAATTACCTAAAGCCTCAATTAATTTATTACCTAAATATCTATCAAAATCACATTCTAAAACACAAAAAACAAAAACAAAATTGAATTTAAATAATCATTCATTAAAGAAAACTAAATTAAAACAATCAAAACAATCAAAACAATCAAAACAATCAAAACAATCTAAATCTAAATTAAAAATGACTGATAATCAAACAGCTGGTAAAAGCTCTTTTGCAGAACAAGAACCTAATAAAACAATTATTAAATTATTGATGGAATTAGGAGATTTATTAAAGAAAGAAAAAGATTTTTTTAGAAGCCGTGCTTTACAAACTGCTTCTATTATTTTACGTGAATTTGATGAAAAGATTGAAAATTCACAACAATTAAAAGGCATACCTAGAGTTGGAAAAGGTACAATTGAAAAAGTTGAAGAAATCTTAAAAACTGGAACAATGAAAGAACTAGAAGACTTGAAAAATAAACAAAAAGGCATTTCTAGTGACACAAAAGACCCAAAAGTTAAACTCCTAGAAGATTTAGAAAGCATTCTAGGTATTGGTCCTGTTTTAGCTAAAAAATTAATTAAAAATGGTGTTACTTCTCTAGATGATTTAAAAGAAAAAGTTGAAAAAAAAGAAATTGAATTAACACATCAACAAACTGTTGGTTTAATGTATCATAATGATTTAGATAAATTAATACCTAGAGAAGATGCACATAATATCTTTCTAGATATTGAAAAAACAATTAAAGATAAATCAAATAAAACAAGCAAAGAATACCTAGAATGGAAAGATTTAGAAATTATTCACGCTGGTTCATATCCTTCAGGAAAAGTAGCATCTAAAGACATTGATATTCTACTATTTGATAGTAAAATAAAAACTAAAAATGATATGAAAAAATCAACTCTTCTTATTGATTTAGTTGAATTCCTGAAAAAAGAAAATAAAATCCTAGAAGTCTTAAGCTTAGGTTCAACTAAATTTCTAGGTGTTATTCCAGCAACTCCTGATTCTAGTTCTAGTTCTAGTTCTAGTTCTAGTTCTAGTTCAAATTATGTTAAACATCTAGATATTCGCTTAATTCCAACGGAAAGCAGAATTCCAGCTTATTTCTTTTATACTAGTGGCGGTAAATTCAACCAAATGATTAGACAAATTGCAAAAGATAAAGGCTTTACATTAAGCGAATTTGACTTAAAAGATAGCGAAGGTAAAATTGTAAAAGTTAAAAGTGAAGAAGAAATATTTGAAAAATTAGGTGTAAATTTTATACCAATGGAAGACCGTAGAGCACTTTAATATTTTAATATTTTTCAATCATTGTAATGTTTTAATTAACAATTTTACAAATAAATAAAGTATTCTTCAATATTTATTGAATTATTAATAATATTTAATACCAAATTTTTGTTTTTATTATCGTTGTGTTTTATATTTTTATGATAAAAAACAGGAAAATTATATTTTATAACAAGAATATTAAATATACTTTGATCTACGGTATGATGATACGTAATAAGAGGATAAATTGCTTCTTTGTCTGTATAATATGAAAAATATACCCAGTCATTAATAAAAGCATTATTTGAATCACATTTCTTAAATAAAAACCAAGAATTTAATACGTGTGGTTTGTTTAAATATTTAGTATTATCTTTATCTTGAATAATTTTATTCCAGACCATAATATTATCACAACAATTTAAACTGCTATTTTTAACATTATCACCTATGCTTCCTGCTAAACACAATTTTTTATTTACAATATCACATAACTTATCTATATTTTCGGTAAATCCTTTTTTGAAATATTGAGAACTATCAACATAATATAAAATATCACCATCTTCCATCTCATCATACACATCTTTTGTTATAAACGCTTTCCAACTATTATAATATCCATCTCTTTTACCATTTTTTTGAATAAAAGGCAAATCCTTTATATGTTGAAACCATTCTTTTTGTTTAATTTTTTCTAGATTATAATCGTGTATAATTACTTTTTTTTTTGTATATTTATTTATGGATTTTATAGTTAGTCTTTTTGTTGTATCAAAAGGTTCCTTATGGGAATACAAAATTAAATGTATGCTCATTATAATATATAATTGTATAATAAAATAAATTTTGTGATAAAAATAAAAATTTAAGTTTTAATTAATTCAATTAAATAAAATAATTTACTGATAAAAAAATATGGAAAATTTTTATCTATTAATTCATCTTGGTGAGTTGTTCCAAACCATATACTTGTAAAAAAAGGAATATAACAAATAGCATCGTAAATATCAGCTTCATATTCTTCATAAGAATAATTAGATATCTTGTATTCTATTATTTTTAAATAATAATATTCTTTAACAAGTTTAAATATACTTTTAATATTTGTAATATCAAAACTTTCTATAATAAAAAATATTAAATCTTGAACACCTTTACCAATAGCACAATGTTGCCAATCTATAAAATATGGTTCATAATCATTTTCAATATCATAAAAAATATTAGGTGATTTTATATCCCCGTGAATAAATGTAAGATTATTACCTTTTGAAAATCTTTCTTGAATTTTTTCAAAATTTATATAAATCTCCTCACATTTTTCTATTTGTGAATTATTTAATATTTTAAACCATTTATTTTTAAATAAATCATATTTTTCTTTAATAAAATCATTATAAAAAGGATAAAAGATAATATCATTACTCTTTTTTAATTGAGGATACATTTTTTTTTAAATCCT
>Ga0214919_10011231_pt1 | contig 11193 bp, 9 predicted proteins | sample LL1503_MetaG_FD_177994 | JGI IMG/M metagenome (GOLD analysis project Ga0214919, IMG submission 177994) | Freshwater microbial communities from Lake Lanier, Atlanta, Georgia, United States - LL-1503 | ecosystem: Environmental > Aquatic > Freshwater > Lake | place: USA: Georgia | collected 2015-03-15
GGTGTTGTTGCCACACTAACAACTACAAATCAAAAGGGAATCGTCCGCGATCTAATCGGTCGTGCCGGAGTCCGTCCAAACTTTGTAAATATCCGCCCCAAAGGTAAAGAGTTGATCGAAATTACCGGAGCGCAGGAACCAAGTGGAGTGCCATGGGTGGCACCTGTTGCACGCAACTCGGGTTCATCAAATTCTGGTGGGCCAAACCGCCGCAAAGGACGCCCACGTCCACAAGAAAGACGTCGTCGCCCTCGATAAAATGCATAACAAATATAAGATGAGATTTAATAGTTCAATAGATTACAATTAAAGTTATTTCTATGAATGAGGATTCTTGATTAACGAAACAGAACACGGTTCATACTTATCAGAACTAACCATAATTATTTTCTCTAAGGATAGAAACGCCTATTTAGGATCCGCAATAAATTTCTATTCCAAATTTAACATAAATACCATTGTCGTGCACGATTGTGAAACAGTTATTTCCGCTTCTGAGATTCCACCCAATTGTAAATATTTGCCAGGATCTCTGAGCATTTCTCAAAGATTAAGCCAAGCGGCTAGCGTGGTGAGTACCAAATATGTAGTCATGATATCCGATGACGAATTTTTAATTCCCTCTACACTATCTAAAATTGTCAGTAAGTTAAAAAATGATGAAACTTTATTTTCTAGTTTCGGACAAACCATCGCATTGAACAAATATAAAGAAAAAATAATAGGAAATATAACCTATAAATCTTTAAGAACGTACTCTAATACAAACACTTCAATTCCGAAGAGGGTTAGTTACCACTTACATCAGAATTCTGGTCTAGCTCCAATTGGTAGCGTATATCGCGTTATGAAATTTGAAGCATTCAAACAACTTGTATCGGCTTGGGAAAAAACAATTGACACTACCTCATGCAAATATATTTTTGAAGTCATTGCAGACATATACTTATTAGTTGTGGGAAAATCTGAATACATAGATGAGATCGTGTGGTGTCGAAACTGGATAAACCCACCAATTTCTGATCACACTGTAAATAGAACTCTATATTTCTATCAATGGTGGGAGCAGAAAGAATACGAGAACGAAAAGAAAAGTTTTATGGAACAAGTATTCAGTGGTTTATCAAATTATATAACCTTTGATAAATTAAATGATATTTTATACGATTATTATGAAAATAGAAAAATTATTGAATTGCATGAGCTAAATTCAATTAAATCAAAACGTTTTTCACAACTTACTCTAAAAAAAATCGCAGATAAGTTGAAACTAATAAAAAAACATTTCAAACATCTTAATACTGATGAAATTCAAGTCATTTTAAATGATATCCAAAAAACAAATATTTCATATAATAGGAACGAACTTAAAATGGCTCTTTTAGAATTTAAAAAAATGAATTTCTAATTAATCAAGCTAAGCTAATCACGAGATATATTACGTAAATGAAAATAATTATAGATTCAACAAATCTAAAAAACATCAGAAATATGTAGATATGCAGAATATATAAAATTACCACCTCCAACAAGTCAAATGTCTATGTGATAAATTAACGTTATGAACTCGATACTTCTAGTTGGCACAGTTTCAAATGTTGAAAAAAAATTTAAATCAGACTTCCACAATGTCTATCGCGCAATTAGTTGCTTTGATAGTATAGATATATTTTTAGTTGAATCAGATTCAAACGATGCTACAGTTGAAATTCTCGAAAACTTAAAATTAAAAATGAAGAATTTTGATTATGTGAGTTTAGGTAATGTGAAAGAAAAGTATTCGGACAGAGTGGAACGTATTCGGTTTTGCCGGAACCGATACGTAGATTATATAAAAAATAAAATCACGGAAAAAGAATGGGATTACATAGCAGTGGCGGATTTAGATGGAATGAACAAAACTATTGACATATCTCAAATAAGAGACCTCTTGACTAATACAAATCCCTGGGATGGAGTTTTCGCAAATCAGAAACACGGCTACTATGATCTGTTCGCTTTACGACATCCAGAATGGATGCCAAATAACTGCTTTTCCGATTTAACGGAATCTAGAAAAAAGATATCATCGACCAAGTTGTTAAAGTACCAAATTTTTAAAAGATTCAAAAGAGTACTTGATTACGATTCAACGAGGCGAAGTTCCATTTATAAAAAAATGAGAGTTATACCAAAAGAATCGAACTGGATTAAAGTTGATTCAGCATTTGGTGGGTTCGCAATCTACAAGAGTTATTGGTTACATAAATATGATTATTCAACAAGTGCCATGGAACAATTCACAAATAGTGAGCACGTTGATTTCAACTTAAAGTGCTCTAAAGATGGAGCCAACTTATTCATAGTGCCTAAGTTGATGAACTCAAGTTGGAACGAATACAACATAAACAGATATTTCATAATTCGCCAAGTGCGTCAATTTCTGGGAAACCATTTGAGACTTCGGGAAATAATTCTAAAATCACGAATTATTTTTTTTAGAAAATAACATTATACTGTTTTTAATAATCTAAGATTTGATCAACATGTTTTTTTATATTGATTACGTCTTCTAGAATAAGAGAATTTTTCATTATTATTTTGTGGTCTAATTCCATTAAGTATTGTAAGTTATTTAGTATATCTGCTTCATTTTCCCAATCAACAATTCTAATTAAACTATTTGTACGAAATTCAGGCCAAGTTTCGAATTCATCGAAACTTATCAAACTTGGAATTCCAACTGCCAAGCATTCAATCACATTCATCCCAATAGATTGCGGATGTAGTGTCCCTGGTCCATAATTTGTTGGATAGAGGTGAACAACTTTAGATGTAAATTTTATGTTCGCAATTCCATTGTTTGGAACATAATGATTTTTTTCATTATGATAACTTTCTATCTCAAATATATTTTTACGAGAGTTTTCATTACTGATTACCATACTATGGATTCCTATTGGTTCCATAAGCTTACAAACATTGTTAAAAATTGGGAATCCCTTCCAGCTTGTAATTCTGGACATGAACAATAAATGAATAACTACTTGAGAACATTCTTGAATTTCATTCTTTACAGAGTTTTTTAATCTCGGTAAGTAAACCCCCATTCGGTTAAATTCAATTTTTTTTTGAAAAATTATCCTGTACAGAAAATTGTTGTTGATATTTTCTTCCCATGCTAATTTAAATTGGAATGAAGATGTTGTTATATTATCTGCGAAAAGAGAGTGAATCATTCTTTTAATTTTTTGTTTTGTATCTGACAGGCTAATTAATTGGTGAATAAACAGCGTAATATGAACCTTTTTGAAAATAATTGCCGTCGATATCCGTGCAATAACTGAGCCTCTTGTTGAATGACTTATTATCTTGATATGTTTCCCAGTATTCTGAAGCAATATTCGAGCTAATTTTATTACTTGGACACTACGTTTGTTTCCTAAAAAAGTTAAGTTAATTTTATTAATTTTGGAGTAACTCTTATCGATCGCCAAGATAGATCCTTCAGGAATCACACTATTTGTCAGGCACAGAATTTCATGATCTATTTTACGATCTATAAGTTCATAGCACTCATCAAAACATAATCTTTCTATCCCACCAATTCTAATTGAATCGATAATAAAAATCATTTTAGTTTGTTGGTTCTTTTTCCTACTTTTCATATTCTTATGACTTGCCATGTATTGGCAAATTCTTCAAATAATCTGAATATGTATTGTTAGCCATTTCTTCTGCTAATGTAATGATTTGCGAATCTGTTATCCATCCATTTTGCCAAGAGACCTCTTCTGGTGAACCAAATTTCAATCCTTGCCTTTCCTGAAGAACCCTTACAAGTTCACTTGCGGCAAACAAAGTTTCCACAGTGCCAGCATCCATCCATCCAATTCCTCGACTAAATAAATTAACGTTTAATTTATTTAACAGCAGATAACTTTGCAATAAGTCTATTATTTCAAATTCCCCCCTTTTAGATTTCTTCAAATTTTTGGAAATCTCAATTGCGCTATTATCGGTAATATATAACCCTGGAATTGCTAGATTTGATTTTGAGTTTAATGGTTTTTCTGATAAAAAGTTTATTTTTTTCATTTTCACATCCATGTCGACGACACCATAATGCTCTGGATTTTTTACAGGAAACGCAAAAATAGTAGCTCCACCAAGATTTCCAGATTCACTTAAAGTTCTTCCTAGTCCTTGTCCTAAAAATAAATTGTCTCCTAGTATCAGAGTGATATTTCTGCCAAGGATAAAGTTTTCCGCTATTTGATACGCTTGTGGAATTCCTTCCGGCTCTTCTTGCTTTAAATATTGAATTTGAATTCCTAATTTGCTGCCATTGCCTAACAAGTTTGAGTAAAGTTCAATGTCTACTGGTCTGCAAATAATCGCTATGTCTCTAATGCCAGATAGCATCAAAGTTGTAAGAGGGTAATAAATCATTGGTTTATCGTAAATTGGCAATAAATGTTTATTTATGCTGCTTGTTAATGGGGCGAGTCGCGAACCGCTGCCACCCGCTAAAATAATTCCGCACATTTCTTTGGGCTCATTAAGATTTATCATTTGCTTCTTTCCCACCAATTTCGATTGCCTAAATACCAATTAATGGTGTTTGATATTCCATTTTCAAAATTAATTTCTGCTTTCCAACCAAGTTCATTGGTAATTTTGCTACTATCGATTGCGTAACGAAAATCATGTCCTTTTCTATCTTCAACGAATTCGATCATTGAATCATTCATTCCAAAAAATTTCAGAATTTCACGCACAACTTCTAAGTTATTCTTAAATTCTCCGCTCGATACATTGTAAGATTCATTAACTTTTCCATTTAAAACAATAGCATTGATTGCCTCGACGGCATCTTCAACATAAAGCCATTCTCTAATATTCTTTCCATCACCGTATATTCCTATTTTCATATTTTTCGAAATTTGTTTTAAAGTATAGGGAATTAATTTCTCATCATATTGTTTAGGTCCATAGTTGTTACTCAATCTTATAATACTAGTATTTATTTTGTAAGTTTTATGATATGAATTAATCAATAATTCTGCTGAAGCTTTAGAAGCAGAATAAGGAGATGATGGGTTCAATCTGGCGCTTTCATTTGCAAATCCGGTTTTGAGAGACCCAAAAACTTCGTCAGTGGATATTTGTATGAATTTCTCTATGTTAAATTTGGCTACGCAATCTAATAGATTAGTAACACCTAGTATGTTCGTTGTTAGAAAAGGAGCAGGATTGTTGATGGAATTATCAACATGCGTTTCAGCCGCGAAATTCACGATTGTATCTACTACATTTTCCTTGAATACTTTCTCCAGTCTTTCTTTATCCCGAATGTCAATCTCGTAAAATTTTATTTTTTCTGTATCTATATTAGATAATTTACCTGCATAAGTTAAACAGTCTACAGCTATAACATCAATTCCTAGATTCATCAAGGAATTAGCATAATGCGACCCTATAAATCCAGCAGCTCCAGTAATTACAGTTGACATTTGTTTATATTATCATAGTTTAGATCTTAAGTTCACTACTTATGAACCAGTAGTCTGGACCACTTATCTTATGGAAAACTAATTTGAAATTTTGATTTTGAAATATTTTTTTTAACCTAATTTTACGAATTTTATCATAGTTATGTTCAATTATAATAATTTTTGTTTTATATTTATTAAAATCAAATTGTTCTATGATCTCCAGTTCACTACCTTCGGTGTCAATCGAGATTAAATCTATTTCTGTCGGAGCGTCATTTAGCGAGAGTAAATCGTTGAGTGACAGTGTATTAACTTCATAATTTAAGTTAACTATCCTTCTTGAAGAATGCAAGTCATTTTTCAGGTAAGTATTGATTGTAGACAGCTCTGGTCTTATGGTTTCTGAGAAAACTACTTTTTGTCCCGAAAAAGGAGATATGCAATCAATGTTAATTTTGCAATTCCTGTTGCGTTTAAGTTCTTCATGCCAAATTTTTGCAGGTTCTGATAAGATCCCAGTCCAATAAAGTTTTTTCTCTAGGAGATATGTATTAGATAAGTGGACGCCATCACATGCGCCAAATTCTACAAAAAATCCATTTTCCTTATTTTTTAAAGCATATATAACGAAAAGATCTTGGTAAAATTGAGAAGTTCCTTTTATTTTCATTTTAGAAATATAATCTGCAAATCTTATTTCGACACGATTCTTGTTTATTGCTCTATCTACTATGTCCAAATTTTTTAGTAGCGTGTTTTTAACGTGACTAGTATTTCCCTGCAAGCGGAACAAGAAAAGAGAGCGTCTTAAATTTATTCTTGACACTTTTTTCATTTATACCCCACTTACCATTAAGAGTGATGTCTACTATAGTGTTTTTGCCTTTCAGTTGAGCCGCCTCCGGGATTTGAACCCGGGACCTACGCATTACGAGTGCGTTGCTCTACCCCTGAGCTAAGGCGGCGTTGTAGTTGCTTAAAAACTTAAATTAATGTCTGGTTTCCTTGGGTTACAGGGATAATCAATTTTGGGAATGGGCAAATTTTGAATTTTTTCATAAATTCCATTAAATATGTTTCTATTAACGAAAGTGAGTTCTACTACATTAGGAATTCCATTAATAGACACCAAATCAAAATTATTACCATGAGTATGTACTAAATGAAAAAACCCCTTAAGCTTAGAAATTGCATAGGAAAATTGTATTTGATTTTTTCCTGTATTATGAAATTCAATCACAAACAAATCAATTCTTTCACTGTATCGACATACGTCTTCGATAATATTGTATTCATCACCTTCTATGTCTATTTTTAATAGAATTTTTTCTCCGTTAGTCATAGAAAAACACTCATCAAGGGTGATTTCATTTTTTTCTTTGGGACTTGCTGATACTAATTTTTTTCTTACGTGTGTATTTTTTTTAATAATAAATGTATTTAGATAATTTAAAAGTAATTTAAAGAAGTAGTATGTAGTCGAAAGCTTTATTTTCTTAGAGCTAACTCTTTTTAGAAGCCTGATTAATATATTGAAAATACTTACAGTATGGTCAACCGAGATGAATTTGTCGAAAAAGATTCCTTTTCCTTGATTTTCAAATGACCAATTATCTCCCAGGCCAATTGAAATTAAAGTTAATTTAGAATTTCTGAAATAGTCGGGGATGACGTATCCGCCATCTTCTTTATCTCCCACTCTTACCATTTCACCAATCCTGAAAGGTTGCAATTCTTTTAACTCCATTTATCAGGACTCCTAAATCGTTTTAAATAGCGAAGAGAATTGAAATACAGGCATGAATTAATCTAAGCGGAAAGTTCCGTTTGGCGTTAAGAAATGAACAGCTACTAATCCTGTTTCTTCATTGTTGTCACCTGGATCAATCCAATCAATTTCAATACCTTCAAAGGCACTAGTGAAATCTCCACCAATCCATTCACGAATGCGATCTGGATCTCCTGCAATTTCTAGTTTGGAAATTTTTGCTATTGCATCACTTTCAGTTGAAGGATGCTCTTCAGATAGCCATTGAATGAAAAATGGCAACTGGCGATCTTCTAAAGTGCCAAGAACTCCAATTTGTTTCCACTTTAGATCAGTTCCACTTGGACGACGACGTTGCCCATCAACACTTTCACGGCCTAAACGATTCTCAAAAGTTTTAATATCTTCAACTGACAAAACCCATGTAAGCCATCCGCCGCCATCATTTGCGCGTGATGTAACCACTTTTCCAAATGGTGAAGCATCAGCTGCTGGATGATCTAGTGGGCAAACTATTTCTAAATAGCGACCACCTTGCAGCGCAAGTGTGAAGTTGCGGGTTCCGAATCGCGGGTGAATTCCACCATCAGTAAAACCTGAACCCAATCTGGCGCCAATTCTTTGAACTTCATCTAACAAGTGATCATGTGAAGCAACATATGAAAGGTGGTCTAGGCGCATGGGTAAATCCTGCCCTATCGCAAGGGGTGCTAATGACCATATTTCGTTTTAACCTAACCAAATTGTCACAGCCTGCAGGTTTAAAGCCCTAATAAATTTGCTTGTTTGTCAAAGTCCGGTACCGCGGCCCGCACCTCTGCAAAGGTGCCTTGAGCCAAAATTTGACCTCCGGCGATGTACACAACCAGGTCTGCAGTGCGGACTGTGGCTAGCCGGTGAGCAATCATCAAAATAGTGGTCCCGCCCCGGAGCGATTGAATCGCCGCTGAAACGCTTGCTTCTGTTTCGGCATCTAAAGAGCTGGTCGCTTCATCTAGCACAAGTAATTTCGGATTTGTAAACATCGCTCTAGCTATTCCAAGGCGTTGGCGTTGACCCCCACTTAATTTTGCACCACGTTCACCAACTTGGGTATCGGCTTTATCTTCCAAAGAATCAACAAAAGTTTCCAGGTGTGCAATTTTAAGGGCTTTGGATATTCGTTCATCCGTCGCAAACTCATTTGGAAAACCAAGTGCAATATTTTCACGAACAGTACCAATTGCAATCGCCACATCTTGTGGCACATATGCAATTGCCCCAGGCGATTTCTCAATAGCAATGGAAGGAGCATGGCTAGAAATTTTCACCTCGCCACTATCTGGGAGCAAGACCCCGAGCAACAAATCAACAAGTGTGGATTTACCCGCCCCTGATGAACCTACAAAAGCGACAAATTGTCCAGGTAATATCTGAATTGAAACTTGATCAAGAATTTTACTTTCTCCGTCAGGATAGGAAAAAGAAACGTTGTTAAAAGAGATATCCGCAGAAAAATTCGAGTGGTCTCCGAGGGCTAAGGCCGGATCTGTATCAGCTGCAATCGAGTAATTTGCTACTTCGTCTGCTAATTTCAATGTTAGATCAGCAGAGCCACTTGCACCTTTGATTTGCAACAAACCTTGTTGAATTCTTAAAATAGCTGGGGCAACACGCGTACCAGCAGCAAGAAATATTGCAAGGGTTGCGACTGCATGTCGAGCGTCCTGTAAAACAAATTGAGTTGCGCTCAACAAAATTGCACCAATAATTACAGATGACTCGAGTACGTATTTGCTGATATTTGGAATAAATGAATTTTCGGCAGAGACTCTAGAAAAATCTAGACGATTTTTGGTAAATTCCCGCGCATAGTATGCTCTGCGATTTCTGACTATAGATTCGCGATAATTAGTCAAAACTTCGATAACTTTTTCATTTCCTCGAATCGTAGTTTCGGCGATAGCTTCATTAAGAATTCGTACCCTTGTACTTGACAGGCGATATAAGAAAATTGCTATTAAGGCAAAAAATATGAAACTACCGATTGCAGTTCCCGGATCAACTACCAGCAAACCAATGGCCATAACAAGGACTAATGATAGATCCGAGGCGAGCATTACTACTGTCCCTAATATACTAAGGACTAAACTTGAAACACCACCAGTAAGTGCATAGAGTGTTTCTTGTGAAGTTCGCTTTTGTAATTGCAATAAAGGTTGTGCCAACACCCGCGATGTTAAATCTCCCGAAATTACTGCCGCGTTATGGGCCAAGAAAAATAGTGATTTCCTAATAAAAAAAATCGACAGCAGAGTACGGCCAATCAAAGTGACTCCGGCGGTAGCGCCCAAAATTGCCACCTGAGTTTCAAATGTGTAACTGTCTAGGTGCATAAATTCCAAAACCGCACCAACGCGATTGCCGGTGACCTGGCCCGATACTCCAGTGATAGCCAGCGCCGAAACAACGCCAATAAGGGCAACACCAAAGAGATCCAACCCGCTCAAGAAAATCTGAATTGCAACAACCAGTCCAAGTTTGCGCCGGTCCTTTGGGGCCAAAAGGCGCAAGGATCGCCCGACAGTTTTGTCACGCATAAATGATTTGAGCCAGGACATGGGTTAAGGGTACTTAGAGAGTGCAGGTAAGTGCGCCGGCCGGCAACGAGCCTTTGAGTAAATACGCATCCACCGCATCATCAACACACGCCGAACCTCTTCCATGGCCCGTATGGCCATCGCCGTCTGCGGTAATCAATATGGCTGAAGGAAACCGCTTGGAAACACTCTGAGCCCACTCATAAGGGGTAGCAGGGTCTCGCGTCGTGCCAACCATCAAGAATGGCGGCAGCTCCGGGCCGCTCAGATCTACCGGTGGGCGGATCGGTGGGTATGGCCAATAATCACAAGGCAACGAAGACCAAGCGATGTATGGACCAAAGTGCGGTGCAATCTTTGAAATTGCGATGGAGTCTGCTTTCGTTCTTTCAATTGAAGCATCATCTTCTCGATCCACACAATTAACTATGTAGGCAATCTCATTTTCATTTGAGTTATATGCGCCAGCTTTATCGCGCAAAACATAATCATCAGCCATTCGTTGCAAGCGAATACCTTTACCTTTCACTGCATCCTTAAACGCCCGATTTAACTCGGGCCAGCCAGTGTCGGTGTTGTAAAGTGATGAGACCATTGCAAGTACCAAAATAGATTCAGTAACAAGTCGTGAATCATTTAATTTAAGTGGGTTTGAACGAAGCAAAGACATGATCTTCGAAACTTCATCACGTGCACCTTGTAAATCACCTTGGTAAAAACAATTTACCTTTGTGATGCAATCAATTAAAAAAGAATCTAATGCAAGTTCAAATCCAATAGCTTGAGTCTTATTCACCTCATTTGTCGTGACTTGCGGATCTATAACGCCATCAAGCACAACTCTTCCTACCGAATCTGGATACATTGCGGCATAAACTAAACCAAGGTAAGTACCATAACTTTTTCCTAAGAAATTAAACTTTTTTTCACCAAATACTTTTCTCATTAACTCCATGTCACGAACTACATCAACAGATCCCAAATGTTTGAGTCGATCACCCAACTTTGATTTACATTTTTCGGCTAACATTTTTGATGCTGAAATGATTTCGCTCTCAGGTAAGCCCGCAGCAGGTGGCCCATTAGATGCAATCAATCGGTCAGTCTCTTTATTAGTTAAGCAACGCTCGGCAGAACTTCCACCAACGCCGCGTGGGTCAAAACCAACGATGTCATACTGCGCCAAAATTTCTGGGCTGACAATATATTCCGCAGCAAACCCATACTCGACGCCAGATGCACCAGGACCTCCAGGATTTACAAAAAGTGAACCAAGCCGGCGGGATTTGTTATTTGCTGGATGCTTCACCACTGATAGTTGAATTCGTTCGCCACTTAAATTTTCATAATCAACTGGAACTGTAATATC
>Ga0214919_10011232_pt1 | contig 11192 bp, 17 predicted proteins | sample LL1503_MetaG_FD_177994 | JGI IMG/M metagenome (GOLD analysis project Ga0214919, IMG submission 177994) | Freshwater microbial communities from Lake Lanier, Atlanta, Georgia, United States - LL-1503 | ecosystem: Environmental > Aquatic > Freshwater > Lake | place: USA: Georgia | collected...
TACACCAACAAGTTATATTTTAACGGAAAATGAAATGGCAATGGATGTAAATAATCCGACTTATGCATCAAAAAATCAGGCATTGGTTGGAAAAGTTAATCCTCGAACATTAATTGCACCTGTTATAGTTCCTCCACCAACTGATTTAGGATATTGGAAAACTAACAATTTAGTAACACATTCGCTAATAAATGATCAAAAACAAACTGATATATATTTATCTGGATATCAAGTCACAACTGATTGTAAAGAAGATTCAAATTATTCTCGTGGAAACAAATACTTTATGTCAAACACGGATAAACCACAAACTTATCTTCAAAGATCAAATAGTTATGCTTCAAATAGATTAAAAAATAATTCTAAACCAATTGATAATTTTTCTCAAGTAAAAGAGAACTTTGAAAAATATCCTTACATGATTGCACCAAAAGAAAATGGGCAAATAAATACATCGTGTGGATATGATCCAAATCAAATAAAACTTGGATTACCTTCAAATTTAAAAGTTGGAAAATGTGCAAAAGATCCTAAATTTAAAGAATATAATGATAATTTATTTACTCAAACTATACAACCAGGGGTTTATACAAAAAGTGAAATAAATGAACCAATTAATTCTAATATTGGAATTTCATTTGATCAACAATTTTTACCGACTACTTATGAAATTGATAATGAAAATGTTTTATACACAAAGCATGATCCCCGAATTTTCGATAGTTCAGTTTTCGAAAATGATTCTGAACTTCAAGATTCAGGTGTAAATGCTGCAAATGTTTATGATCCTCGTTTTAGCGGTTATGGTACATCTTACAGATCATATACAGATGATAATATTGGACAAACAAGATTTTATTATGATGATGTTGATTCTGTTAGAATGCCAAATTATATTTCTAGAAGTAATATTGATTTTGCGTTATTTGCAGACTCTTATGGACCTATGGCTAGTGAAAGAGGTAATTTAAATAATGCTGAAATACGAAAATTAGCTGACAGACAATTTTTAGATTCTGCGATGGAATTTAGAACTGGAATGCAGGAAAGATTAATGAGAAAGACAAATGCAAATGCATGGCAACAACGTGTAGCACCTTTAACAAAAAATTCTCAAAGAATGATGGGAGGATTTCGTATATAAATAATATTTTTATAATTTTTTTAAATTATAAAACTAATAATAAAAATGAAAAATCGTAGAAAAAGTAAAAGTAAAAGTAAAAAGCAAAAAAAAATAAATAAAAAATCTTATTCACCAACAGGAGCAATAATAGGTATTACTTCTGGTTATGTAAGTATCATATTATTATTACTCTATTTTATGAAAAAAGATAAAGATAAAACTAAAAAAAATGCAAGAGAAAGATCTGATACAACAATTTCAAACGATGATGCACCTTCTCCAGGATATAAGAATTCAATTGCATCTTTAAATGCAAGACCAGCATCTTTAAATATTGACTACGAAGAAGACGATACTATTTACGAAGATAGTATAGAGTATTCAAATAAAGAAATAATAGATCAATTTAATAAACAAAAACAAATTGAACAAATTAAAAATATAAAAGAATATTTAAACAATATAGAACAAGATGATGTAAAATCTCTTATTCAATATATTGTCATGAATAATTTAACACTATCATCACCAACAAAAATTCAAATTATATCAGAAAATGAATCTTATTATTGCATTATTCTAGAAGATTATTCTATTCAAACATTTATAAATAATTCAAAAAAAGTTGATTCACAATCAGATTATACTTTGCAAATTACATGTGATATCGATACAGCTTTAAATTTAATTTTAAATATTTATAATTCAGAAAATAAATCCGGAAGTTTTACTGTTAATTATGTAAGAATAATTCCATTTTCATATTATATTCCAGATTGTTTTAAATTATATAAAAAAGGTGCAGAAATATCTATTTGGAATTGTGCAGTAAATAAAAATTGTTAAACAACAAATATTTTGTAATTATTTGGAATTTTAGATTTATCAAATTTTTTATCTAAATTATATTCTTCTATTTGAAATGAATTTTTAGGAACTCTATTATATACATTATCAACTGATATATTATAACAATTTAATTTATAAAAAATATTGTAAAATTTATCATCAAGCGATTTTCCGTAATTAATATTTTTCAATTCGTTTGCAAAACATGATGTAATTATTTTTTTAAAAATTATGGGTAATTTATATTGAAGAAATGATTTTATTACTTCAACTATATCGTAAAATTTGTAATTTATATTTGTAAAATCTTTATGATACCAGTTTAAATATAATTTTTTTGGAATAAAAGAAAAACCAAAATCATGCAAAAGTATAACAAATCCTAAATTCGGCAAGTAATATTTATTGCCATTTAAAATATATGTCCAATATCCCCCTGGTTTTACAATTTGTATTAAAATGTTATTGAAATGTAAATCAGAATGTGTCATATTAAAATATTTTTGTATAGCAATTAATGCGATCATAATTTGAAATAATATATTAAATAAAATATTATCAGAATATTGCAATTCATTCATAAATTTATGCAAATCTCCATAATTTATATATTCGTTGTAATAATATAATATTTTTATTTTTTGCGAACTACTTTTGGTCGCCGATATAAAATAATTTAAAGAATAATTAGGACAAATTTTTTGCTCAAATAATTGATTTATTAATCTACTAGCAACTAGTTCTATTAATGCAGGATGATCTTTAAAAATAATTGATGTATCTCTCAATTTTAAATATTGATCTAATGTATAATCTAATAAATTTACTTTACCTTTGTCTAATTTTCTAAGTTTTATTATTTTTATAATTATATAAAAATTATCTTTTTTGTATTTTGCTCTATAAATTTTAGCTTCCGACCCTTCTCCAATAAGAGTTTTATCAAATAAATCGAAAAAATTTCTTCTATTTGAATTTTTTATATTTAAAAATTTATTTTTATTTTGTATTCTTTTTTCAATTGTAAAATCCATTTTATTATAATAAATATTTATAATAAAATAATTCAATTTAATCTCTAATTTTTCCCAAGATTTTTTCAATCTTATTTGTTACAACATGATTTGGAATTGCAACTCCAGACTCATAATCCTGAATAATTTTTACAGGTAATGATAATTTAAAAGCCAAATCTTTTTGTGATAATTTTTGAGCGCATCGTGCTTGTGCAATACGTTTTGACATAGTTAAAGACACTTTCTTATGTATAAATGTATCTTGTTCATTTTCTAATTTTCTAGCACTCATTACTTTTTCATTCACACCGCTAGAACCAGCTTTATTTAGATTTTGTTTAGTTGCGGTAATAACATTACCAGATCTAAGATTTCTATTTAAATGTTCAGTTTTAGATTCATTCGTTCTTTTTTCTCCCCTCTTGTCCCATGATACTGTTTGCCAATCTTGAAAGCTCATTTTAATATTTATTAATATTAAAATAAAATAAAAATCATTTTTATTTTTAATACCACCTTGTTTCATATCTTTTTCTATTATTGGGTCGCATTTGCAAAGATAATAAATCTTCTCTAGTTTCACTTGTGTCATCAATAAAAGATAAACATCCTGAATAACTTCTTTTAGGACATTCTTTTACAGGTATTCTTTTATATTCTGGTTTTAAAGAAGACATTGGATCTATATAATTTGTCCCAACTGTAACAGACTCATTTGTAAACAATGGATTAAAAAATGGTGATTTAATATCATTGTCAACATAATACATTATTTGTCCGACTTTTATATCTGAATAATTGTTATATTTTTGCCCGTAATTTACTAAAGTCGGATCTGTATAAATATCTTTTAATAAAATATTGGGATCAGTAGGAGGCAAATCAAGCTCTAATCTCTGTCCATTATGAAAAGCACTTATTAATTTTGGATGAGTACTTCCAAAACCTTTTGTACCACATGCAGTATTTTCAACATCATATACATTTTTGTAATAACCATTTATTCTTGAAATTGGATTTATATTTGTATAACTTGGACTTGTATTTGTTTTTTTTTGATAATTATTTCTTTCAACTTTAAATATTCTATCTTTTACACAATCACTTGCGAAATTGCAATTTAAAACAGACATATTACTCGGTGAACCTGAATCTGGATACGTATCAATACATTTATTGCAAGATGATTTTGGATATATTATATCATTCATTTTATTTATATAAGTTTTTTTTATATTTATTGTATAAAATTTTTATTTATTAAAACTTGGGAAAGGATTAGTTTGTAAAAAATTTTCAATATCTTTACCCCTTTGAGATTTCTTGAATTTCACTAATTCGGATGCGTCAAGAGTTCGCGATCTTCCTCTTATAGGTTGATTAGTAGGAGTCACGGATTTATTCGTAGGAGTCATAGGTTGATTCGTAGGAGTTACAACAGTAGTAGTAGATTTACCGTCTTTATTTCTTTCAAGAAATTTTTGTACCTCATGTTTCAATTTTTTGTCTTCAAATTCTTTTTGTTCTTTTTTCTGTTTTTCATATTCTTCCTTAGAATTTTTTCGATCATAATGCATAAGTGCTATAAGAGAACCTGTTAATCCAGAATATATAAGTGATCCTATAATAATTTCACTTAAAGGTGAATAACTTCGTTTTCTTTTACTTTTTTTTTGTTTACTTTTTTGAATACTTTTTCTTTTACTTTTTTTTAAACTACGTTTTCTGTTTTTCATTTATATTATAAAAATATAAAAAATTGTTTTAAACATTTTATATTTTTATATAAATATGAATAATTGTAATGGTAAAGGTGAATGTTTAAAACAAGATTTTAACGGAGATTTTCATGTAAATGATAATTGCATATTTAATTGCAAACCAGAAAAATGTCCTAATTATATTATATGCAATAGTTTAAAATCAAAAATTCATTTAGAATTTAATGATAATGTTTGTCATTCTTGCAATATGTTTTTTGGAAAATGGCGTGGTTGGAATAATATTTTAAAAAAAGATTTAAGCAATTGTTCAAATTGCTTAGAAAATAATTTATGCATTCTGAATGAAAAAAACAATAATTTTTTATGTATTAATTGTTTTAAAAATTTGTATTTTCCTTCAAATTAATTTAACTTTTTCTAAACCGTAAATTCGGTTTAGAAAAATAGTTATTAACAAATATCAAGTAACGGTTTTTCATTAACACCGTCTTCAAAAATAGAATCAGTTTTTGACGAACTGATAATCGATAAAAAACCGGTTATAATAATGACCCACATTGATATATTTACAATAGCTGGTTCAATTTTAATACAATCTCTAAAGAATAATACAGAACCAACAATCAGCCATATAAAAATAAAAAGTCTGAAAACATTTAATAAAACCTGTCCAATAATTTTATTATTAGTCGCTACACATATACCGACCAAAAATATAGCTGAAATTGTTATAGACGATTTAACAATCAACCAAGTACTTACATCTATTTCCATTGTACTACAAGCAGAAATGTCGTTTTTAAAAATAATACCGATACACAACTCGTACAATGGAAAGCCGAGTGCGCAGATAGCTATCGGAAAAAAACAACATAGGCATATAAAAAACTTAGATAAATAATCAGATAATGTACTTGACATGATTTAAAATAATATAAATAATTCAATAAAAAATTCAATTTTTTATCGCTAATCTTTTCCAGAAAATAATTACAAAAATCCTAAATAAAATTAATTTTTTAGGATTTTAATTTCATTAATAAATGAATAATTACGATTTAATAATTGTTGGTGCCGGACCTGCCGGTCTTGCACTTGCACAATGTATGCGAAAAACTTATAAAAAAATCTTAATCGTCGACAGAGAAAATGTTATAGGGGGATGCCACCGCGTCAGAAGGGTACCAATTAATAATGAAAAAATCTTTACTGAACATGGTCCGCGAATTTATTCAAACACTTATAAAAATTTTCAGACATTATTGCTCGACATGAACAGTGATTTTTTCAAGTTATTCACACCTTATAATTTCAGTATTTCTGAAATTGGTGGACAAACTGTATTTTCAACTTTATCATTTGGAGAATTATTTAAATTATCACTGCAATTTTTTATGCTTATTTTTAACAAAAATCATGGTATGGATATTAGTATCGGAGATTTTATGTCTCAAAATAATTTTTCAGAAAAGTCAATTGATATGATAAATCGTATTTGTCGATTAACAGATGGCGCAGGAGCTGATAGATATACTTTAAATGAATTTTTAGAATTATTTAATCAGCAATTTTTTTACAAGTTATATCAACCTTCAAAACCAAATGATATTGGATTATTTAAAGTGTGGGGAGATTTTTTAACTAATAATGGAATTGAAATAATGCTTGATACATCTGTTAAAAAAATAAATTTGGATGATAAAAATTTGTTAAAATCAATAACTGTTTTGAAAAATGATAATGATATTGAAATTAATGGTGCTAAAATTGTTTTGGCAACGCCGCCAGAATCATTTTTACCAATTTTAGAAAATTCAGTTGATTTAGTTCAAAATACTTTCAAAAATTTTGAAGATTTAAAAGAGTATGCAGACAATACTTCATATATTGATTATATTTCTTTAACTTTTCACTGGAATAAAAAACTAAAACTTCCGAAGGTTTACGGATTTCCAAAAAGTGAATGGGGTGTAGTATTTATAATTTTAACAAATTATATGAAATTTGAAGAAAATATTTCACAGACTGTTATAAGCTGTGCAATAACTATTCCTGATGTAATTGTAAAATCTTTAGGAAAAAATGCAAATCAGTGCACAAAAGACGAAATATTCCGTGAAGTATTAAAACAACTCCGCGAAGCATATCCAGACTTAGAGGAACCTACTTTAAGTTTATTATCTCCCGGAGTTTATTACGACGAAAATCAAAAAAAATGGATATCAAAAGATGAAGCATTTGTAACATCTTCTAAAGAAGGATTTTTACCTTTTAGCGGAAGAATTAAAAATTTATATAATTTGGGGACTCATAACGGTTATCAAAATTATAAATTTACATCTCTTGAATCGGCGGTTACAAATTCAATAAAATTATCTCACGTTCTTGATAAAAAATTAAAAAATAAATATCAAATACAAGATTTATTTACATTTGCAAAATTTTTTAAAATTGTTGTATTAGTTTTGATATTATTAATAATAATGATTTATATATTTCGTCGCAAAAATAAAAATAAAAATAAATGAATGATGAAAATATAATTGAGATTTTAAAAAGAATAGAAGAACGTTTAGATAATATTGAGAATATTTTGAATAATACACAAAAGTCTGCTCAGAAAATGGAAGATCATATTGATTTTGTTGATACTATTTACGACAATATAAAAAAACCTTTTTCTAAAATTTTAACATATTATAATGGAAATGAGGTTATGATTGAAAAAAATAATTTATTGGAAAAATAATATATTTATATATAATAAAATGTGTGGTTGTCAAAATAAAGAACAAAATTATTCTTCAAAGAAAAAAATGTCGAGAAAGAAATCTAGAGTTAGATCAAGAAAAATGGAGAAAAATGAAAGTGTTTTAATTAAATATACTTCAGCAAAAAGTAAGAAAATGAAAAAATCTCTACGAAGATCTTCAACAAAATCTTCTAGAAAAATAAAATAAAGATAAATTTATAAGTGATATAAATTCTTTATCTAATTAAATTTAAATTTAAATTTAAATTTTTTCATAGTTATTTAAACTATGAAAAAATAATTTATTAACATAAATATCCTACATCGTTAAATCCTGGCACAAATGATTGTTGAACTTGAACTATAGGATCGCATTTATCAGTACAAATTTTATCCATTGTTTTATATCCCGAATAATTTTGCTGACAAACTTGATATGATTGCAAGGGCATCGTGTGAGGTTTTAAATTTTTAAATATTGCAATATTTGGTGTTGCAGGAACTGGAGGACTAATATAACCATTATTACGTTTATTATAATTCATAATGTCACTAGAATAACATGAAGGTTTATTATTAAATTCTTGATAATTCATTTATTATATAAAATTTTTTATTTATTTTAAGATTTTATTTGCACTTTTTTTTAGAATTTTTACATTATGCAATAATATTTCGATATCTTCATATCGATCTTCATCTTTTACATTTTCTAATTTTTCTATCAAAGCTTTTTCAAGATGATTTACACCATCTAAATAAGCTTTAATTTTTGAATTGTAACCGTTATCTTTTGCTAAAATCATCCAACCTAATTTTTCAAACATATTTTTATGCCATTCGTGTAATCCATGATAAGTTGCGTAATACATTTTTTATTTACATAAATATATTTTTATTTTCATCTTCATTCATATTTCCAAAATATACAGCCATAAGAGTGATAAATGGTCCACCGACCATTCCATTACTACATAATCCGATAATACCGATTACTTTTGCCCACGGAGGAAGGTTATCCCAATATTTAATTAAAATATATAAAGCATAAGCCCAAATTACGAGGGTTAGAAGAAGTAAAAATATTAAAGAAGTTGAAACTTCTTCTTTAGGGAAAGAAAAAATGTCACCATTTTCATCTAAATAAGCACGACTAACTTGACTGTAATCACATGTATCATTTCCTTCTTCATCTGGACAAATTGTTGACATCATAGCATTTGGACCAGTTGAACCGTTAACAGCCATTTCTCTATATCTTCTATATTTTTCTTTTTGAGTAAAATGCTCTGCGCAAGTTTTTAACATATTGTTTAAAGAATATTTGTTCATTTATCTTATAGAAAAAAATTTTATTTTTCTAAAAAATGAAATAAAAAAAATACAAAAATATTTATATAAATAAAACTAATAAATGACATTAAAAAAAGAAGATAAATTTATAATAGCTTTTATGATAGTTATATATATATTATTTTCAGCGTATATAATTTATTCTCTATTTAAATTATTTAAGAAGAAAGAAAAAGAGACGTTTTTTAATAAAATAGAAACTCAAACATCAGAAACAAAAAGTAATTATTTTAAAGATAAAAAAGTTATTATTACAGGTCTTGTCCGAGACTCTGAAGATACAATATATGATAGTATTTTATTTCTTTACGCTCAAGTAGTTCCATATTTTAAAGATTATTTAATTCTTGTGTACGAAAGTGATAGCAAAGATAATACTCGCAAGATTTTATTAGAACAAAGTAAAAAAGATCCTAAATTTAAAGTAATGGGTTGTGGAGATCAGGAAAATTTGGAAGTTTGTAATTTATCTTTAATGGAAACTGGAGTGAGAAATCGAAAATCTAGACGAATTAACAAAATGGTGTATCTTCGAAATATGTATGTCGATGAAATAAAAAAACCAAAATATAATGATTATGATTATGTTTTAGTTTACGATTTTGATCTGAAAGCAAATTTTATTAACGATAGTATGCTAAATACTGCGTATCAATTTGAAAATAATGAAAAAATTGACGGAATATGTGCTTACGGTGTCGACGCAAAAACTTCAAAATATTACGACACATATGCTTACAAATCTTCTGAACATGAAGGGTCTCGACCCATTAAAACTGGTATGGAAAAAGTAGATTCATGCTTTGGAGGTTTCACTTTTTATAGACGATCACCATTTATTTATTCAAAATATTTTACATATAAGAAAACTTATGATGATAAAAATGTTGTTTGTGAACATGTAGGTTTTCATTCTGGATTTGGAAATTTATATTCAAATAATGATATGGTATTACTTGTGGGTGAACTTGATGTAGGAATTGATGCGATCAAATGTACAAAAAAAGATGATTACGGAGATTACGACGATTACGGAGATTACGACGATTACGGAGATTACGACGATTACGGAGATTACGACAATTATTAATTTTTTTTTTGTTATATAATATAAAAAATGACATTTTACATAACAATTTCATTAATTTGTTTGGTTTCTTTTTTGATAATTTTATTAAGCTTAAATAATCAAAAAGATTCTCTTGAAAAACAGTTGAAAGATACAAGTTCTGTTAACACATGGATAACAGTTGTAAAAATATTATTAGTTATATCTTTAGGAGTTTTTTGTTTTGGTATTTATGTTACATTCGAATCAGACATTAAAAACGCTACAGAATCTACTGATAATTCATTATTTGGAAACATTATAAAAGTAGCAAAATCAGGAAAATTATTAGTTTCAGATGCTATTAGTCAACCTGTCACAATGTCAGATGAATGGATTTCTAAAAAATTTAGAAATTTAGACATTTATTAGATTAAATATTATATTTTTTTAACTTTTTGTTAAAAAAATATTTAGAATGTTACAATATCCTTTAAATCTTCTTCAATATATCCAAACTGTTTATACCATTCTTTTCCATATGCTTCTTCTAACAACTTAACATCATTTTCTTCTAACATGCTTGGATGTAAACCTGATTTTATCGCTTCTTGAAGATATATTACAGCGTCAACCATATGTTCAGGTAAATTATTATCAATTTCATTATTGTTAATCACTTTGCTGGTTGGAAAATCAATATCTGCATACATCGACTCACCAAGTTTTTTATATTTTTCTAATTCTTCAGGGGGCATATTTTGTCTAGCCATATTTATCATCGGATTATCCCATAAAGTATCATTTTTATTTTCAGACATTTTTATTAAATAATAATTTTTTTTTAAATATGTTTTAAAATAAATGAGAAAAAGATCTAGTAAATCAAGAAAGTTAAAATTAGTTAAAATTGTAAAATCTCCAAATAAATTAAAAAAATACAGAGCATATTTTTCAGATGGAAAACATACTGATTTTGGGGCTACAGGATATTCCGATTTTATTAAGCATAAAAACCCTGAAAGAAAGAAACGATACATATCAAGACACAGAAGTCGGGAGAATTGGAAAGCACCAAAAACTGCAGGAGCTTTGAGTTTATATGTTCTTTGGAATAAACCAACATTTCGCGCAAGTGTCGCGGATTATAAAAAACGATTTAATTTATAATTTTATATTTTACAAAAATATAAAATTTATATTGAAATCTCTTTAAATTCAGACCATACATTATTATATTCTATATTCAACAATACAGATTCTAAAAAATTAATTATTTTATCTAAATATTTTTCTTGTGATAAACTTAAAGAAATAGTATAAT
>Ga0214919_10011233_pt1 | contig 11191 bp, 10 predicted proteins | sample LL1503_MetaG_FD_177994 | JGI IMG/M metagenome (GOLD analysis project Ga0214919, IMG submission 177994) | Freshwater microbial communities from Lake Lanier, Atlanta, Georgia, United States - LL-1503 | ecosystem: Environmental > Aquatic > Freshwater > Lake | place: USA: Georgia | collected...
CCGGAGTACGCCGATGTCTGCCTCTCAGCCACCCTACACCACCCTGATCAGCGTTGCCGAGTTGCAGGCCCTGCACGCCAGCGGCGCGCCGCTGATGGTGTTTGACTGCAGCTTTGACCTGATGCAGCCCGCAGCCGGGCGCGCGCTTTTTGAGGACAGCCACATCGCCGGTGCCATCTTCGCCGACCTCAACGACGACCTGAGCACCCACAGCCCGCAGTTCACAGGCCGGGCCGTGAATGGCGGGCGCCATCCGCTGCCGAGCCGAGAGGACTTTGCCCACTGGCTGGGGCAGATCGGTTTTCACAATGGCATGCAGGCCGTGGTCTACGACCGCCACGGCATGAACTACTGCGGGCGGCTGTGGTGGATGCTGAAATGGCTGGGCCATGACGCCGCCGCCGTGCTCAACGGCGGATTACAAGCCTGGCTGGCAGCAGGTGGGGCGGTGGAGTCTGGCGAGGCAGCGCGACACCCGGCAGCACAGTTTGCAATCCACGCCGCGCTGCTGGATTTTGTCGACGCCGCCACCGTGCAGGGCCAGCTCGGACGGTCCAGCCAAACTGTGCTTGACGCCCGCGCTCCGGCGCGCTTTCGCGGCGAGGTCGAGCCCTTTGACCCAGTGGCCGGCCACATACCCGGCGCACTGAACCGACCCTTTAACCAGAATATCGGCGAAGACGGTTTATTCAAGCCCGCCAAGGTGCTTCGCGCCGAATTGGGTGCACTGCTTGGCGACCGCAGCGCCGCCACCGTGGTCCACCACTGCGGCTCCGGGGTGAGCGCCATACCGAATATTCTGGCGATGCAAGTCGCGGGACTCGGAGCCAGTACCCTGTTTGCCGGCAGTTGGAGCGAATGGTGCAGTGACCCGGCGCGCCCGGTTGCGCGCGGATAGCTACCGAAGAATAGGCAGCGCCGACCGGCGCGCGTCCGCCTCAAGCCGCTGGCAGGCGGCCGTTCAAGAAATAAGTTTGAATTTTGCCGAGCCCTTTGCACTCCACCAACTCGCGCTCTTCCAGTTCGAAGTTGGTGCCCAATGCCTGCCGCACGGCTTCTGATATTTGAACCCGCCCGGGCAGGCCCGTGGATTCCATCCGGCTTGCCGTGTTGACGGTATTGCCCCAAATGTCAAATGAGAACTTGGTTTTCCCGATCACGCCGGCCGTGACCGGTCCGCTGTGCAAGCCAATGCGCATCTGCAGCGTGGTCTTGCGTGCTTGGTTAAAGTCGATCAAATCGTCAAACATGCCCAGCGCCATATCGGCCGCAAGCTGAGCATGGTCTTCGCGTTCAAAGGGAACGCCTGCGGCTGCCATGTATGCGTCGCCAATCGTCTTGATTTTTTCGATTCCCAACTTCGCACCGCGTAGGTCGAAGCGGGTAAAAAGGTCATTCAGCAAGGTGACCAGATCGCGCGCTGAAAGCTGGGCGGACATCTGCGTAAACCCGACCAGGTCAGAAAACAAGATGGTGGTATTGGCATACGTGCCGGCTATGAGCTGGTCTTTCACCTTGAGCTGTTCAGCAATCGACGCCGGCAGAATATTGAGCATCAACTTTTCAGTTTTTTCTTTCTCCAGCATAATTTGGTCGAGACGCTCTCGCTCCAAATCACGCAGGCGCTTTTTTTCCAGAGTTGAATAAACACGGGCTTTTAAAAGAATCGGATTAAATGGTTTGGGCAAATAATCTTCCGCTCCCATTTCGATGCATTTAACGGTTTTCTCAAAAGTATCCAGACCCGATACGATAATCACCGGCAAATAGCGCAAATCCGGGTCTGACTTGATGGCATGGAGGGTTGCCATTCCGTCCATAACAGGCATTTCCATATCGCAGAGCATGAGATCAAAGCGCCCGGTACGGGCTAACTCCAGCGCCTCCTGCCCATCAGCCGCCTCGTGCGTATTGGAAATACCCACCTTATTCAACTCAGCCACGAGTATCCGTCGTAGCGTACGGCTGTCATCAACCACCAGAACTTTCATCTGCCTGGCTTGTTCCATCATAATGAGTTCTGCCTGCGCAACCAAAGGAGAAGCTGCAGTTTGGCCTATTCCATTTAATCCAGGATCTGTAGATATCATCATGATCTCAAGCAGGTTTAACTTTGGCAAAATAGGACATCTTCGGCAATATCACTTGCTTGAACAGTTGATTATCAAAAATCGACTCAGCCGAACCTAATAGCAAACACCCGTGATTTTCAGCCATCAGCGGATATAGCCCATTTAAAATATTTTTTTTAGTTAACTGATCGAAATAGATCAAGACATTGCGCATCAAAATAAGGTCAAATTTGGGTAGGCTCTTCAAGTCTTTCGTCAGATTTAATTTTTCAAATCGGACTTTGTTTCTGATATCGTTAATCAGCGCATACTGATTGTCCTTTAGCCGCTGAAAATTGTCCGTAATCTGTTTAGCGGTTAAGCCACGCTCTACTTCGAGTTTGGTATAGACGCCAGCTTTTGCTTTACTTAAAGCCAAATCAGAAAAGTCGGTAGCAAGGATGGAGATATTCCAGCTTTGCAGTTGGGGGAAACAGTTGCTGATCAGCATGGAGAGGCTATAGGGTTCCTGACCGGTAGAACAAGCCGCCGACCAGATACTTAACTGCCTCGCGCTTTGGCGCTGCTCAATCAGGGCGGGAAAGATATGATTTTTTAGAGCATCGTAGACATGCATATCCCTGAAGAATTGGGTTTCCTTCGTGGTCATGGCCTCAAATGCTTCGGTATGCAAACTGCCGACCGGCGAGGAACACAGTGTCGACAAATACACGCCAAGATTGACAAACCCGTGCATTCGCGCCAAGGGCGTGAGACGTGTTATGAGTAGGTATTCCTTGTCAAGGTTGAGGTCAATTCCCAGGGTATCTTTTAACTGTTTGAAAAAAAACAGCATGTGGCCTTTGTCGAGTAGATTCATGTACTCAGAGCGCAGCGGCTTGAAATTTCGTGGGCTATTTTGTTCAGAGGCAGTATCTGATGCGCCAGATTGGCTTTGGCTACGGCGCCGGGCATACCCCAAATGACGCTCGACTCCTGATCTTGAACAACCATGACGCCGCCAGCCTGGACAATTTCTTGCGCTCCGCGCAATCCATCACTGCCCATGCCGGTGAGCACCACGCCCAGCAGTTTATTTTTGTATATTTTTGCGGCGGTTCGAAACAGCACATCAGCAGCCGGTCGGCAGGAATTTTCAGGTGGCTCCTGCGAGGTATGCATCACCACCCGCGACCCCATGCGCTCAAGGTGCAGATGAAAGCCGCCAGGTGCCATATACACCACACCGGCCTGCGCCACTTCCTCATGCTCCGCCTCTTTAACTGGTATCGGCCCCAGGCCCGCCAACCTTTTAGCCAGCAAATCGGTAAACTTTGGCGGCATATGCTGAACGATAAACATCGGCACAGTTAAAGGCGTCTTAAACTGTGAAAATACGTCGATCAGTGCGGTCGGGCCCCCGGTAGAAACACCCAGCACCACAGCATCCGGCCTGACCAGTACATGCGATTCCTTGAGTAAAGTGCACGGCGGCTCATGAACAGGCAGACTCGACGCACCGGCTTCCATCCCGGGCTTCGCTGCGTGGCGGAAAGGTCTTTTGAATAAGGCTCTGACTTTGGGTAACAAGCTTTCCTGCAGCGCTTTGAATGCGGCCTGCGCGTCACCAACATCCGTGGGCTTTCCCACGTAATCACTGGCTCCGCTGGTCAGCGCCTGTATGGTCGACTCGGCACCCCTTTGGGTCAGCGTGCTGAACATGATAATGGGGACGGTTCGGTTAAACCTCCGGATTTCCGTTAATGCCGCGATGCCGTCCATATTGGGCATCTCGATATCCAAGGTAATGACATCAGGAACCAGTTCCTTTACTTTTTGGATCGCGATCAGCCCATCTTCGGCTACCCCTACGACATCAATATCAGAAGCCATTGCCAAGGCTGTTGTGATGATTTTCCGCATCATGGCGGAATCATCAACTACCAAAACACGTATCTTGTGGTTTGCACTTGAATCGGGGTTTGTCATAAAGTGACGGCCTGCTGGCCAAAGAGTTTATTTTGAAGGAATGACTGGCGATTCGCGCATTGCGCCAGATACGATTTTTAGCGGGTCAAGGATTAACAGCAACTGCTCCGGTCGAATATAGACCCCAGTAACTACTTCCTTGGCGAGTTCCGTGAGCTTGTTCGGTGGCGGCTCCAACTCAGCCGGTAGGAGACTGAGTATCTCGCCGACGGAATCGACCAACAACGCAACCGGTCCACCGCTCGTCTCTAGAATAATACTCACACCCGCATGATGAACATTTTCAACTGAAATACCAAGCCGGATATGCATATTGATGGCGGGTAATAATTGGCCACGTAAATTCATCAACCCACTTACGAACCTGGGGCCCTTTGGCACTGCCGTGACATCCAGGTTACGGCTCAGCTCGATGACATCCGTAGCTGGAATACCAAAGAATAAATCCCCGATGTGAAAGGTTGCATAGTCCCTGCCTGAAATAAGCACTGGATTTATATTTCCCATGGAAGCCTCAGATTTCCAGAACTTCGGGGGCGCTCTCGTCCAGCGCTTCTTCCTGTAGATTACGCAACATCATTATTTCTGGCAAATCCAGAATATTGATGACCTTTTCGCCTAGCAGGGAACATCCCAGAAGCCCGCGCTGCGGCGGTGCGAGAGCAAAAAGCTTGGATGGGACCTGAACGATGTCGAATATCTGATCAACAACCAGGCCATAGGGCTGGTCCCGCACGTAGTGCACGATGACCGATATGGGACGAGAGCCATCCAGGCCGCGACGCCGTGTGCCGCCAATAAAATCTTTGACAACAATTAAGGGCATGATCTCTTGCCCGTAATTGACTACCAGTTTCGTACCGTTATGCTGGATCCGGTCGGCGGCGAAAATTTCAAATCGGTTAATGTATTTCAGCGGTAAGGCCATACTCCCCATACCATCGATGCTAAACAGCAGCATCGTGGTTTCTTCGGCGATAGAGGTCAGCTTTTCGACAATAACCGCCTCATGCAATTGATGGGATTGAACTTTAGCAATCAGTCCGGAACTCATTGCAATACCATCCACATCTAATATAAGAGCAACCCTTCCATTACCCAGAATCGTTGCTCCGGCAAAGTCCAGCAGACCTTTAAAAAGTGGCCCAATGGGTTTGACCACCACTTCCTGCATATTCAGTACTTCGTCCACCACCAATCCAAAACGGACCCCGCCGGACTGCACCACTGCAATATTAATGGCTGATTCCGGTCCGGGAGTGCGGTCCGATAACTCCAAGTGCCGGTTGAGAAACAAGAGCGGATGCAGCTGCCCGCGGAGGCGGAAGACCGGTGTACCGAAAAAATCCTCCAATCCGTTGGGATCGGTTGCTAAATTCAGACGCACCATTTCCAGCAAACTATTTTGTGGAATCGCGAAACGCTCGCTTTCAGACCGCACAAACAAGGCGGGCATGATGGCAAGGGTCAGTGGTATTTTCAAGCGGATTTTGGTGCCGATTGATCCGCGCGGGCTTTCGACCTCAATGGTGCCGCCTATCTGGGTTATGTTGGTTTTGACCACATCCATCCCCACGCCGCGACCCGAGAGGCTTGTAACAGCATCTTTTGTCGAGAAACCCGGCAGAAAAAGGGTTTCTATCAGCTCCTGATCCGATAATTTGGAGGCTTTTTCTGCGGTCCAAAAACCTTTCTCGACGGAACGATCGCGCACCTTTTCAAAATCAATCCCCCCGCCATCGTCAATGATCTCAACAACCACCATGCCATTTTCATGGCGCGCTTGCAAAACCAACTTGCCGGCGGCCGGTTTATTCGCCTGTAAGCGCGTGGCCGGAATTTCAATCCCATGATCCACTGTATTGCGCACGATATGCACCAAGGGATCGCGAATGGCCTCGAGCAAGGTTCGGTCCAATTCGGTTTCAGCACCCTCCTGAATGAGTTCAACGCTCTTACCAAGTTCATTCGAAAGGTCACGTACCAACCGGGGAAACTTGCTCCACAACTGGGAAATCGGTTGCATCCGGGTCTTCATCATGCGCTCCTGCAACTCCAAGGTCAGCATGTCGATGGTGCGAACCGCGCTGGAAAAATGGAGGTCGGTGTTATCCGTTACAAAAGGAAGCAGGCGGTTGCGCGCTAACACCAGTTCACTCACCAAGTTCATCAACTTGTCCAGCAACTCGACATTGACTTTGACCGGTGCAGCCAACTCGTGATTTTTTGAGGCCTCTGCATTAACGGTCGCGCGGTTGACTGGCGGCTGAAGTGATGGCGAGCCCTTGGCCGAAACAGCGACCAGCGCGTCTGCTGGCACCACCGTATCGCCAACGGTGACCTCGCCTGGCGAGACGCCCAAACTCTGCAATGACCCCCTCGGTTCGACCGCTTGGACCTGGTCGCCGCCTTCGTCCGAGTCCGCGCCAGGGCGCATCACAGCCTGCTCCGAAACGGTCTCGCCGTTGGCAATCGCCAATAGCAAGGCCACAATGGATGCGTCGTCCCCATCGGGCTCTACCCGAACTTCGGATATGCCAGCAATAATTTTGCGCAGGGAGTCAAACCCGTGTAACAAAACAGTGACCCGGCCGGCGTTCAGGGTGATTTCACCCTCACGAACTTTGCTCAGCAGAGTTTCGCAGGCATGTGCGAGGGTCTCCAGACGCTTGAACGCAAAAAAACCACTGCTTCCCTTGAGAGTATGCATCCCGCGAAAAATATTTTCAACGAGCTTCTTGTCGGTAGAATTTTTCTCAAGCTGAACAAAATCAATATCCAATCGGTCAAGTATCTCACCGGCTTCGATAACGAACTCACCAAGTATATTTTCTAAATATTCATCCACAATATACCACCCGTTAAATTACTTCGAAAGGCTGCATAACCGCCAACCCAAATTAAAGCGAAATTTATGATATATTGAATTCGGACACTAACAAGGACAGCTCTTCGGCAATTTTGGAAAGTTGTACGGCCGCAATCTGGGTATTGGAAGCACCTTCAGATGTATTCTTGGAAGCGACCGCCACACTGTTGATATTGGCCGCTGTAGAGTTACTGCTGTCAGATGCACTGGATATATTGCGACCAATTTCACCGGCAGTGGCAGCCTGCTCCTCGACGGCACCGGCGATAAGCGCCGATATATCGTTTATCTTGGAGATGATGTTGGAAATCTGAGAAATGGAGCGAACGGCGTCCTTCACGTCCAGCTGTATGGCCCCAATGTTATGGCCGATCTCCTCGGTTGCCTTGGCCGTCTGTCGGGCCAGTTCCTTGACTTCATTGGCCACCACCGCAAAGCCTTTGCCTAATTCGCCGGCACGCGCCGCCTCAATGGTCGCATTGAGTGCCAATAAATTGGTCTGCTCTGCGATGCCTGAAATCACCTTCAAGACACTGCTGATTTCCTGGCTGCTGGCGCCCAGTTTTTCCATTTGTGCAGTCGTCCGGCGGGCTTCCATCACCGCCTCACTGGCCACCGAGGAGGCTTCGGCTGCGTTGGCCGCTACCTCTCGAATATTGCTGGACAACTCTTCCACGCCAGCGGCGACAGACTGCACGTTGCCACTGACCTGCGTAGCGGCACTGGCAACCGAGGTTGCCTGCGCTGTGGTTTCCTCCGCATTGCTACTCACTTCCGTGCTCACGGAGGACAGTTCAGTGGACGAGGAACTGAGCGAATTGGATGCCACCGAGATATTTCCGATAGCGTTCGACAATTTAGTCAGCGCCGAGTTCAAAGCCAGTCCCATCTGGCCAATTTCGGTATTCGGAGCGGCCAACAGTCGCTGCGACAGATCGCCCCGCTCCATGGCTTGGAGAATCCCGGAGACATCATTAATGCGCAGCAAAATACCCTTCTGGATGACCAAATTCCCGTAAATAAGGCCGAGCAGCACCGCCAACCCTATGGCGCCCACCATGATCAACTGCTCTTGTATCAAAGTAGCTGCATCCTTCTCGGACTGAGCGCCACGCGCGGTCGCCATGGTGACGACCTTGTCAATCGCAGCCCGGTGCTCTGAATACAAGCCTTTCAACACGCCATTGGCGAGAATCTTTGCCTCTTCTCGTTTGCCAGATTTAAGCAAGGGCAGAAATTCTTCATCGCGAACTTTAAAAAATACCAAAGCCGGCTTATAGGCCGCCTCCAACAAAATCGATTTCATTTCTCCCTGCGGCAAATCATCCGCCCAGTAATCGTGACGGGCATTAAATTCTTTCTCCAATCGTTCGCTCTCCGCCAGCAGAAATCCGACTTTAGCGGCATCTGTCTCTTCAATTAACTGTAAAACTACGAGATAGGATTCAATAATATATTCCGGAGGGGGAAGAATATCTGCAATCAGATCTTTACTCTGAACAATATCTTTATAGATCGGTCCATTCACCTTGACCAAAGAAATGGCCCTGAGTCCAATTAAAAATGTCAGACTCAAGCCGATTACTGCCAAAATCAACAATCCGATCAGCTTGGCCTTGATGCTCCATTCCTTCCGGTGAACAGAAGTCAACTGGATATTTCGGGCATTCGGAGAAATATTTATCATATTTAATTCCAACATTTATTAATAAAATTTAATACTATTATTAAAATAATATTTTAATCTATTCTGTTCATGCGCTTTATACTACTACATATATGTTTCGAACCAGCGCAGCTCCGCACCATTTAGTTTTCCGTTTGAAGGGGCGTTCGTGTCCACTCTGAGCGCCAGCTTCGCACTTGACCTCGAAAAATTAAAGGATTTGGGCCTAAGTGACCCCCGATCTGCGGTGGCGATGGATCTGATCCGGGCGGGCTCGATCAGCAGCGACCAGCGTCTATTTCTCACCCTCTCCAACTCGACCCTGCTGCAAACCGTCATCTTCCCGCCCAAGAAGAAAATCATTTCCGCGGGTAGCTTGGTGGAAGATGGCTATCTCATTACGGGCGGCACTCTGATTGCGGTTGAAGGGGACTTCATTTATCGATTAGGTCCAGGTGCCGTGCTGGGCTTGGCCGAAGGCGTCATAAACCGCCCCAGTCGCATGACGGTCGTCACCACGACCAATGTGCAGGCCAGGCTCATCCCCTTGCACAAAATGGACGCCACCATCTCCAAGCTTCCTACGGAGGTCAAGGCAATTTTGCAAACCATCGTCAAACGCACGCTGGGACTCCCCTGAATCACGCCGCTGAAAAGGCTCTATCGCATGCACGTATTTGAGTCCATGACTATTGCCGGCGGCGATCTCGTTTTTGCAATCGGCGATCTGGCCGAACATCTGTATTTCATCGAAGAGGGCACGGTTGATCTGGTGAACCGCCAAGGCACTGTATTTGCCCAGGTATCCGGGGGACAGTCGTTTGGAGAAGCCGCCATATTGCAAGGTGGTGTGCGCTCGGCTTCGGCGCGGGCCAATGGACAAGTTGTCTGCAAAAGAATCAGTGCGACACAAGCTTCGGAATTGTTGCTAAGCCAGTCGCCTCTGCTGGTGACAGTTTTAGAGGCCTTGTTGTTGCAGCAAAGCATGTCTAACGCGCTGCGCAATCCTTGACGCGAGCGCGCAATGCCCGACGCCAAGCCCGCATATCTCCACCCCATTGAACTTGAATGGGGTGCATGTCTTCGCGCCTCCTTCGCCCATGTGAGGCAGTCCTGGCAAACCGAATGGATTGGCTTGCCGACATTGCTATCCCAATGTCTTACGTTTTTACACATCCCCGAGCATTCAAAAGATCCGACCGTGCGGTGTTTGGTAGAGGCGGCGCGCGCAGTAGCGTTGCAAATTGAAATTGAAAAAGGTTGCGGTACCAACGCCGGTGAACCCGGATACCACAACCGTTTGCATTTCGCGGATGCGCTGACGACTGTGGCCTTGCAATGCTATGTGGAAGCCCTCCACAACAAGCCCCATGACGCCGCATGGCAAGCTGCGCTTTTACTCGCTGGCTTAGCCCATGATTTCCGCCACCCCGGTGGTGTCAATCGACATCCAAGGGACATTGAATCAGCAACAGTGGAAGCACTCACCCCCTTTTTAGAGTCCGCCAACTTGGCCCCCGTGTGGACCGAGAGGATCACCACATTGATTCTGCGCTCAGACTTCACCATGGCCCATGAGAACCACGCCCGGGTGCGGGAACGTGCATTTGCCTGGGACCTTGATTGGGCCACGGTCTTACTCAACGAGGCCGACATCATGGCCAGCGCTTCAGAGGAATTCGGCCCCGCACTCAGTGAGGCACTGGCTTCCGAATGGAAGGTCATTCAATTTCCAGCCTATGCCACGGTAGCCACTGAGGCCGGTCGACGCCAGTTTCTCGCAGGAATACACTTTTCAACCCACTCCGGCCGCCTGCTGCGCGCCGGGCTCGATAAGGACTATTGCGCGGGCTCGTAACGCCGCCAAAGCATTCTGCGGCGCACCTGCATCGCCAGCTGCTCCGCCAGCAAAATCGCGTTGCCGCTGCAGTCCTGCTCAGTCCAAGCCCAAAGCCGCCTTGCGCTTATTCGCCCAAGCGCTGATCAGACGGTCCGCCACGATGCCGATAAACGCAATCCCCAAGCCGGCCAGCAAGCCGCGCCCGGTGTCCGCGCCGGGCAGGGCCTTGTAAATCTCCTGCCCCAAATCGCGCGAACCGATCAGCGCGGTGATGGCCACCATGGCCAGCGACATCATGATGGTCTGGTTGATACCCAGCAAAATCTCAGGGAAAGCCAAGGGCAGCTCCACCCTGAACAGCCTTTGGCGCGGCGTGGCACCGCAGGCAATGGCCGCATCGACCACGGTGGACGGTACCCGCATCAAGCCCAGATAGGTGTAGCGCACGGCGGGCACCGTGGCGTAGCACAACATGGCTAGCACGTTCGATACATCGCTGGTCTGGAACAGCATGATCACCGGAATCAGATAAATGAAACTCGGAAAGGTCTGCAACAAATCGCACAGGGTCAATATCACCCGACTCGCCGTCGCATTTTTGGCGGCCCAGATACCCAGCGGAATCCCGATCAGCGTGCACAAAATCGCACAACTCGTCACCAGATAAATGGTCAACATCAAGGGCGTCCAAAAGCCGGCCACCATCAAAAATCCGAACAACAAAACCGGCACCCAAGTCAGCCGCCAGCCACCCAGGTACCAGCCCAGCGCGGCCG
>Ga0214919_10011234_pt1 | contig 11190 bp, 11 predicted proteins | sample LL1503_MetaG_FD_177994 | JGI IMG/M metagenome (GOLD analysis project Ga0214919, IMG submission 177994) | Freshwater microbial communities from Lake Lanier, Atlanta, Georgia, United States - LL-1503 | ecosystem: Environmental > Aquatic > Freshwater > Lake | place: USA: Georgia | collected...
TGCGCCAGAACTGGCCCACGGAAGCCGCGCTGATCACGATCACCGTCGCGAGCGTCTCCCCCGACCTCCGCCAGTGCCGCGTGGGCTACGCCGTCTCGGGCGACGACGCCGAGCGCAAGAAGGCCCGCGCGTTCCTGAAGCGCGTGCGCACCGAGCTCCGCGCGACCGTCGGCGGCATCCTCCAGATGAAGCACGCGCCGGACATCCTCTTCACCGAGGATGACATCACCGGCGGCGTGGCGCGCGTGCAGGCCCTGCTGGATGAGATGACCCGCAAGGACCGCGCGAACAACCCGCCCAAGGCCGACTAAGCGGTCGGCGGGACGACTTCCGGGAAATCCTTCAGCGCTTCGCGGACCACCGTGGCGCGACGGCGATCGCGTCCGTCGCTGTCGAGTTCCTGGCCGGCGCGAGCCTGCACGTGGGCGGGCTGACCTTCGATCATCAGGCGGTCGACCAGGTGACGGCGTTCTTCCGGCAGGCAGCCCATGTCGCAGGCGAGGCGGAGATGGGAAAGCATGTTCATCGCCTCCGAGCTCGTGAGCAGACGCGCGGAGCGCAGCACGCCGAGCGAACGGGCGAGACGGTCGGTGAACTTCTCGCCCTCCTCCTGAGCGAGCCTGCGACGGGCGTTCCACTCCTGTTCGACCACGTTCTTGATCCAGCCGCCGAGGTGCTTGAGGATCGCGTCCTCGGACAGGCCGAGCGTCTGCTGATTGGAGATCTGGAAGACGTTGCCGGCGGCCTCGGTGCCTTCGCCGAGCCAGCCGCGGACGGCGAGCCCGTCCTGGTTGAGCGCGCGGGAGACCTTGTCCATGTGACCGGCGAGGCACAACCCCGGCAGGTGCACCATCGCGGAGGCGCGCAGGCCGGTGCCGACGTTGGTGGGACAGGCGGTCAGGTAACCGAGGCGGTCCGAGAAGGCCAGCTTCAGCGAGCCGCCGAGGGCGTCGTCGAGCTGTTCGGCGATGTGCCAGGTGCCGCGGAGATGCCAGCCGGCCTTGACGACCTGGATGCGCAGATGGTCCTCCTCGTTGACCATGACGGAACAGGTCTGGTCGCGGCTGATGACGGCCGCGCCGCTCTTGCCGGCGGCGAGTTCCTTGGAGACGAGATGGCGTTCGACGAGCACGGCGCGGTCGCGGTCACCGAGTTCGCCCATGCGCAGCACGTGGCCGCGGCGGAAATTCGGAAGGGCGTCGAGGGCTTCGACGCAACGGTCGGAGATCTCCTTGCGCTGCGGCACCTTGGCCCAGCCCGGGAAAGGCAGGCCATCGAGATTGCGGGCCAGACGGATGCGCGTGCTGAGCACGACCGCCTGTTGCGCGCCCAGGAGGTGCGTCAGTTCGTTTTCGGCGGCAAGGATGTCTTCGACGGAGGACATGATCAGGAAGGCGCGAGCTGTTTCTCGAGCCCGGCGACCTCATCGCGCAGGCGCGCGGCGGATTCGTAGTCTTCGGAGGCGATGGCCTTCTCCATCTCGAGACGGGCGGCGTCGAGGCGGCGGCGCAGCTGGCCCGTAGGCGGCGTACCGGCCGGCGTGCGGCCGACATGGGAAGCCTCATGCTGGACCTTGAGCAGCAAGCCGCCGAGGACGTCGCCGAACGTCTCCCAGCAGGAAGGGCAGCCGAGACGGCCGCGCTTGCGGAAATCGATGTCCGTGAAGCCGCACTTCGGGCAGGTGAGCGTGGGGGCCGGGGAAGCCGTCGTCAGGGCGTCGGCCAGCTGGAAGACGGCCGGATCGGTCGCCCCGCCCTTCTGGGCGCAGGCCTCGCAGAGATGCACCTTTGTGACATTGCCATGGACGACCTGGGAGAGGTGGACCGTGGCGGCCTCCTCGCAGAGCGAACACTTGATCGGCTGGGACATCTGCCTTCAGAGAATGGCAAGGGGGCCAATTGGCAAGGGCAAGCGGGGAGCGGAGTTTGACTTCAGGACCTTCGGACGCTTGATGGGAGGTCGTCAGATGTCCTCCAAGCCCCGCATCGTCATCACCGGACTCGGCCTCACCGCCCCTAACGGAAACTCGTTGGGAGAGTTCCGGGCCAACCTGCTCGCCGGCAAGGCCCGGATCGCCGTGATCGACGTGCGCCACATGGGCAAGCACCCTGCGGGCGTCTGCGACTTCGACGCCACCAAGTGGCAGAAGCGGAAGGAAATCCGCAATGGCACCCGCGTCGGCTCCATCTCCATCTTCTGCGCCCGCGAGGCGCTGGGCGATTCCGGCCTCGACTGGGACAAGGTCGAAAAGTCCCGCGTCGGCGTCTACCTTGGCATCACCGAGCACGGCAACGTCGAGACCGAGAACGAGATCCACAACATCTCCCAGTTCGGCAACGACACCAAGTACTGGACGCACCACCACAACCCTCGCACCGTGGCGAACAACCCGGCCGGAGAGGTCACGATGAACATGGGCATCACCGGCCCGCATTACACCATCGGCGCCGCCTGCGCCGCGGGCAACGCCGGCCTCATCCAGGCCGCCCAGATGTTGCAGCTCGGCGAGGTCGACATCGCCTTCGCCGGGGGCGTCTCGGAATCCATCCACACCTTCGGCATCTTCGCCGGCTTCAAGAACCAGGGAGCGCTCGGCGCCCACGAGGACCCGACCAAGGCCTCCCGCCCCTTCGACAAGAACCGTAACGGCATCGTCATTTCCGAAGGCGGCGCGATCTACGTCCTCGAGCGTCTCGACGACGCCCTCGCCCGCGGCGCCCGGATCATCGCCGAGATCGCCGGCTGGTGCATCAACTCCGACGCCACCGACGCCGTCCTGCCCAACCCGGAGCGCCAGACGGAGTGCGTCCGCATGGCCCTCCAGCGTGCCGGCATGAAACCGCAGGATATCCATATCGTCTCAACCCACGCCACCGCGACGGCCTTGGGCGACATCCAGGAATGCACCGCCCTCCGGAATGTCTTCACCGACTGCCCGGACACCAAGATCAACAATACCAAGAGCTTCATCGGTCACTGCATGGGGGCGGCCGGCGCCCTTGAATTAGCGGGCAATCTACCCTCTTTTGACGATCATTGGGTGCACCCGACCATCAATATCGAGGAATTGGACCCCGAATGCGCCATGCCGGGCCTGGTGATCAACCAGCCGATCAAGGTCGCCCGGGTGGATACCATCCTGAACAACTCGTTCGGCATGCTCGGCATCAATTCCGCCCTCATTGTTAAGAAATATGGGGTTGCCTGACCGGGTTTGGGCGTTTGAAACAAACCCAGCAAACATGACTAAGGACGACATCAAGCAGGTGGTTCTCGATATCATCGCCGACATCGCGCCGGACGAAGATCTGACCGCCGTGAAGCCGGAGGTCCGCCTTCGCGACCAGCTCTCCTTGGATTCCATGGATTTCTTGGATATCGTCATGGAACTCCGCAAGAAGCACGGCATCGAAGTCCCGGAAGCCGACTACGTCCAGCTGGCCTCCCTCGACTCCTGCGCCAACTACCTGCACCCTAAGTTCGAGGCCAAGGGTAAGTAAGGGCTAACCCCCATTCCCCGCAAAAGACCGCCCCAGAGGCGGTCTTTTACTTGGGACGGCGCGCAACCCTCCGCCCCCGGCGGTGTTCTTGATTTGCCGACCCACCGCCCCCCACCCACGCTTCCGACCGTGCACCCCGTTCGCCGCTTCCTCATCGCCGCCCTCGCCTTGGCCTCCCTCCCGGCCTTCGCCGAGACCGTCCAGCTGCGCCGCTCCGGCAACGCCACCATCATCACCTTCGAGTATATCACCCAGGACGATACCGCCATCATGGTGAAGCGCCTGGATTCCGACGCGGTGCTGAACTACAAGTGGGAAGACCTCGATCTCGATTGGATCAAGAAGAACAACCCGAAGGTCTGGGCCGAACGCGAGCAGCTCCTCGCCGACGCCAAGGCGGAGAAGAAGATGACCAAGAAGGAAGCCGACGCCGATCCCTTTGCCCAGGAAATTGCCGCGACCGATACGAAATCCTTCCTGAAGAACTTCGCGATCTCCCTGCAGGACGGCCTCAAGGGCATGAACCTCGCGCAGAACAAGATCGACGCCGTCTGCAACGAGTTCCAGCTCGAGGAAGCCCTGTTCTGGGTCGGCTACGAAGACCTGAAGAAGGCCAGCAAACTCAACAGCAAGAGCGACCCCGCCCCGGATGCCGCGCCCGTCGCCGAAGCCCAGCCCAAGGAAAAGGCGGGCAAACCCCTGACCCCGAAGGCCAAGGCCGCCGCCGCCAAGACCAAGGCCCGCCCGGAAGCCAACGTGACCGCCGAGACGAACGCGAAGAAGGACTTCGAGGCCGACACTCGCCCCTTCAACGCCCTCGGCTACCTGCGCATGCTCGCCGAAGGCGGCACCAAGGGTAAGCCCATCTGGATGATGCTGCGACGCGCCCCGGCCGACCGCGAAGCCATCAAGAAGACCCTCGAGAAATATTCCAAGAACGCCGCCGAGCTTGCCGAGAAGCCGGAAGCCCAGGCCTCGAAGGCCGAGCTCCTGGTCCTCAAGAAGGCCATCGACAACTGCGCCGACTCGGTCGCCAAGGTCACGCGCGACAACGCCGCCGTCGAAGCACGCCTGCAGACGGACTGCCGCGCCCTGCTGACCCTGGTGCTGCGCTGACCCACGGCGCGATCTCCTTCAAAGAGTCCGGCCGTCTCCCCGAAGGAAGACGGCCGGTTTTGAATGGTGGAGCCTATCGGGCTTGAACCGACGACCTCTTGCATGCCATGCAAGCGCTCTACCAGCTGAGCTAAGGCCCCGTTAAATGGGAAGTTAAACAAACCTGACGGCACGGGCACGGTCAACGCTTTTTTCCCATCCTCCTAGTCTCTGGTTGCCAATGGGCGGTGGCTGCTTTGCCTTCCCCTCGTGGAAGAGTCCGAAAACCAGCCAGAACCCGCCGAACAGGGCGCCGAAGCCCAAGCCCCTAGCCAGGGCGGACGCGGCCAGGGCGGCATCCGCATCGAAAAAGATTTCATCGAATCCCTCCCGGTCGGCGAATGGACCGGCCCGATCGAACTGATCGAATCCGAGAAGGACGCCGAAAAGGCCATCGCCTCCCTCGCCCGCGACCGCGTCCTGGGCTTCGACACCGAGACCAAGCCGTCCCATACCCGCGGCGAATACAACCTGCCCTCGATCCTGCAGCTGGCCGGCGAGCACCATATCTTCGTCTTCCGCTTGGACCACTGCGGCGGCATCCCCCTCGCCTTCCCGGTGCTCTGCAACGAACGCCAGGCCAAGGTCGGCGTCGCCGTCCGCGATGACGTCAAGAATCTCCGCGCCCGCGCGCCGTTCGACGACCGCGCCTTCATCGATATCGCCGACCATACGAAGAAGACCGGCCTCGTGAACACGGGCCTCCAGGCCCTCGCCGCCCACTTCCTACAGTTGCAGATGAAGAAATCGAAGAAGGTGCAGACGTCCAATTGGGCGAAGCCGCTCGACGAACGTCAGATCCAATACGCCGCCAACGACGCCTGGTTCAGCCGTGAGCTGTTCCTGAAGCTCGAAAAGGACGGCCTGATCCCACGGTTCGAATGACCCCGGAAGCCACCCGCGCAGCCGAGGCGTTGGGATTGAGCGCCACCCGCCGGCATATCTTCCTCTGCGTGAAGTCGACCGAGCAGGCCTGCTGCGGCGGCGAACTCGCGGCGAAGTCTTGGGAGCACCTGAAGACCCGGCTGAAGCAACTGGGGCTTTCCGAGAAAGGCGGCATCCAACGCACGAAGGCCGACTGCCTGCGCGTGTGCGTCGCCGGGCCCGTCGCCGTGATCTACCCCGAAGGCGTCTGGTACGGCCAGTGCACGCCGGAGAACCTCGACCGCATCATCACCGAGCACTTGGTCGGGGGAAAGGTCGTCACGGCCCTCCGTATCGCCGGGCCTACTTCGGCTTAGTTTCTTTTTTCTTCGGAATCTCGACCTTCTGGGCCAAGGCCCGGAGCTTCGGATAAAGTTCGGCGTAAGGCACGTCCTGGACGGCGGAGCCCGACTTCACGGCCATCGATGCCGCGACGCCAGCCGACTCGCCGAGGATCATCCAGACGGGCTCCATCCGGATGGAGGTCATGGCGATGTGGCTGGCGGACACGCAGACCGGCACGAGGAGATTCGCGCACTGTTCCTTCTTCGGGACGATCGACCGATAAGGGATCCGGTAGATGCCACGGTGCTCGTCCTCGAGGTAGAGCATCGAATAGTAGCCGCCCATGAGCGCCACCTTGCCGTCGAGCGCCACCGTGGCGTAGGGCCATTCGTCGACGCCATAGGAAGCGAGGCCGACCGAGTCGGCGGGGCTGGTCCGGCCCTCCAGGTCCTTCTGCGTGACGACGTAATCCGCGACCATACGACGGGCCTCACGAACGTAGAGCTGATGCGGGTACCCCTTGGTCTCATCGAAGGCCCCCTTCTCCAGTCCGACGCTGAGCGCGATCTCCTTCTGCTTCGGAGGCACGCTGGGGTCGGTCCGCAGGAAGTGGGTCATGCCGCGGACGAAGTCCTGCTGCTGCTTCCAGAGGCGCGCGCGGGTCGCATAATCGCCGTCGGCATAGCCTGCGTTATGTCCGTAGTTCGTCGGCGCGAACAAGGCGCGCGCGAGATTACCGGCGCCGCCTGAGTAGACGCGCCCGCCGCTCTTCTCCCAGCCGTCGACCTTACCGCGCATCACGCGACCGGAAAGGATATCGACACCCTGCTGGAACGCCCGGCGATAGAGTTCGAACTGCTTCGGGTCGTAGTTCGCCGGTGGCTCGATCGGCAGGCCCTCGCCCTTGAAGACGAAGCGCCAGCGGAAGCCGTAACCCATCGTGAGCTGATCCGCCTCGCCGACCGGAGCCACGGGCGTCGACTGCAGGCCCGGCAAGAGGCCGCTCTGCGGGTCGCCGGCTTTGACGTAAGGATCGATCGCGTATACGGACATCGGCGGCTGCGCGCCGGCGAGGCTCTCGCCATAGGTCGATTTCGCCTCCCGGCCGTAAGCATAGGCGACGCCCGAGCGGGCCATCAGGTCGCCCTCGTAAGAACAATCGATGAAGACCTTCGCCGTGATCGTGCGGGCCATGGCCTTCGTCGGCGTCGCCGGCGGACAGCCGGTCTCGTCGAAAGGGGCCAGATCCAAGGCGATCGCACGGATGACACCGTCCGACTTCTCGACCGCGCTGACCCGGTGATCGAAGAGCACCGTGACCCTTGCGGCCTTGAGCATCTCGGCGAAGACTTCCCGATACTGGGCGTCCTTGTAATCCTTCTTCAGGATCGGACGGGTGGAGCCGCTGACGGCTTCTTCGCGACCCCAGTCGATGTGCATCAGGCCTCCGCCGGTCATGCCGCCCAGCCAGCGGCTCGGCTCGACCACGATCACCTTGGCTCCCTCCTTGGCGGCGGCGCAGGCGGCCATGACGCCGCTCGCATTGCCGCCGTAGACGCACACATCATAGGAGTCGGCCGCGAAAAGCGTCGTCAGTCCGAAGAGAAGTCCTGCGATAAGGCGCATGATGGGGTGAACCCTTGCTAGGTCACTCCGCGGGAAAGTCAAAGCGCGCCTTACTTCAACGCCTTCTCGATGGCCTTCTCGAGCTCTTCGGAGTCAGGCTCGACGTCGGAACCGAAGCGGGCGATCAGCTTGCCGTCGGCGCCGATGAGGAACTTGTTGAAATTCCAACCGACGGGACCGGGGTGGCCCGCGTCCTTGCCGGTCAGTTTCTCGAACAACGGGTGAGCGTCGTTACCCTTGATGGCGACCTTGGCGTACATCGGGAAGGTCACCTTGAAGTTCGTCTTGCAGAACTTCTTGATGTCTTTTTCCGAGGCCGGCTCCTGGCCGCCGAAATCGTTGCACGGAAACCCCGCGACGACGAGGCCCTTGGACTTGAAGTTATCATAAAGCGACTGCAGGCCCGCATACTGTCGGGTGTAGCCGCACTCGCTGGCGACGTTGACGACAAGCCAGGCCTTGCCGCCCTTGACGGCGCCGAGGGTGGTCGCCTTGCCGTCGATGTCCTTCACCGGGACGCCGAGCAACCCGGGGGCTTTGTCTTCGGCATGCAGGGAGGTCATGAGGATCGTGAGCGCAAGGGCGAGGAGTCGCATGCGGACATCGTAGCCCCGGACGACCCGGTGGCAAGCGGACCCGCTTACTCGTCTTCCGAATCCTTGGCCCAGACCGCCGCCAAAACGGCCTTAAAAGCGTCCGCATCGACCAACGTGTCCGGGCGATCGATGACTTCGATGCAGTCGGCGTTGTCCCAATACTCGCCTTCCTTCTTCACGTTCCAGAAAGCCAAAGCCAGGGCCTGCCAGAGCGCGAAGCCCTGCAGCTTGCCGCGAGGCATCCAGGCGACGGCGACGGTCACGTCTTCGGTCCAGTCCGATTCTTCCCAAAGCACGTCGAACTTGCCGCACTCGCTGGGCCCGAGGAACTGCGTCACGAACTCCGTATGCTGCGGACCCGCATCAAGGAAGTAGCGGCAGGCCACCTCGCGCGCGGCGGGTTCGAGATCGTCGCCGCCGTCGTCATGATAAGTGAAAGGCTCCGCCATGCCTCAAGGTCGGACGGCCCGAAGCCTTGGGCAAGTCAGGATTCGCGGCGCGAAGTCCTGGCCAGCACCACCCACCCTGCGATCAGAAGCGAGCCGCCGATCGGCGTGATGGCCCCGAACCAACGAGATGCGCCCAGCGCCATCGCGTAAAGCGTGACAGCAAAGATCACGGAACCGGCGGTCCAAAGGCGGGCCGGCCAAGCGGAACGTGCCGCGATGGCGCCGATGGCCACGGCGTGCGTCAGCAGATAGAAGGTGGCGGTCTGCCACCAGCCGGAGGCTTCCGGGATGAGAGCGAGGCGGTCCTTCAAGGCATGGGCGCCGAAGGCACCCAGCGCGATGGCGATCGCGCCGAGGAGGCCAGCGGTGACCAGACGATTCATCGCTTAGGCGCCGGCGTCGGCGCCGCTCTTCTTCTGCGTGAAGACGAGGCCCTTCTCGCCGACGGACACGATGACCGGCTCTTCCTTGTTGTAGTCGTCGCGCAGGATGGATTCGGCGAGCGGGTCCTCGAGGAGACGTTCGACCGCGCGACGAAGCGGGCGGGCGCCGTATTTCTCGTCCCAGCCGTTGTCGACCAGGTAGCCGCGGGCGGCTTCGTTGACCACGAGCTTCACGCCGAGGTCGAGGAGGCGCTTGGCGACCTTGTCGACTTCGATGTCGACGATCTTGGTCATGTGCGTCTTCGCGAGCTGCTGGAAGATGACGATGTCGGTGAGGCGGTTCAGGAACTCGGGCTTAAAGGCGCGCTTCGTCTCGTCCATGATGCGGTCCTTGAGTTTCTCGTAGTCGCGCGTGGAATCGACGCCGACGTCGAAGCCGACCGAGTTGTTGCGCTGCAGGACATCGGCCCCGACGTTGGAGGTCAGGATGATGATCGTGTTGCGGAAGTCGACGACGCGACCGAGGGAGTCGGTCAGGCGACCGTCTTCGAGGGCCTGCAGGAGGAGCTGGATGACGTCCGGGTGGGCCTTCTCGATCTCGTCGAAGAGCACGACGGAGTAAGGCTTGCGACGGACGGCTTCGGTGAGCTGGCCGCCTTCGTCGTGGCCGACGTAGCCGGGAGGCGAGCCGATGAGGCGGGAGACGGTGAATTTCTCCATGTACTCGGACATGTCGATCTGGATGACCGCTTCCTTCTCGCCGAACATGCGTTCGGCCAGGGAGCGGGCCAGGAGCGTCTTACCGACGCCGGTGGGGCCGAGGAAGAGGAAGGAGCCGATCGGACGGCGCGGATCCTTGAGGTCGGCGCGCGAGCGACGGAGGGCGCGGGCGACGACTTCGCAGGCGCGATCCTGGCCGATGACGGCCGTCTGCAGGTCCTTCTCGAGTTCGAGGAGCTTCTTGGTCTCCTTCTTCTCGAGGCGGTTCAGGGGCACGCCGGTCCAGTCGGCGACGATGTGGAGCATCTCGTCTTCGCCGACGACGATGCGCTTCTCGTCGCGCTTCTTGCGCCAGTCCTCGAGCATCTTCTCGCGCTTGGCACGGAGCTTCTTCTCCGTATCGCGGAGGTTGGCGGCTTCCTCGAACTTCTGGTTACGGGAGGCGTCTTCCTTCTGCTGGACGACCTTGTCGATCTCGGTCTGGACGACGTCGATGTCGGCCGGGATATTCAGGGAACGGATGCGGGCGCGGGCACCGGCTTCGTCCATGACGTCGATGGCCTTGTCGGGCAGGTGGCGGGCGGTGATGTAGCGGTGCGAAAGACGGACGGCGGCCTCGATGGCGGCGTCGGTGTATTCGCACTTGTGGTGCTCTTCGTACTTCGAGCGGATGCCGCGCAGGATGAGCACGGCGTCCTCCGGGGTCGGGTCGTCGACCTTGACGGACTGGAAACGGCGTTCGAGGGCGGCATCCTTCTCGATGTGCTTGCGGTATTCGGAAAGCGTGGTGGCGCCGACGCACTGGATCTCGCCGCGGGAAAGGGCCGGCTTGAGGATATTGGACGCATCCATGGCGCCTTCGGCGGCGCCGGCGCCGACGATCGTGTGCATCTCGTCGATGAACAGGATGATGTTCTTGGCGCGCTTGATCTCGTCCATGATGCCCTTGATGCGCTCTTCGAACTGGCCGCGGTACTTCGTGCCGGCGACCATCAGGGCGAGGTCGAGGGTGATGACCTTGCGATCGAGGAGGATCTCCGGGACGATGCCCGAAGCGATTTCCTGGGCGAGACCCTCGACGATGGCGGTCTTGCCCACGCCGGCTTCGCCGATGAGGACAGGATTGTTCTTCGTGCGGCGGCAGAGGATCTGCACCACGCGGCGGATTTCTTCCTTACGGCCGATGACCGGGTCGAGTTCGCCGGCCTTGGCGAGCTCGGTGAGGTCGCGACCAAAGGTCTTGAGCAGCGAAAGCCTTTCGCCACGGCCGGCGCGGGCTCCTTCTTCGCCCGAAGCGCGGCGCGAAGGAGGGGGAGCATCATCGGAGGATTCCTCGGAAGGCGGAGGCGTTTCGCCGTCCTTCTTCTCGGATTCGTCGGCGGCGGAAGGGTCGATGTCGGCGAGGATCTCCTTGCGGCAGCGTTCGAGGTCGACGTCGAGCTGCTGCAGGACGCGGGCGGCGACGCCCTCCCCTTCCTTCAGCAGGCCGAGGAGGATGTGTTCGGTGCCGACATAGGCATGGCCGAGGGCGCGGGCTTCGGTGACGGCGTGA
>Ga0214919_10011235_pt1 | contig 11190 bp, 9 predicted proteins | sample LL1503_MetaG_FD_177994 | JGI IMG/M metagenome (GOLD analysis project Ga0214919, IMG submission 177994) | Freshwater microbial communities from Lake Lanier, Atlanta, Georgia, United States - LL-1503 | ecosystem: Environmental > Aquatic > Freshwater > Lake | place: USA: Georgia | collected 2015-03-15
TCGGCCAGAGGATGCAGGAAGCTGAACTGGATTACCTGGTGCGTAGCCAGGCCATGTCTACTTCACTGGCTGAGAATTATGTGGGGTTGCCGTTGGATTTTGGGTGAGCGGTAATCCAGAGACCGCTTTAGAGCCTGTATAAGTTTATAAATAGCGCTTAGTAGCGAATACCATCTAATTGAATATCACCAGTTGCGAATATCGTCGCACCATACACCGTGAGTTTCAAACCTGAGGTTTTGCTTCGCTAACCATGCCTTATGAGTAGATTCAAATTGAGTTTGACTTTCGCCTAATGAAAGATTTGCATGATAGGCATTTAAATGCTCATACTTTTGCATAAACAAAATTACCGAGTCAATACGACCGTATTTTTTAATAAACACTTGCTCTTCTTTAATATAAGAATGATTAATATTTTAAGAAAATGTAAATAAAGTCTGGGATCGAAGATAATCCTCTGGTACACCAATATCAATAAACAATCCTTCAGTCACAAAAATATTAAAGGGCGTTTTAGTCACAGCATCTGCCAAGTAGTCTGTTTCTAAAGAGAAATTTTGATTGAATTTAAAACTATCAAGCTGGTCGCGGGCAAAGACATAGCAGCCTGCGTTGATCAAGCCAGGCCCGCCAGCGCCCTTCTCGAGAAAGCCTATTACCCTACCCGCGTCGGTTAGCAAACTGCCATAACGGGCAGTGTCGGGAACTTGGCGGCAGACGATGATGGGGTGTCTATTGGCCTGCCATGCAGCTTCTATCGCATTTACCTCTAAGTCCAAAAAGGTGTCGCCGTTGAACACAAATATATGGTCATGCAAACAACTTTCCAGCGCCAATCGTACTGCTCCACCCGTGCCCAAGGGCTGATCTTCAATGACATAGTGCAAGTCCATTCCCGCAAAGCGCGCCTCAAAATGCGCGGTGACCTTGTGGGCCAAAAAACCCAGGGACAGCACCACGCGCTTAAAACCTTTTTGCGCTAAGGCTTGTAGCAATATTTCTAAGAAGGGCTTGCCTGCGACAGGTGCCATTGGCTTTGGGGTATCCGACACCAGCGCGCGCAAGCGCGTACCAAAACCCCCTGCCAAAACAATAGCTTCCATTATCCCGGCATCTTAAAAATAGCGTTTTCCACCAAGCCACACAGGATATGGCCTAAAACCAAATGACCTTCCTGTATTTTGGGTGTTTCCGCATTGGGTACTGCCAGTGTGTAGTTACACAAGTCGCGCATTGGGCCGCCTCTGTTGCCGGTTAAGCCAATACACACCAAGCCCTTAGCACGGGCTTCTTGTAAGGCCAGCAAAATATTGGGTGATTTACCGGAGGTGGAATAGCCAATAAAAATATCACCCTGGTTGCCAAGCGCCTGCACTTGCCGCGCGAAAAGCTTTTCGTAACCGTAGTCGTTACCTATCGCCGTCATTATGGAAGTGTCGGTGGTTAAGGCGATGGCTGGTAAGCCTGGCCTGTCAAAAGCAAAACGACTGACGAACTCACCTGCTATGTGCTGGGCATCAGCAGCGCTTCCGCCATTGCCCGCCAGCAAAATTTTGCCACTGCCTTGGAGGCAATCTATACATGCCGACGCTGCTTGCTGAACCGTCGCTTGTAAAGACTCGTCAGCCAGCATCGCCGCCATGACCTGCTGCGCTTCGTAGATTTTTTCGTGTATGTAATTTTGCATCTTCAAATCAAGATAAGTGCGCCATATAAAAAGCGCCATATTTTTTAAATTCGCCAAGCCTGTGTCCCGTGCTTGGTGAAGTGACAATTGCTTACTTGGCCCTGAAATGTGTTTAACGTACGGATTACATCCATGCGCTTTTCTGTCGGCACAAAGAAAAGCATGAATCCCCCTCCACCGGCGCCAGAAACTTTGCCGGCCAGGGCACCCGCTTTGATCCCTGAGTCGTAAATTTCGTCTATGCGCGTGTTCGACACCGTCTTTGCAGAACGCTTTTTGTTTTCCCAGCCCATTCGCATGGAATCCACTAAGCCGGTAAAGTCGCCACGCAACAAACACTCTTTCATTACCATGGCCTCACGCTTGATACCGTGCATGGCTTCCAGCGCATCCACCAAGCCCGCCTTCACACCGTTGCTCTGATCGGCAATGATGTGAGCTGACTCCCGAGAGACACCAGTGAAAAAAAGCACCAGAGACGCCTCGAGCTCACATATGATCCAATTCTTGATACGCAGCGGATTGATCACTGCACGTTCATCACCGTAAAACTCCATGAAATTGAAACCACCAAAGGTTGCGGAATACTGGTCTTGCCTACCACCTTGCAAACCGCAATCTACGCGCTCAATCTTATAAGCCAAATGCGCAATGGTGTAGTCATCTAAAGGTAGATTCAGTAGCTCAGTAAAAGCGCGAATCATCACAACCACCAGGGTGGAAGAAGAGCCCAGGCCGGATCCAGCAGGCGCATCACAAAAAGTGCTCAACTCCAAGGGAATAGGCTTTCCCGCATTAAAGTTTTGCACCATATGGTTGTAAACAGCCTTGTGCAAATCGAGTTTTCCGTTCAGCTCCAACGGAGAATTCACGGCTTTGACCTGCTCGGACTGCTGGTCAGTTGCGACGAAACGAACGACTGGCTCATCCAGTGTCTTGATAACTGCATAGGCGTAACGATCAATCGTCGCGTTCAGCACATAGCCTCCATGGATTTCGGAATAAGGAGATACATCGGTACCACCACCTGCAAGGCCTAAACGCAGTGGTGCGCGAGCTCTTATGACTAATGGCAACTTAGCACCTATCCAACTGCTTTTGAAGCGATAACGCCCACTCTGTCCTTTGGCTCGCTGAATATGCCTCGTAGTAACAGCGCGCAGCTTCTATTCCAGCTGAATACATAAACGGACCGAACCCGTTATCCCTCAACATAGTCAAGTTATGTGGATGTGGATTCCATGCTCTTGACATTAACGTTTCAACATTTGTGTCAGCGTCGTCAAATTTGCCAAGTTCAACCAAGAACCCCCAATCTCGGCCAGGTAAAGGTAACAAAGTGAACCCAAATTCAGCGAAAATATTTTTTATAGCTATCAATGAATAAATACAAATATGACCCCTATTGAGAGGATCAAGGTATCCAGGATCAATATTTTTAACAAATGAAGGTTGTGCTGAATTTAAATAATAAATTGAATTGACATTTGAAACATTAAGCAACGCTTGAATTAACTTTCGAAGCACATCAGGGGCTAAACGTTCAATCACCTCAATACAACAACCAGCGTCAAATTTCTCGGATATGTCGAATAACGATCCTATCTTGAAATTAGCATGCTTTGTTCGAAATTCTTGGGGCGGAGGGTAGAGTTCTATGCCATAAAAAAGATTACTAAATTTAGGCATTAATAACGAGAGTGAGTCCAGTAAATATCCAGGACCAGCACCTATATCTATAAACTTTAAAATTGGCTTCCTTGCATACAAAAACACCTCTCCTACTCGACTAATAGATGACCCAAATGATCTTTCTCGCGATGAATCACACTCTGCGTTCCAATAATTGTCACTATATTTCTGCTCAGGTATGTACCGTCTATTTATAAAGTTTGGATCAGCAAATATTGAATCACAACTGTTACAGTTGAAATAATTTATGCCGCTCACAACTCGGTAATGTTCAGCGATACCAGCCTTACAAATTATGCAAATCATTTAATTTTATATAAATAAATTAATTTACTTCAACCAAAATATTGCTAACCTGAATCGACTCTGTATCTCTAGATGTCACAAAAAATTAACCCCTGTCTCATGCTAATAGGTATTAGAACAGCCTCAAAAAAAATAACATTTTTTATCAGCAATTGGTAGCGGCTAATATTAATTCTTAGGCGCTATTTTTTTAAGACAAATTCTGAATAAAGTGAGAGTTGTTGTTTGCTTCGCTTAACGTTGATATCTAATTTACCAAGGATCATTGCTAATATTTCCCATGCAGCATCTGCCCCCCAGGCTTTTTTTGCAAAGTTCAGACCGTTATTGCTTATTTGATTCCAAAAACCTTCGTCTTGGTAAATTTTTATGATTGCAGCGGCTAAACATTCAGCCCCATTCGCAACACAAATATTTTCACCATCGGTCAACGACATACCCTCTGCCGCAAGAGAGGTCGCCACAACAGGTAAGCCGACCGCCATGGCCGTGCCGATTTTTCCCTTGATGCCTGCCCCATAACGCAGCGGAGCAACTGAAACACGCATCTGGTCGAGCAGTGGTATCAAGTCTTCGACAAAACCGGTGATGATGACATCTTCGGATTCCAGTGCTCTTATGTCGGCGGGTGGCTTGCTTCCCACAGCATAAAAGCGCACGCAAGGAAGTTGTTGGCGCAAGAGTGGCATGATTTCTTCCACAAAGTATTGAACCGCATCCACATTGGGGGTGTGTTGATAACCACCAATAAAGACAATGTCACTGCGCTCAGCAAAGGATTTGCTAGTTCCCTTACTATCCATAATTAAGGGGAACAAACAAAGCTTGGCACTTGGGACCATTGGTTGAAGAATTTCCATCTCAGCGCTGCTACGAACGATCGTTGCATCTACAGCACCAATTGCCCATAGCTCCCGCGTCTTCATCTCATCTGCTTCCTTTTGTTTTATTCGATCACCGTAAAGCTCTGCTTCACGGTTCATTCGTAGATGATGTAAATCCGCAGTCTCGAAAAGTACTTTGGCTTGGGGGCAGTGCTTGCGGAGAGCTTTTAAGTGACGCTCGACGACAGCCGGCCTGAACAGAAAAACCAAGTCGTAACGCTGACCGTACTCTTCGCTATGTTGCTCCACGGTGGTGACGTAAGGTGCATAGAGCACTTCAATACCGGCACGTTGCAGTGCGGTGGTGTATTCGGGCATGTAAAGAAAGTTATCTTCCGGAATGAAAGTAACTTGAAAATCCATCTCCCGCAACAACAGCAAGAGATTAAATGCCGTTACTGAACCCGCATCTTGATTTGGGGTTGGCGTGCAATGGTCGAGAACAAGCACGCGCTGGGTTGCTCTGCGATCTTTGGCATTGTCAACGTCGATGCCTGATGCCTGATGTGTCTGTAAGCGTTGTTGCCAGCGTTCAAAAAGCTTCCTAGTATTTTCTACTTGATAAGATTTAGTCCCTTGTGTGGTGTCGGTTCCGGAGGTGATACCTTCAAAGTGAATGACTGTGGACAAAGGTTGATAGATAACGCGGTAACCTTTATCTCGAACCTTGAGTGCAAGATCAGAATCTTCGCAATACGCGGGGAGATAGTCTTCGTCGAAACCACCTAGCTCATCAAACAGCGCTCTGGGAACCATAATGGATGCACCAGAGCAGTAGTCCACTTCACGAGCATAGTTGTAAACTGGGAGCAATGGATCCTGAAGACGCCCAAAATTCCAAGCGCTACCATCTTGCCAAATGATGCCGCCGGCTTCCTGCAAGCGGCCATCTGGATACACCAGTTTTGAACCTGCTAGCCCTGTACCTGGGAATTCGCTGAAGGTGCGCAACAACTCATCCATCCAACCGACCGTAACAACTGTGTCATTGTTAAGGAAATAAAGGTAGGTGCCTCTTGCTTCCTTAGATCCATAGTTACATGACCGAATAAAACCTTGATTTTTCTCGTTTCGAAGCAAACGAATACCTTTAACATCAGACAAGATTTCAAAAGAGCTATCAGTTGAGAAGTCGTCTACAACGATCAACTCATATCCAGCTTGCGGTGTATTTTCAGCAATTGAGACAAGGCAACGTAGCGTGTAATCAATCTTGCCGTAGATGGGGATGATGACGGATACCAGTGGATTATCAGAAACGGGAATAGCCAGTGAAGCAAATCGTTCTGAAAGCAAAGGAACCGGTACTGATTCGCCGGTAACGAGTTCGTGGCTAGTGACCAACCCTTGAACGCTGAAAGTGGGAATCGTAGACGAACCACTTCCAGAAGCTTGTAAGAGACGGGGAAATATTCTGGCAATAAGTTGCCGATGCTTTGCCTTAGTTTGAAAACTAAGAGGTATTGATTGATATGTTCGTTTTGCTAGGCGCAAAGATTCTTTGGTGTAACGGTGTATCTGCTGGATGGGGGATGAGATCCAGCGCCGCACTTCACGCAGTGGCAGTGTGAAACGCCAAGAGTTGCTTCTAGTCACAACAAGCAACTTCGCTTGCTCTTCTTTAAGTTCTGCATCAAGACCTAAAGCCCATTCACCACGCCGAACGGTTTCTTCTGTGAGGCCGACAATCTGGTTATCCCGCTCAGACAGAGTTTGAGTCAGGCCGACAATCTGGTTATCCCGCTCTGACAGAGTTTGAGTCAGGCCGACAATCTGGTTATCCCGCTCAGACAGAGTTTGAGTCAGGCCGACAATCTGGTTATCCCGCTCTGACAGAGTTTGAGTCAGGCCGACAATCTGGTTATCCCGCTCAGACAGAGTTTGAGTCAGGCCGACAATCTGGTTATCCCGCTCTGACAGAGTTTGAGTCAGGCCGACAATCTGGTTATCCCGCTCTGACAGAGTTTGAGTCAGGCCGACAATCTGGTTATCCCGCTCAGACAGAGTTTGAGTCAGGCCGACAATCTGGTTATCCCGCTCAAACAGAGTTTGAGTCAGGTCGGTAATCTTGCCTTTGCCCTCAGATAACGCTTGACTGAGAGTGCTGACATGAGCTTCTCGGTCGGATACGGTTTGGTCAAGCGTTTGCGCCCACTTAGCAAAACTCACATAATGTTTAACAAGATCAAGATTGTTCGGGTAAAGCACTGACATATCCATATTAGGAATTTCATTAATGCTTTGACCACAGATTGCAACAAAATAAACTGGATCTAGCAAACCCCCAGACAGTGGTGTTAATTCATTACCATCGTCTTGCCAGGCACGATAAAAACTTTGTCCGCCCTGAAGTGGTTGAATAACAGAACCCATCAAAATCCGCTGACCAAAATACTGAACTATTGGGAATTGCGTTTTTAATAATTTATCGAATTCGTCTAAATCAAGTTCTTTAACATGGAATTCGTTGGAATAACCACTCTCTTCAGAATAGATTGGACGATTAGGCGATGAAATGACAAGTAACCCACCTGGACGCAATACCCTTCGAATTTCAGCAAGCATTTGAGCTTGTTCAGTAAGGTGCTCAATCGTCTCAAAGGATATAACAACGTCAAAAGTTTCATCGGCAAAATGAAGATCTAGTGCGCTACCAATTTGAAACTCTAAGTTCATCTTGTAATATTTGGACGAAGCGTGTTTAATTGCCTCATGAGAAATATCAACACCAGTAATTGAACGAGCGGTATCAGCCATAAAAAAAGAGCCGTAGCCTTCGCCACATGCAATGTCAAGAACGTCTTTACCAGTCACCATATCTTGGACAACAGCATAACGATGGTAATGCTCAAGACGTATCCTTCCCTGCTCGGTTGGAATGTATCGCTCACCTGTAAATTTCATTTAATTGTCTTCATTTATTTTCTTAAAAACAGCAAATGTATTAGGACATTACTAACTCAAAGTTGTTATTTAATTGAATTGATATTTCACTCATATCTAATCCAACCAAACCCATAACATGATTAGTTGTATTCACTTTTACTAACAAGGCATCATGTATCCAATGATGCTGAACATGATTCAACTGCGTTCCCTCAGCGATAGCTGGAGAAATTGTGTAATCACCAGCAGGTAGCTGGGGAAATTTAAAGTTAAAATATGCACTCAATGACTGGCCTGCAAGAGCAGTTATTGGATTTAATTGGTAAGTTAAATATGTATTATCACAAAATAAAACTTGTCCAAGCCTGTCTTTAAATTGAAATCCAATAATTGGACTAAAAATATCTTTAGTTGTAAGGCAATTTATCTCTAGCGTTACTTGTTCTTTTCCATTTATTAAATTAATGGAATTTCTATTTTTTACAAAAAGCTTTACTGAAATAACCTTTGCATAACCAGTTCCAAATGAATCATTAGTAGATTGAAATGGAATAACTTCAATATCATTAGATAAAATTGATTCCTTATCAAAAGTTTGGAAAGTTTCGCGGTCATGAAGATCAATAACATTTTCATCTTCTGAAAAATTTTGATCACTTCTAATATTAGTCTCAGTTTTTTGAAAAGACTCATAGAAATCAACGAGATATTTCTCAATTACTTTTTGTGGAGTATTGATTTGTATGACTTCACCTAGCGACAACAATATAGCCCTATTGCATAAATTCAATACAGCACTTGTATCGTGACTGACGAATAATACTGAGCCAGTTTCCATGAATTTACGCAAAAATCGCATGCATTTTTGTGTAAAAAATGCATCCCCTACAGCAAGGGCTTCATCTATCACCAAAATATCTGCATCTACGTGCGCTATCACAGCAAACGCCAGTCTTACCATCATCCCGCTTGAATATGTCTTTACAGGTTGTTCAATAAATTGCCCAATATCTGCAAACGTCGAAATATCATTAAATCGCTGGTCAACTTCTTCAGTTCTTAAACCCAGCACCGCCGCGTTCATATAAACATTTTCACGACCGGTAAATTCAGGATTAAAACCAGAACCAAGCTCCAATAATGCCGCAATTCGACCATTGGTAGTAAATGACCCGCTGGTAGGGTTTAGCGTGCCGCAAAGAATTTGAAGCAAAGTGGATTTCCCACTTCCGTTACGACCAATAATGCCAATCGTTTCGCCTTTTTTTACTTCAAAAGAAATATCCTTCAAAGCCCAAAATTCTTGGTAATAATGATTTGGCTCTTGACCAAGAGCGCGCTGTAAATGTGGCAAGATAAATTGTTTCAGGCGATCACGAGGTTGCTCATATATTTGGTAGCACTTGCTCAGGTTCTCGACCTTGATAGCGATGTCAGAGGACATCGGCAAATCCTTTACGTGTCTTTTGAAACCAGACAAAACCCAACCATGCAATTACTGCAGTGGACAACCAATAGATTGCCAGCTTTGTAAAGTCTGGCGCCTCCCCCCAATACAACACAGAACGAATATCCTCAATAGCCGGAGTAAGTGGATTCAGGTACAAAATAAAACGGTATTCCTCAGGTAATGCGTTGGCAGGATAAAAAATAGGACTCACAAACATCAATACCATAACCAACAGGCCAATGAATTGAGAAATATCACGCAAGAAAACGCCTAAGGATGAAAGCGCCCAACTGACGCCTAATATAAAAAGCAAAAACGGAAAGATGATCAAAGGTAAGTACAAGGAAGTGAGCTGTGGCATTCCAAACAACACTACATAGGCCAAAATCCAAACTACCAAGCTGACCATCGCATGAAAAAATGCTGCTGCTATCGCAACGCACGGTAATATTTCTAACGGAAACACCACTTTTTTAACGTAATTGACGTTGGACAAAATAAGGCTTGGGGCACGGTTAACACATTCAGCAAATAAATTAAAAGCAATAAGGCCTGCAAATAACACCATGGCAAACTCAGTTTTAGATTCGCTGGCCGCATTCCAGCGTGATTTAAATATTTCGCTGAATACAAAGGTATATACAGACAGCATCAGCAATGGATTTAGAAAGGTCCAAACAATACCCAAAAGTGAGCCACGGTAACGGGCTTGCACCTCGCGTTTGGCAGAGACTCGTATCAATTCACGGTTACGCCATAAACCTGTAAATAATTCAGTCGGGTTGATGGAGAACTCTTGCATCAGGCGAAAAGCTGGAATTGATTGAGATGAGTTTGCATATAAATGAATAAGGATTTAAATCTTGCCAAGTAAAGCAGCGACAAATAAGCTCATGTGCCCGGCCATACTCTGACGCCTCACGCCTGAGCGCTTAAGGGTAAAAAGTCTGCGGAATATTGAGTGTTCACGCGCTTGAGCAAACAAACTCAAGGTTTGGCGGTGCTCCGGGGACATCATTTGTTCAAGATGTTGCAAGGCTTTGATGTTGATGGTGTTCCATTGCCTGAAACGGCCTTGTGCCAGCAATCGCATACGAAAAAAACGTGCTCGCCAGGAGTTATTGCAGCCGACTAAATTGTTTTCATGCTGGCGGTAGCGCACTGAGGGATATGGGTCATAGTGAACCTTGCCGCCGCATGCGCTTACAAATATATAAGCCCACCAATCATGCGACACCACTTCTATATCTTTACCTGCCTGACATAACAATTTTCTGGTGGCATGGTTAAAAACCATGGTATTTCCACCGCCAATGTTTTGCATCAATGCATTCGCAAAACACGGCGGTCTTTTAAACAAAGGCGAAAAACCCAAGGTACGGTTTTCTTCATCTACCAGTCTGGTTCTGGAACAGTAAAGTGCCGGTACATCAGCGGGAATGGTTTTCAGCCAATTCACAGCCCGCTCTAATTTTTCTGCTTCCCAAATGTCATCTTGGTCTGCATAAGCGTAAAAATCTGTTTTTATATCGGCTTGGCAGGTCAGGCTAAGAAAGTTGGCTGCAAATCCCTGGCGCGGCCCGCTTTGCAAGTTGAGTTGTCCCCTGCACCATGCTTTTTGGTATTCCTGCAATATGTCAAGTGTGTTGTCGGAAGAGCCATCATCAGAAACCAACAACGTCCACGCTTTCAGGCTTTGCGATTCAATCGAAGCAAGTTGCTCATGCAAAAACCTCTGCCCCTGAAAAGTGCAAAGCAAAATGGCTACTTCCGGGAATGTTTCCTGTTTTTCCCTTTGCACCATGGCTACCGCAATTGGCTCAATCAGTCGCATTGATCCAGTCCTTTTCTTCCTTGGGGTTAACCGCTTGTTTTCTGAACAGCGATACCCTGGCAAATGACTTGCACTTGGCCTTTGTGAGCACCAATTGATGCATAAACAAAAGAAATTGACATTAATATAACACTTTTAAAGTATTAATATTAATAATGTAGTAATTAAATAACAAAATTTGATACATTTATCGGCAAAACCAATACTTTTCGGATTTTTTTTATACTTATTTTGAACAGCTTCATCAAAAAATGCTTCCTCACGAGCAAGTAGCTATGCCTAATCAGTAAACGCTTAACATGAGACAACCCTAGCCAAGCTCGTCACAAAACACATGCCCAGCAACACTAAGCGCTTCACCCCTTCCGACCACAGCCTGCGCGGCGTACGCGTCTTGAGCGTGGCGCTCAACCTGCCCGGCCCCGCCGCCGTCATGCGTCTTGCCGAC
>Ga0214919_10011236_pt1 | contig 11189 bp, 10 predicted proteins | sample LL1503_MetaG_FD_177994 | JGI IMG/M metagenome (GOLD analysis project Ga0214919, IMG submission 177994) | Freshwater microbial communities from Lake Lanier, Atlanta, Georgia, United States - LL-1503 | ecosystem: Environmental > Aquatic > Freshwater > Lake | place: USA: Georgia | collected...
ATGTATTAGAGAACTTTAAAATGTATTAGAGAACTTTAAAATGTATTAGAGAACTTTAAAATGTATTAGAGAACTTTAAAATGTATTAGAGAACTTTAAAAAATATTTATAAATAAGTAGAATCTATTTTTGTAATAATATTTTCTATCTCTGAAGAATAAATCTTAAAATAATTTCCAGGGTAATCTCCTAATGTTATATCATCTAATATCATATAAATAATATCTAAGGTATCATTTATATTAAAATTTTCAATTAAATTATTTATTAATTTAATATAATCAACATGTGTAAATATATTATTAAGTATTATACTATGTTTAATTGAAATTAATCTATCTAAAACTTCAATTCGTAAATCATCATATATTGTAAATGATGATTTTTTATATTGCATATGTAGTTCCATTTTATATTATATATCGTATATTGTATATAATTATTAATATTAATTTATTTTTATTATATATTTTTCAATTTTTTATTTAATTTTTTATATTAATCTTTTTCTATAACGCTTACAATAATTATCATTAAATTCGTCATTAAATTCATCATTAAATTCATCATTATCTATAATTATTTTTTTATTTTTAACAATTTTTTCATTTAAATCATCATATCTATCATTATTATTATCAATTATTTCTTGTAAATCTTCTTGTATTTTTTCTAATTCTTCTAATTTTTCTAATTCTTCTAATTCCGATTGTAAAAATCTGAGATATGGTGATAGTTCTTTCAATATAGGCTTAATTAAATAATCATTTGTTAAAGCAACATCTAAATCATAAGCATTTACTTTTAATGTTACATGTATTTCGTTTTCTATAAAAGTATTTTTATACATATTAACTTGTTCTAATTCATTATCAATATATTCCTCTATTAAATCCCGAATATATCTTAATAATGGTCTAATAATATAATCAGTAAATTTAATTCCGGATTTATCTTCATTCCACAAATCAGTTGTTATTTTAACAACATAATTATATCTAGTACTATCAGTATTATATATGGGTTGAGTATTTTTATTTTGATAATTAATCATTTTTAATATTGATTTTGCAATATTTGGAATAAATAAATCTTTAGAATAGTCTCTAATAAATATTTTTTGTAAAGAATAATCATTATTTATTTCAGGACAATCATAATCTAATCTTAGTATAGGAATACATTGATTTTTTGTTATTTTTTTTAATGGAGGAACGGATTTATGATTTTCCATAAGATATTTAATAAGAGATGAAGCTTTATTTATAGCTTTATTTACAACAGTTACTACTTCTTTCTTTGAATTATTTATTTCTTCTTTTATTTCTTCTTTAACCAATTCATTGGATTTATTAATTTCATTCTTAACATGTGTAATTATTATTTGAGTTTCTGAAGATAATTTTGTATTACTTAAAATATTTATATTATTATCGCCATCATTAGTAGAATGCATATATTTTTTATGTTTCTTATAATTATTTGAATTTATATATTGTTTATTACATATATAACAATAAATATTTGCATTTTCTTTATTACAATGAGACTTAGTTTTTATATGTTTATTTAAGTTAGTTTTAGTTTTAGTAATATAATTACATAGTTTACATTCATACATATTGTATATATAATACAGTTATAATTTTAAATAGTAATATTTTTGACACAGTATTATAAATAAAAGAACATATATATCACATTACAATATATTAAAAAGTATTAGTTTATGTAATATAATACTTCGAATATGTATATTTTTGACATAATAAATACGTAAAAAGCATACAATGATATGTATATCTAATTGTTAAAAAGTATTAGTTTATATTACTTTTATGTCAAATGTAATATAATTTTGACAGTATAACTATATAAAAAGAATATGATACTATCAATATATAGATTGTAAAAAGTAATAGTTTTTTGAATTTTCTGTGTGTGTTGAGAGGTTGGAAATTTTAAATTTTTTCTGAAAAAAAAATTAGAAAAATTAGAAAACTGTATATTTATGTTATTTTATATTATTTTATAAAGTATATTTAATTTTATAATATAAAGTATTTTTAATTTTATAATATAAAGTATTTTTAATTTTATAATATAAAGTATTTTTAATTTTATAATATAAAGTATTTTTATATTATAAATAAATTTAATCACTTAATCACTTAATCACTTAAATGCTGCATTGGTGCATAATTATTTGATTGTGTTAATTGTATTTCTTGAATTGGATTTAATAGAGATGAATTTAATTGTGTTGGATTTAATTGTGTCGATTGCATATTTTGCATTTGATTTAACTGAGTTGATTGCATATTTTGCATTTGATTTAACTGTGGTAAATTATTTACAGGTAATATATTTTCATTCATTTTTTTATTTCTATACCACATATATCCTGCAATACCGATCAAGATTAATATCATTCCTATATATAATTTTGTTTTTTTACTAAGATTATTTAATTTAGATAACATTGAGGTATTAGTTTCAGTTTCAGTTTCATTATCTGTGTCAGTATCAGTATCTGTGTCAGTTTCAGTTTCTTTTTTTTTAATTTCTTTTTTATTTTTTTTTCCCATTTTATATAACTTCTAATTATATAAAATAAATTTAAAAAAAACATATATTGTATTAAATATTTACAAGTTCGAAACACATTGCCATTTTTTCATCTGGAAAAAGTGTACAATCTTTATAGGATGTAGATGTATAATAACATTTTTCATTTTGTTCTAATATAGTTGTACTAGTTATCATAATTTCTATTTCTTCATTATTATTATCATCTTCTGGTATATTTATTATTTTAATTGTATCTATATCTAAATATTCTAATAATTCATTTCGCATATCAAGTGATATATTTCGTAAAATATACCAACCATAATTATCACCAATATCATTTTCTTTTTCATTACATATTTCATCAACTGGTTTATAAATTAGAAATCGTGTATTTTCATTAAAAATATTAATAGAATATTCTTTTAGATTTAATAATTTAGAATATATTTTAGTAATAGTTTCGATAGTTACTCTAAATGCAGGAAGTGTATCACTTATTGCTAAATAATGTCCAGTAATATCAATCATTTTAATATTATTATTTATTCCTGTTAATTTAGATAATTTAGATAATTTACTTAATATTAAATTAAGTTGATCTAAATTTAATCCAATCATTTTATCAGAATCTCTAATAGTACATGGAGCGATATTTAAATCAAATACAGACATATCAAAAATAATAGCTACAGGATCTGTACCTATTTTTTCTATTATATTATCAAGAATTTTATCTAATTTTTTATTTAATTTATTTAAAGTGTAATAAGATGCATCATATTTTAGTAATAAATTTTCTTCATATGGTGATAACTCTTCCATTCCCAAAAATATAAATTGTGATAATAACATAGGTAATGAATGTTTAGTATATGTTCTATTTACCTCTTGATCTTGTGAAATTGTTAATAAATTACTAACGACAGACGTTCTATAATCACTATTATTTAATTTATTATCATAATTATTTAAATTTAAATCTACTTTCGAATCTATATAAATTACTTTTAAATTTGATTCATATATTTTTCCATTTTGATACATAAATAATTCATTTAATGCACTTAAACTAGAAGATGTTATTGCTCTATCTGTTGATATATTAATATAACATTCTTGTTTATCTTTAATAATTTGTTTAAATTTTGTATAAATTGTATTATATGGACTTTCACTTTCATATACTGTTTTATCTATAATATTATCAAATTCATTTCGAATAATACCAACATTATTAATTGGATCATGTGATGTATTAATAGTTGTAAAAATCATGATATTTTGTATTAATTAGTATTATTAATTAGTATTATTAATTAGTATTATTAATTAGTATTATTAATTTAAATTTCAAATTTTTAATATACTTTTTTTTAATTTTAATATACTTTTTTTTTAATTTTAATATACTTTTTTCAAATTTTTAATATACTTTTTCAAAATTTTAATATATATTAATTAATATATGTTAAACGGTGGTCTAGGATATGAAGATTATTATGATCAAGTTAAAAAATCTATTGCCGATGAAAAAATATATAAAGCAGTTGATATAAGAAAAAAATGTAACGATAAGCAAAAAATTATTATAAAAGATATTACAACAACAGATAAATCTTTATTAGAAAAAAAAACTAAAACAGATGAAGATATAAAAAAAATAAGAGGTATTTTAATGCAAAAAAATATAAAAGATGAATTATATTTTTTAGATTGTACTTCAGGAAAATTATTAAAATATTTTGTACGCATTGAATTAAAATTATACAAAAAATGTTTAAAAGATCAAGAAGCTGATAAAAAAAAACAAAAAGTTAAAATAAATAAAACAGTTAAACAAGAAATTGTAGAAACTTGTAGAACAAAAAATCTTAAAATAGTAAAAAAAGATATGAATGGTGTTTTCTTCTTAGATACAGATCATATTAAGAATTTAAATACAACTATTACTGGTAAACTAACAAAAATTATAGAAGAAATAAATAAAATTCCAGATGAAATGTTATCTTCAAAAGAGGTTGAAGATATAGTTTTTAAAGGTAACAAAAAAGATAAAGATGAATGGTTGAAAAAATATAAAACTCAGATTGACAAAAATTCAAAAAAAAAAGGTCAAAAGGGTGGTAAGAATAGATGTTATAATATTACTATTAGTATTTTTCCATGGCGGGATATATTTTTGAACTTTTTATGGTTCACTTTTTTGTTATTGAATGGTCTACTATTAATAATAATATTTTTAAATATTTGTATTTATTTATCTTGTTGTCTTTTTGCAGAACCAATGTGTGGTGGTGGAGATAAAAAAGATACATCGAGTGATAGAGTTATACCAAAACAAGGTATGATAGATAATATTCAAAAAGTTATTGAAATATTTTCTACTTTTAATGGAGATATAGATAATGTTAAAAAATTTCAAGATGATAAACAAAATAAAAATATTACAAGTATGTGCTCATACAATGATCCAAAAACATGTTTTGAAAAGAGAAAAGATTTAGATTTTATTAAAAAATTATTAAAAGGTATGGACGATGTATTTGATACAGCTGATAAGAATGAAGAAGGACAAGATATAAAAAAACCAACTGAAAGCGATGCATAAAAAATTGATTTATAATTAATCTAATAAAAATATATTAGATTAAATTAAATAATCATTTAATATCTCTAATAATGTCTTTCTCAATGCCTTTTATTATGCCTTTAACAGCACCATTTACACAATTATTAACATTAGTAAAAAAAATAGTAAGTCCGATAACAAAAAGATTCGATCCAAGTATTACAACACAAAATACACAATCTGAAATACAATCTGAAATACAATCTGAAATACAATCTGAAATAAATTCAGATACAAATTTAGATACACAATCTGATACACAATTAGATAAAACATATACAGAAGAAGAAGTTAATGTTATTTTATTCAGATTTGTCAAATCTATATATTCATCTCCTGAAGTATATTATGCATTTTCAAATAATCAAATGTTATTTGAAGATATATTTTTAAGTGATAAATTTAAAACAGATGTTTTACAACCAATATTTTCTTCAGCATCCGTAGTTATAAATTCTAAAACATATGTACCTCTTCCAATATTTTCGAGTGTTACAAATTTAACACAAGAAAGAGGAATTTTGCCAATTAATGCAAGTCTAAGTTTACCGACAACGCCGACAATATCAACAATACAAAGTCTAAGTTTACCAACAACACCAACATCAGAAGATGATAATAACGTCTTTTTAACTGAAGATGTCCATTTAACTGAAGATATCCATTTAACTGAAGATGTCCATTTAACTGAAGATGTCCATTTAACTGAAGATGTCCATTTACCAGAAAATATGATACCTTTAACTGAAGAAGATGATAAACAATTTATAAAAGAATATAATGCAAATTTTACAGAAATTGATTATGAAAATATATTTGAATTACATAAATTAGGATTTGAAACAAGTGTCGCAATGGATGCTTATATAATATCTAATAAAAATAAAGAAATTGCTGCAGAAATATTATTAGATAATAATAGTTTCAGCTCCTAATAATATTTATTTAATGTATTTCAGTTTGAGTTAAATCTTCATCATAATAATTTTCACTATCAGGTTCTATATTAAGACATTTTTTTAAAAAATCATTATAATAATCATTATTTAATCCTGATATAAATTCTAATATCATTTTTCTATAAGAATAATTTTTATTTTCTAATAAATTATTTATAAAATTATTTGCCTTACCTTCAGAATTAATTAAATTATATGCATTAAATGATAATATAATACTTAATATAGTTCCATAAATTAATCCCTGATTACCATTAATTAAATTATTTATAACAGATGGATTAATATAATTTTGTTCTATTTTAAAAATAGAATTCTGTTTTTTAAATATATCATTCATTATTTTATTATTTAATTCTATCATTAGTTTTTTAATATCTTCTAATTCTATTTTCTTTATTTTATTAATAAAATTTTGAGAACTATGTACAACATTATCAAATAATACATTTGCACATTTAAGTTTAAGATTTATAATTAATTCTATTTTACGAATTGTTTTAATTTCCTTAACTTTTTTTTTATAATTATCTTTATAAATTTTGTATAATACTAATTCAATCACAAAATCATCATATGCTAAAAATTCCATCATATCTGGTACAAAATTAAATATTTCAATATCTACTTCATTTATACCATTTGGAGTACAAGCAAATATATTAATTAATACATTTCCAAATTCTCTAAACATTAAAACTAATTCAGAATAAGAACAATTCTTTTTTTCTAAATCAGAATATGATCCAATAAGATATACAGATGGAATATTTTCTTTATATTGATTATTTAATCTAATTACAGTTATCTGATTAGTTCTTTTTGTATTTCTTTGTAATAAATCAATATATAAATAACCTTTTAATTTTTTATTATTATCAAATATTTCAATACAATTTGAATTTTTATTTAATGATGGATTCTGAGATGTTCTAAATTCAATATTTAATTTTTTTTGTATTGTTATCATTACATATTGAAGTATTTCAATAGGACTTAATTTTATATCAGGTGTAATTTTATCTATTGCGTGAATAATATCATTAAAATCAATTGGATTAGTTGTGTGTAAAACTTGTTTTAATTCTGTTATAATTTTATTAAATGAATTATCTAGTTTACTATTAAGATCAGTAATTAATTGTTGTATATCCTCTGTTTCTTCTTCTGTTTTTTCACTACACAATAGATAATAATTATTAAATCCAAGATTATTTGCATATATATTTCTGAGAATTAATAATTTTCCAATTAATGGTAATATATCAACATATTTTTTCATAAATTGATTTTCTAATTCTGTAATTATTGCTTTATCATTTAATTTTTTTAGTAGATAATAATATTTTTTTTTATTAACAATTATAATATTATTATCATCTGGATAAACAGATGACATAATTGAATCAGATCGTGCATCTATTTTTTTTCTATCTAATTTAATACGTAATGGTTTTTCAAGAGTATTATAAATTGTATTTTCAGTTTGTTCTAATTGTATTAATATTTTTGAAATTCTATCAGTATTTTCTAAATTTAATCCATATTTTTCCATTGATCTACCCATCTTTGATAAAAATATTTTATCATATACATCATCTGTTTCTTTTATTAATTCTATAATTTTTTTTAATAAAAGTTTAGTTGTATTAAAAATATAATTATGTTTTTTTAATAAACTATCGGCATTTATCCAGTTTTTATGATCATTGTTATCATCACAAATAATAATCATTAAATTTACTGTACTTATATATGTATCAAAAATATATGTATCTTCAATAAGCATTTTTATTTTATTTTTTGAACTAATATTATCATTAATATTATCATTATCATCATTTATTATTTTTTGTATTATATCATTCGAGTGTGATATAATAGTTTTAATTTGATTTAATATTTGATCTCCTTTTAATGAAATTATTTTTCTTATTATATCCATTACAATTTAGTTTGAAATTATATATGATATTTTCTCGCAATTATATATGATATTTTTTCGCAATTATATATGATATTTTCTCGGAATAAAAGATGAATAAAAGATGAATATTATATTAACTGATTAAATATCATGATATATTTAAGATTACTAAAAAATGGAAATAATTAATTGTGAACAGATTGGTAATTTTGTAAAATATACATGTACCATATCAAAATCATTTATTGAGTATAATATTAAATCAAATATAGTAATGATGAATGAATCTTATATTGATTGGGATAAATTAAAATTAGGAGTCAATCTAATTAATTATTCATTAAATGATATTATTAAAAATAATATTAATGTAACTTTATTTGAATATATAGTTGCTAAAACAGAAAAAGAATATTTAAATATGAATAATTGGAAAATAATGAATGATAATAATATAAATGATGATATAAAAGATGATTTTATTATTTTACAATGTCCAATAAATAATGCTATTCAAAATATAATTGATGGGTTTAGCTCTTAGATTGTCTTTTAGATTCTTTTTTAGATTCTTTTTTAGATTGTCTTTTAGATTGTCTTTTAGATTGTTTCTTAGATCCTTTTTTAGATTGTTTCTTAGATCCTTTTTTAGATTGTTTCTTAGATCCTTTTTTAGATTGTCTTTTTATTTTTGTTCTAGAAATTAATTTATTATTATTTTTCATAATTTTATCATTTATATTTAGAATAGATAAACTTAAAGAAAATTTCTTTACATCAAAATTATCTTTTATTCCTAATTTAACAAGTGCATATAAATTTACATTATAGTCGTCATTTTCGAATCTAATTACATTAAAATTTGTATATAACATTGCAACTAAATATGGTATAACATTTTCATATTTTTGTTCTAGCAAAACTTGAGATTCAAATAAATTTGTTATAATATTTTTATTATTTTGTAATTTATCTTCTATAAAACTATTTTTAACAGCATTATTATATATTAAATTATTTATATGAGGAAACCATATAAATTTTTCTTTAGATTTATCATAAAGCCCTAACGGGTATCCATTTACAATGGATTTTTTATTTGATTTTATTATTTCAATTTCATTAGTTTTAAAATCTATAAATTCTTTAGTTAAATTTATTTTATATTTTAAACTTTCTTTTATTACATTTTCAAATACGTCTTTATTTTGTAATATTATAGAATAAAACATTTTTTCATTATCAGTTACCATATATAATTAAATAAATAAATAAATAATAAATAAAATAAAAAATTGATAATATTTAAGTAAATGCCTTAATTATTATATATAATAAATATAAATAATGGCTGAATTAAATAAAGAAGAAAAATCTACTAAAGATACCAAAGAGATTACAGAGTTTAATAGTTTCGATGATATGGAATTTTTAAATTTTGAATTGATGAAAGGTATATTTGATTATGGATTTCAAAGTCCGTCTAAAATTCAAAATCTAACTATTAAAAATATATTTGATGGTTATGATATTATTGCACAATCACAATCGGGTACAGGTAAAACTGGAGCATTTACAATTGGTGCATTATCAGTAATTGATGTAAATATTAATCATCCACAAATTATTATACTTGCTACAACAAGAGAATTAGCAACACAAATTCATTTTGTAATTTCAAATATTTCAAAACATATGAATATTCGTATTAGTCTTGCAATAGGAGGTACAAAAATAGTTAATGAAAATACACGTGATCCTTATAAACACATTAGACAAAGTCATATATTAATTGGAACACCTGGTCGTATTTTTGATTATATTGAACGTAAAGCATTTAATCCAAAAAAAATTAAAATGTTTATTATGGATGAAGCAGATGCTCTTTTAAAAGATGATTTTGTTGAACAAATTAAAACTATTTTCAATCAATTAGATAGTACATGTCAGGTTATTATTTTTTCTGCAACATATACAGATGAAATTTTAACAATTGCTGATTCGATTACGAATGAACCAAAAAAGAAAATTTTAATGAAATATGAAGAATTAAGTCTTGATTTAATTAAACAATATAAAGTAGAAGTTTTATATGATAATTATAAATATGCTACTCTAACAGATTTATATACTAAACTTCAAATCGGTCAATGTATTATTTTTGTAAATAGTATTAGTTCTGCAAATATGCTTGAAAAACGTCTTATTAAAGATGGATTCGGAGTTAGTAAAATTCATGGAGAATTAGAAACAGATAAAAGAACTAGTGTTTTAAAAGATTTTCGTATTGGTTTAGCAAGAGTATTAATTGCTACAGATGTTCTTTCAAGAGGTATTGATATTGAACAAATTGGTATCGTAATAAATTATGATTTACCAAGAGATTTTGCACAATATATACATCGTATTGGTAGAAGTGGTCGTTTTGGTAAAATCGGTGTAGCAATTAATTTTATTACTGATCACGATCATAATAATTTGAAAGATTTAGAAAAACATTATAAGATAAAAATAGATGATATGCCTTGTCCATCTACAATTAATAAATTTTTAAGTGGAGTTGGAGGACATCTTAAACTTAATAATAATTAAGTTTTTTTTTAAATAATAATAAAGTTTTTTTAAATAATAATAAAGTTTTTTTAAATAATAATAATTTTAGTTAAATATATAATTTAACTAAAAATCTTGTGGTTAGATTTATCTATTTTTTATATAACTAACCTGGTATATCAAAAATCCAATTAGCATCGTTGGATACATTTTGACCATCCCAATTTAGAATTATCATTTTAATTTTATTACCTATTTTTACATAAGAGTGTGAATACGATACTGTATCATTATCCATTAAAAACACAAATTGTTTTACAGTAAGATCTGGTTCACTTAGTTTAAATTTTTTAGCAGCAGCATTACCAAATGATTGCCAGTTTCGATCAGTTCTAATTGCAAATATAGGACTCATAACAGCACCATTAGAATTAATTTGACCATCTAAATTAGTAGTACCTCTAATATAATTTTGTCCATCATCAGCAGGAAACCATGTATCTGTTCCTTTACCTGTAAAACGAGCTAAATTTGTATGATAAACCGG
>Ga0214919_10011237_pt1 | contig 11187 bp, 8 predicted proteins | sample LL1503_MetaG_FD_177994 | JGI IMG/M metagenome (GOLD analysis project Ga0214919, IMG submission 177994) | Freshwater microbial communities from Lake Lanier, Atlanta, Georgia, United States - LL-1503 | ecosystem: Environmental > Aquatic > Freshwater > Lake | place: USA: Georgia | collected 2015-03-15
GGATACATACCTACCGCGCTAAAGCGTTGTTGGCTGGCATCTAAGGTGGCGATGGCCTGCACTTTTTCATTAGCGCCCAGGCCTTCGCTAACCGCTTGGGCACGGACGATCCGCGCTTGGGCCGCGCGCAGGTTGGGCGAAGCCTGCAGAGCCTGTGTAACCAGTGCATCCAATTGCGGGTCTTTGAAGGTTTGCCACCATAGCTGGTCAAAGCCGCTTTCACTGCGCGTCGCCGCAATACTGGCCGCAACCGGTTTTTGCCGCGCGGGCAGCGGCACTGTGCGCAGGCCTAAGGACTCGGGCAGCAGGGTGCGCGCAGCCGGCAATATGCCGGAAAAATCGGCGCAGGCGCCCAGCATCAGGGCTAATGACAGCCCGAAGACACGCAGAGGCCATGCCCGTGCTGCAGTAATCGGAGCGCGTTGCGGCAGGATCGCTACATGGAGTTGGACGTGGCTTGGGTTCATGGTCGGTGGCTTACTGGTCCGGTCCGCTTGCTTCGGGCAAGGGCCATGGTTTGCTGTGAAGGGTTTGCGCATTGCCCAGCATTTTTTGAAGCAAGGTTTTGAGGGTGGCGAATTCTTCGGGGCTGATCCCCGCCAGATGCCTATTGAGCACATCGCTCAACACGCCGGGCAGTGTTTGGGCGGCGCGTTGGCCGCTTTCGGTCAGGGAGATATTTACCAGGCGGCGGTCGCGCTCGGAGCGGCTGCGGCTGCAGAGGCCTTTGGCCTCCAGGCGATCCAGCATGCGGGTCATAGCCCCGGCATCGAGATGGCAGTCTCGAGCTAACTCGGCGGCAGTCGAGCTATGACCCAGATACAGCTTCATGATGGGCAGCCACTGGGCATTGGTCAATGCCGAACCGGCTAATTCGGTTTCGATGTTCTGTGCCAGACTGACCAGGATGCGCCGCATCATGTAGCCCACGCTGTCTTCGGGCTGGTAGTTTTCTGCCGTGTAAAAGGCATGACTAACCAGAGGCGCCGGCCCGTTGTCCGCGGTGCTTGAATCGGTGGGACTAGGGTTTTCCATGAGGAGCGGATTCTAATCATTGCATAGGCAATGATTGACATGGCATGGAAATAAACCCAAGCAAGGTTCAAGGTTATTGTGTCTGCCCCGAAAGGCGACAATTGCCGCTTGTGACCTTGAAAGCCCTTGTTTGCCCACTTCTGTAAGTTCCGACGTCTCGCTGACGAGCACGCCTTCCCCCCGTCTGGCCAGCGGCCTGGCCCTGGCGGTTCTGGGCGCGGTGGCCTTTAGCGGCAAGGCCATCATCGTCAAACTGGCTTATCGCCATGGGGCCGATGCCGTAACCCTTTTGATGCTGCGCATGGCTATGGCGCTGCCGTTTTTTATCCTGATGGCGTGGTGGGCGGGGCGCACGCGTGGCGGCGTCAAGCCCGAGGCGCTGCATTGGCGCGACAGGTTGGGCATTATTTGGTTGGGTTTTACCGGCTATTACTTGGCCAGTTTTCTGGACTTCGCAGGCCTTGCCTATATCAGTGCCTCTTTTGAGCGCCTGATTCTGTATCTCAACCCCACTCTGGTGGTCTTGCTAGGAGCGCTGCTGTACCGGCGCACGATTAGTCCCTACCAGTGGCTGGGACTGGCGATAAGCTACGGCGGCGTATTGCTGGTCTTTGGCCATGAAGCGCATTTGTCTGGCGAGGGCGTATGGCTGGGCTCGGCTTTGGTGTTTTGCAGCGCCGTCAGTTACGCGCTGTATTTGTCCTACAGTGGCGAGCTAGTGCGCCGTTTGGGTGCTCTGCGTTTGGTGGGTTGGGCCAGCGCGGTGGCCTGCCTTTTGTGTATCGCGCAGTTTTTTGTTTTACGGCCCGTCGCAGGTTTATGGGATCTTGCGCCTCAGATCTGGACGCTGTCGGTGATCAATGCCTCCGTTTGTACCGTCGTGCCGGTGGTGCTGGTGATGTTGGGCATCGAGCGCCTGGGCGCGGGCCTGGCGGCGCAGGTGGGTATGGTCGGGCCGATGTCTACTTTGATGATGGCCGCGATATTCTTGGACGAGCCCTTGACTGCGTGGGTGCTGGGCGGTACGGTGTTGGTGATGGCCGGTGTGTTTGTCTGTACGCGCAGCCCTGTGGCCGCTACTCCGACTTAAGCGCCTAGCAAGCGGCCATGTCGGAGCGCTTGATGACAAAGCGGATGTAGGATTTTTTTTGTACTTTGGAGTAAAGCATGGACTTAGGTTTAGCAGGCCGTTGGGCCTTGGTGGGCGGCGCCAGCCGGGGTTTGGGTTTTGGCTGTGCGCAAGCACTGGTGCGCGAAGGCGTGCATGTATTGATGGTGGCGCGTCGGCCCGATGTGCTGGCCGCTGCTGCGCAAGAGCTCATCGCAGGTGATGCCGCCAGCACTGGCGCACAGGTGCTTCATTGCGCGGCCGACATCACTACCGTCGAAGGCCGTGCTGCCGTGTTCGCAATGCGCGCCGACTTTGACATCTTGGTCACCAATGCCGGCGGACCTCCGCCCGGAAGCTTTCGCGACTGGGACCGCGAGGCATGGTTGCGCGCGCTAGACGCCAATATGCTGACCCCCATTGAACTCATCAAGGCCACTGTCGATGGCATGGCAGCACGCGGTTTTGGCCGGATCATCAACATCACCTCGGGTGCTGTGAAAGCGCCCATCGACATGCTGGGCTTGTCAAATGGTGCGCGCAGTGGCTTGACCGGGTTTGTGGCCGGGTTGGCGCGTTCCAGCATCGCAGCTCAGGGCGTCACCATCAATAACTTGCTGCCCGGCCCGTTTGACACCGACCGATTGCAAGGCCTTTTTGCTAGCTCGGCGCAAAAAACCGGGCAAACCGTGGAAGCGCTGGCCGCCGCGCGCCGCAAAGGTATACCCGCGCAGCGCTTTGGGACGTCCGAAGAATTTGGTGCCGCTTGCGCGTTTTTATGCAGCCCGCTGGCGGGGTTTATCACGGGCCAAAACCTATTGCTCGACGGTGGTGCGTTTGGCGGTACGTTCTAAAGTCGCTGGCGCTCGCAGAATTTGATCGCTAGGGGTGGGCTTAGGCTGGGCATTGACTTAGCCGGGCCTAAATACCTATTCGGCTTTGACCGTGGTCTGTTTTCGTGCGGATAAAACAATGCCCGCCGCAATCAGCACAAAAGCCGCTGCGTGAAACAACTGCGGTGACTCACCCAGAAAGATCGTGGATAAAAGCGCTGCAAACAAGGGGATGAGGTTCATAAAAAACCCGGCCACCGAGGGTCCGACTAGGGCCACGCCCGCTCCCCACGCGCGGTAAGACAGCACCGCAGGCCCAATCCCGATAAAGGCCAGGGCAGCGGCCAGTGGCCAGCCCAACTCTAGGCGCGCATCGGTCAGCGTCCATTCCAGCGAAGCGCAGGCTAAGGCGCCGATCAGGCCGAAAACCGTTTGTGCCAGCAAAAACGCCGCCCAATCGGCGCGAATCGGCGCGGATTCGGCAGTCGGATGGGCCAACATCCAGCTGTAAAACGCCCAGCCTATGGCTGCAACCAGCATGTATACATCCCCGGCGACCAAATGAAAGCCGACCAGCAGCGCCCATTCGCCCCGGCACATCACCAGCACCACGCCAGCGATGGACAAGACCGCACCCAGCAGTTGCCGCCCGGACACCGGCGTACCAAAGAAGAAGCGCCCGATGAGCAGCATCCACACGGGTGTGCTGGCCCCCACCAGCGTCACGTTCATGGCTGTGGAGGTAGTCAACGCTAGATAGAGCATGGCGTTGTAGCTGGCGATACTTAAGGCGCCTAGCAAGGCAAAGCGCCTCCATTGACCCCACAGCGGGCTGTCTTTGCGTAGTACCCAACGCGCCATGGGTAGAAGCACACAAAAGGCGATCAACCAGCGAAACAGATTGAGCGTCATCGGCGAAATAAGATGTTGCACCATGCGGCCTATGACGGCATTACCGGCCCAAAGGATGGTCGCTAGCGTTAGCAACAGCGCGGCTTTGGCGCTCATGCGCAAGGGAGAAGGTGTGCTCATAGCCGCACTGTAACCAGTCCGGCCACCGGGGCAATCCCGCCATGCCCGGCCGCTTTGGCCGATGGCAGGATAATCACAGGCCTTCTTCAACCAACCTTCGCTGGAGCTCCTTATGTCGTCCCCCCTTTCCCGTTCCATCCAAATTGACCAGCATGGCGGCGCCGAGCAAATGCACCTGGTGCAAATCGCAGTGGGCGAACCCGGCCCCGGCGAAGTGCGTATCCGTCACCATGCAATCGGCCTTAATTACATCGACGTCTACCAGCGCAGCGGCCTCTATCCCATGAATTTGCCGGTCCAATTGGGAATGGAAGCTTCTGGCGTGATCGAAGCCGTGGGTGAGGGCGTGACCCACCTCAAAGTGGGCGACCGCGCTGCCTATGCCAGCCAGCCCCCCGGTGCCTATTGCGAGCGCCGTGTGATGCCCGCCAAGTGCGTATGCAAATTGCGCGATGGCATCAGCTTCGAGACCGGCGCTGCCATGATGCTCAAAGGCCTCACGGTGCAGTACCTGCTCAAGCGTACCTTGCCGCAATGTGGCTTGAAGGCCGGTGATTTCATCCTCTTTCATGCCGCCGCCGGTGGCGTAGGCTTGATAGCCTGCCAATGGGCCAAAGCCCTGGGCTTGCAACTTATTGGCACCGCAGGTTCGGACGATAAGTGCGCCCTGGCCAAAGCAAATGGCGCAGCCCACGTCATCAACTACGCCAAGGAAGATTTCTTGGTGCGGGTCAAAGAAATTACCGGCGGCCAAGGCGTTAAAGTGGTTTACGACTCGGTGGGCAAAGACACCTGGGACAAGTCGCTTGATTGCCTTTCGCCCTTTGGTTTGATGGCTAGTTTTGGCAATGCCTCCGGCCCAGTGGCGCCATTTGCGCCCGGCATGCTGGGCCCCAAAGGTTCGATCTACGTAACGCGCCAAACCCTTTTCTCGCATATCTCCACGCGCGAACGCACACAGGAAATGGCCGATGATTTGATGGACATGGTGGCCAGTGGCAAAGTCAATATCCACATCGGCCAGCGCTATGCACTGGAGGACGTGCAACAGGCGCACCGCGATCTGGAAGCGCGCAACACCACAGGTTGCACCATCCTGACTCTGTGACCCTTGGCAATGCCATAAGCCCCGGTTTGCGCCGGGTGCTGTGGGCCTTGATGGCGCTCACGGTGCTGGTCAATGCGGCCAGCATGTTGACGCCCATCATCAATGAGGGGGATTCGGTGCTCTACGCCGCGCTGGCGCAGCACATGTTGCGTAGTGGCGATTACCTCTCTCTGGTGCTAGACGGCAAAGACTGGCTGGACAAACCGCATTTCCCGTTTTGGATTGGTGCACTGTTTTTCAAGCTGTTTGGCATCAGCGCCGGTAGCTACATCCTGCCGGGTTTTTTGTTTCATTTGCTGGGCGGTTATTTCACCTACCGCATGGCGCGCATGCTCTACGGGCGTGATGCAGCTTTGCTCGCTTTGCTGGTGTATCTGTCTACCTACCACCTGATGTACACCACCAGCGCCCTAAAGGCCGAGGCCTTTTTGACGGGCAGCATCATGGGCGCTTGTTACTACTGCTTGCGCCTAGACGCGACCGACAAAGCCAAACATTTAATTTTGGCAGCGCTGTTCAGTGCCATTGCGGTCATGACCAAAGGCGTGTTCACGCTGATCACCATAGGCAGCGGCCTGTTTTGTCTGTGGCTCTATCAAGGGCGCTTGGCCCAGCTAGTGCGTCTGAGGTGGTGGCTGATGCTGGGTCTGACCCTGGTATTTCTAGCGCCCGAGTTGGGTGCTTTGTACTGGCAGTTTGATGTGCACCCGGAGAAAACAGTGTTTGGAAGGCAGGGCGTTTCAGGCATTCGTTTTTTCTTTTGGGATAGCCAGTTCGGCCGCTTTTTTAATTCCGGCCCGATCACCAACGACGGCGGCAACCCTTGGTACTTTGTCCATGTGTTTGTTTGGGCATTTTTGCCTTGGGTGGCGGCCTTTTTCGGAGCTTTATGGGCGGCTTCGCGGTCATGGGCGCGCACCACCAGCGGCGATCGACAAAGCTTTATATATTTGTCGACCAGCTTTTTCATAACCGTTGTGATGTTCAGTGCAACGTCCTATCAACTGGATTACTACACCGTGATCGTGTACCCATTTGCCGCCATCCTGTGCGCGCGGTTTTTGCTGCAGTGCCTGTCTGCGGGAGACGCTAAGGCGGTGTTGATGACTCAGTCCGTATTTAGCGCCTTGACCTTGGCCTTAGGGCTAGGTGTAGCGCTGCAGGTGGGCGATGCAATGCTCCTTGCCAGTTTGCTCGGCGCATCCCTGCCAACTCTGGTTTTGGGCTGGCGCTTTGGTGTTTTGAAAAGCGCTAGTCTCCTGCTCGTGTACCCGGTGGTGGCGGTAAATATTTTGTATGCGTCTTTGGAGGGTATGACGTATATCGCCCACACGCGCTACAGCGTCCCCCATAACATACTGCCGGTGCTTGCCACCAGCCCACAGACGCCGGTGCTGGTCTATGGCCTGGACTCTATCGTGGCATGGGAAATCGGCTTGTACCGCACTAGCGCACCGAGCTTGCGTATGGAAGCGATGGACGCGTCAAGTGAAAAACCCAAGGACTACTTTTTACTGATCAAGAGCGATGCCTTGCCTGCGCTGAGCGCATCTTTGGGCGCGTATCGTTTGGTACAGCAGGGGCAATGGGTGGACCATAAAACTGGTTTACTTCCACGCCAAATCAATTTGGCTAAGGGCGCAGAACCTTTGGAGTCTTTCAGTGTGCTGCGCGTGGGGCCTACGCCTTGACGCGTATGCAAATTCTGAAGTAATCCTAGCGGCTGCGACGCACGCGCAGTATCTCATCCAGGATCAGGCAGCTGGCCCCTAAGGTGATGGCGCTGTCGGCAGCGTTAAAGGCCGGAAAGTGCATCGCCATCCAATGAAAATCCAGGAAATCGACCACATAGCCGTAAAGCACGCGGTCTATGACATTGCCCACTGCGCCGCCCAGCACGCAGCTGATGGCAAAGCAAAATAATTTTTCACTGGCGTGGCTGCGCAACAGTACGACCATGACTACCGAAGCCACAGCGCCCAGGCCGGTAAAAAACCAGCGCTGCCAGCCCGAGGCGTCGGCTAGGAAGGAGAAAGCAGCGCCGCTGTTGTGCGCGCGAACGATGTTAAAAAACGTGGTCACCGGCGTGCTCTCGCCCAGTTGCATGCTGCCGACGATAAGCAGCTTGGTGAACTGGTCCACCAGTACGATGACCAGCGCGATCGCCAGCCAATGCATCAAACGTATGCCGCCCCGATACCGTGCCATTACGCCACTTGGCGGCTTTCGCCGTTACCAAACAAATTGCCGACGCAGCGTCCGCAGATGGTGGGGTGAGCGGCATCGCTACCCGGCGCCACGCTGGCCTCCTCCACATAGTGCCAGCATCGTTCACACTTAGTGGCCTCGGCAGCGCGGGCCTGCACGACCAGGGCATCCCCCGGCAGCAGCGTGACGGTGGAGCTGATGAACACATAGCGCAAGTCCGTACCGAGGCTTTGGAGCAAAGCCATGTCTTGTACGTTAGCCGTAATGCTGACCGCAGCTTGCAGCGACGCTCCCACTTGGCCCGCCACTCGAAGTACCTCGATTTCTTTATTCACCGCTTCGCGTATTTCGCGGATACGGGTCCACTTGGCGTTAAGCGCTTCGTCTGGTGCCAGCAAAGGCGTGTAGGTGGCTAAAAAGATGGATTCGTGCAGACCCTCGGGCGCTTTGCCCTCGGCCGCCAGCGTCGCCCAGGCTTCTTCGGCCGTGAAGCTTAGAAAAGGCGCCATCCAGCGCAACATGGCCTGGGTAATTTGCCACAAAGCGGTTTGCGCGCTGCGCCGCGCATGCGAATCGGCAGCGGTGGTGTAAAGCCGGTCCTTAAGCACGTCCAGGTAAAACGCGCCCAGGTCTTCCGAGCAATAGACCTGTAATTTAGAAACTACGGGATGGAACTCGTAGCGCCCGAAATGGCCGCCTTCAAACACCTTGCGCTCGGCATTCCACATGCCTGCAATATCGGCTTGCAAGCGCGCGGCGCGGCTTATGGCGTAGCGGTCTACTTCGAGCATGGAGGCATACGCCACCGCGTCCTTGGATGGGTCGAAGTCGCTCACGTTAGCCAGCAAAAATTTGAGCGTATTACGTACACGCCGGTAGGTATCCACCACACGCGCCAGAATTTTTTCGTCGATGTTTAGGTCACCCGAATAGTCCGTAGCGGCCACCCATAGGCGAATGATTTCGGCACCTAACTTTTGCGTTACTTCCTGCGGGGCGACGGTGTTACCCAGACTCTTGCTCATCTTGCGGCCTTGGCCGTCGGTGGCAAAGCCGTGCGTTAACAGCCCGCGATAGGGCGCGCGGTCGTACAAGGCGCAACCCAACAAAAGCGAGCTGTGAAACCAACCGCGATGTTGGTCATGGCCTTCGAGATACAGATCAGCCTCGGGGCCGGTTGCGTGGAAGGGTGGTCTGTCGTAAGCGTCTTTGTGGCTGCCGCGCAGCACGTGTTCAAACGTTGAGCCGGAGTCAAACCAGACCTCCAAAATGTCGGTGCTCTTGGTGTATTGCTCCGGGTGATCGTCAGGCTGCGTGAGGATGTCCTCCACGGTGGCGCGGCTCCAGGCTTCGATGCCACCGCGCTCCACCATGGAAGCTGCGGTATCCAGAATTTGCATCGTGCGCGGATGCAGTTCACCGCTGTCTTTGTGCAAGAAAAACGGCACCGGCACGCCCCAGCTGCGCTGGCGCGAAATACACCAGTCTGGGCGGTTAGCGATCATGTCGCGTAACCGGGTTTTTCCGTTCTCTGGGTAGAACTGGGTTTGCTCAATCGCGTCCAGCGCCAATTGGCGCAGCGTCTTGGGTGCTTTGTCTTTGGTGAAAACGCCCGCACCCTCATCCATGCGCACAAACCATTGCGCCGCGGCGCGGTAAATCACTGGCGTTTTATGACGCCAGCAATGCGGGTAACTGTGCGTGATGCCGTGGGTCGCCATCAAGCGGCCGGCATTTTTCAAGGTTTCCAGAATGTCGGGAATCGCTTTCCAGATGTGCTGGCCGCCGAACAAGGGGAAGTCGGCGGCATAGGCGCCATTGCCTTGCACCGGGTTCAGAATTTGGTCGTAGGCCAGGCCCTGGGCGACGCAGGAGTTGAAGTCTTCTACTCCGTAAGCGGGTGACGAATGCACGATACCGGTGCCGTCATCGGCAGTGGCATAGTCGGCCAAATACACGGGCGCGGCACGGGAGTAGCCACTATCGACATGCGATAGCGGGTGGTGAAACGCGATGTGATCCAGCGCTTTGCCTTGGACAGTCGCCAGCACTGTGCCTTGCAATTGCCAGCGCTCCAAGCATTTTTCCACCAGCGTGTGCGCGCACAGCATCAGGCCGCGCGTTGTATCCACCAGGGCATAGACGAGGGCAGGATTCAGGTTGAGTGCCTGGTTGGCGGGGATAGTCCAGGCAGTGGTCGTCCAAATGACGGCAAAGGCTTCTTTATCCAGCTTGGCCAGGCCGAAAGCCTTGGCCAGCTTCTCCGGTTCGGCGCATAAAAAGGCCACGTCCAGCGTGTCGCTCTTTTTGTCAGCGTATTCAATTTCAAACTCTGCCAGAGAAGAGCCGCAATCAAAGCACCAATACACCGGCTTCAATCCACGGTATACAAAGCCGCGTTCGATGACGCGTTTGAAGGCGCGGATTTCACCGGCCTCGTTGGCTGGATCCATGGTGCGGTAAGGGCGCTCCCAGTCGCCCAGCACACCCAAGCGCTGAAAGTCTTCGCGCTGCTGGTCAATTTGCTCGGTAGCGAAGGCGCGGCTTTTGGCCTGCATGTCGTCGCGGCTTAGCTTGCGGCCATGGAGTTTTTCGATGGCGTTTTCAATCGGCAAACCATGGCAGTCCCAGCCGGGGATGTACTGCGCGTCAAACCCGGCCAATTGGCGGCTTTTGACAATCATGTCCTTGAGCACTTTGTTTAGCGCATGCCCAATGTGTAATTTGCCGTTGGCATAGGGTGGGCCATCGTGCAGCACGAACAAGGGCTGGCCCTGGCGTGCTACGCGCAGGCGTTTGTACAGCCCAGCATCGCCCCACGACTTGGCCCAGGCCGGTTCGCGCTTGGGCAGGTCGCCGCGCATGGGGAAGGGCGTGTCGGGAAGATTCAGGCTACTTCGGTAATCAATGGCTTCAGTCATACAGGTCTCAGGTGCTGGCCGTTCGGGCCGTTATCGGGTGGGTTGCGCTGCGCCTGAATGGCGGCTTTGGTGCGCGGTGATGGAGCAGGTGGCGCGGGGCAAGGTGCGCCGGAGTGCCCTGTCAAATTCGGGCGGCGAGCCAAGCGCGGGCATCGTCGCAGTCGCGCTGTATCCCTTGGGTCAGGGCGTCCAGGCCATCGTACTTGAGTTCGTCGTGTAGTTTGTGCAGCAGGTCCACGCTAATAATTTTACCGTAGCCCCCGTTTTCGCCCAGGCCAGCGGGCCAGTCCAGACAATGGGTTTCTAGCAGCACGCGCCCGCCATTGACGTCCTTGGGATCCAGTGACGGGCGCACGCCCAGGTTAGCCACCCCGGCAATGGGTTTTTCGCCCAGGCCATGCACCAGCACCACGAAGATGCCGCTGGCAGCGGGCTTCCAGCGTGGAAAGCGCAGGTTCAAGGTACGAAAACCCATCGTGCGCCCCAGTTTGCGGCCATGCACGATGTGCCCGGAAATGCGGTAGGGGCGGCCCAGCAGGCGCGCCGCCTGCGCCATATTGCCATCGGCCAGAGCAGCGCGGACCGCCGAACTAGAGACCCGCAGGCCATGCACCTCGTAGCTGTTCATGCGCGCCACGTCAAAGCCATGGGCCACTCCTGCGGCGTCCAGCATCGAATAATCCCCGGCGCGTTGGGCACCGAAGCGAAAGTCGTCGCCGACCAACACGTAGCGGGCGCCCAGGCCTTGGACCAGCACTTTTTGCACAAAATCCTGCGGGCTTTGACCAGCTAGGGCGGCGTTAAAGGGCAGCACTACGGTTTGGTCTACGCCACACTGGCCTAATTCCTGTAATTTATCGCGGAAAGTGCCCACCCGGCTGGGCGCAAGCTCCGGGCGTTGTAGGTGCAGGGCAAAGTAATCTCGCGGGTGCGGCTCGAAGG
>Ga0214919_10011238_pt1 | contig 11187 bp, 10 predicted proteins | sample LL1503_MetaG_FD_177994 | JGI IMG/M metagenome (GOLD analysis project Ga0214919, IMG submission 177994) | Freshwater microbial communities from Lake Lanier, Atlanta, Georgia, United States - LL-1503 | ecosystem: Environmental > Aquatic > Freshwater > Lake | place: USA: Georgia | collected...
CTCAAGATTGGAACGCTATTATTTCAGATCCAGACGTAATCCTCATTGATACCCGTAACGATTATGAGTATGCCATCGGGTCTTTCAAAAATGCGATTAATCCTAAAACGAATACTTTTCGTGAATTTCCCGAATATGTGAAGACGCATTTTGATCCAAAGAAACATAAAAAGGTCGCGATGTTTTGTACCGGTGGCATCCGTTGTGAAAAAGCCTCTTCTTATATGATCTCTGAAGGTTTTGATGAGGTCTATCACTTAGAAGGTGGCATCCTCAAATACTTGGAAGAAGTCGATCCTAATAAAAGTTTATGGCAAGGCGAATGCTTTGTGTTTGACCAGAGGGTTGCAATCAAACATGGGCTTGAAGTGGGTGAATTTGACCAGTGTTATGCGTGTCGATATCCCTTATCTCAAGACGACATCAAAAGTGAAAAATATACCCCAGGCATTTCATGCCCCTATTGCTATAATACCCATACGCCAGAAAAATTAAAAAGTTTAACCGAGCGACAACGCCAAGTGATCTTAGCTAAATCTCGCGGACTGAATCATATTGGATACACGAACGCTGACTCTTTAAAAAAAGAAATGAAAACACCATGAAGACACCTCACAACATACAAACTTCCCTCGACGATGAGATATCAATCACTGACATGATTGATTTCTTTAAGTCTCACAAAAAAATGATTTTGATTTTTGTCATCATAGGCGCCCTATTAGGCGGTCTTTACGCGAATTTTACAGAGCCGGTTTACAAAGGTTCTGTTTTAATCTCCCCTGCTAAAATTGCAGGGACTTTTGTGGTCAATCCAAAAGTCACCGTGACCAAACTTGATATGAATAGCTACTATTCAAAAGAAACGTTTTTAAATTGCAACCCTGACTTCTATAAGGATAAGGATAAGGATAAGGATAAGGATAAGGATATCGATTACGATATATCTGCCTTAGTGAAAGCTTCAGTCACAAAAGATGGTGACCTCATTCAACTTCTCATGCAAAACAAAAATAAAACAGTCATTAAAGATTGTTTAAATAGCATGGTTGATGATATTCGTATCAGCCAAAATATAATTACCGAGCCACTTATTCAATTAAAAAATAATGAGCTGATGCTTCTAGAAGAAAAATTAAAAAATGCTGAAGAATTTAAAACTAAATTAAATGAGAAACAGATTAAAGAATTAAAAACAAATGGCGAGCGATTCTCAGTCGATCTCCTTTATACGAATATGATTTTATTTAACAGTAAAGATATAAAAGAAACCCGCACTGAAATTAATGAAATTAAAAATGCTCTTTCTTCAGAACAAACTAAACCCGCTGATAAGGTGCTCCCTATTAATATTGAAAAAAAATCGTTCCTCACACCTAAACTAGGCTCGCTCATGGGTCTCTTTTTGGGCTTATGTTTAGGGATTCTTATCGCATTAATAAAACAAATGAAGATTTAAATTTTTTTAATTTAAATCCATGTTGCTCAGTTCATTTAAAAATCTTCAAAGAACTTACTATAAAGATCCGCTGAAATATTTAGAGCTCGTTTTTTTAAGCCTCATGCTTTTGAGTCTACCTAGCTTAGAAGCCCCCAAAAATATTTTCCTAATTTTATTTCTAGCAACATCTTTATACCGTCAATACACCAAAAAAACACAAGACCCCTGGAAATTCTGGGACTGGATTTTTTTAAGCTACATTGCATCCGCTTTCTTAAGTGCTGCCTTCGCTGGTATCCCTCACGGTGCTGAATGGGGAGGCTTTAGCAGTTTTTTAATCTGGACAGGCTTTGCCTGGTTGTTGAGTCGCACGCAATATGAGAGTAAAGAAATCACCTGGATCATCTGGGTGACTATCCTGGGAACGCTCCCACCGCTTGCCTGGGGCTTGATTGAATACATGGTGATCCACACTAAGGACACACTGCAACTCCACTCGGTGGGCCATGTGAACCACTCGGCAATTTACTTAGGCATTATCTTAGGTGCAGCCTTAAGTGTCACATTGAGCATCTGGCGCGATGTCGGCCTCATTAAAAGAATGGGACTCATTCTTTTGCCCATTGTATTTTTTGTGAGCATCATTATAGGCCAGAGTCGAGGCGTCTTTGGTATCAGCCTCATACGCCTATCTCTTATCATCTTGCTGATTCCTAATCCTAAGAAGATTAAAGCTATAGCTTTCTCGCTCTTCGCGATCATCTTGGGCCTGATGCCCCTCATGAATGCTGCTATTATCCAAAAACAAATAGCCAACCAAAACGCAAACAACACCCTCTCGGACCGTGATCGCGTGTGGAACGTATCAATCGAGGCCGCACGTTTTTATCCCATCTTTGGTGTTGGTAACGGGAACTGGAAACACATCACCTTAGACGACCTTAAGAAGTCGAGGGAGGAAAGAGATGTGCCCTTTGACGAAAAAAATTATAGTATCCAATATGGCCACAGCCACAGCCTCTATCTCACCTCGCTTGTTGAGAGGGGCGTTGTAGGCTTCATCCTACTGATAGTCTTTATGGGGAGCTGGCTCAGAACCTTAATTAAAAGCTACCACAAACTCAAAAGCTCAACCCAAGGCTCTTATATATGGGGTGCATCCTTGAGCGCCTGGATTGTGACCTGCGGTGTGGGTTTTGTGAACTCAACCTTCCACCACGAGCACGCGATATTAGCCCTCCTGTTCTTAGGCCTTCACTTAGGCTACCTAAAGTATCACACGATAAAAGTACGCTAAACTCACACAGCGATTTCTGAGTGATGCTTTATATTAAGAATGACTTAAAGGCTTTATAATATGGAAGCAATGAGTTCAATATAAATACTAAAAGTAGGTATGCATTGATGAATCAAGTATTACCAGTAGTTCTGTGTGGAGGCTCCGGAACTCGATTATGGCCATTATCTCGCTCTAGCTTTCCAAAGCAGTTTTTAGTACTTTCAAGCGATGACTCTAAAAAGAGTCTATTTCAGCAGGCAATTGAGCGCATTCACTCAATTGCTAATGAGGAGATTACACTTGGCAGTGCGGTTATTGTCACCAACGAAGAGTGCCGGTTTTTGGCTTTGGATCAACTTCGAGAGTTAAAAAACGAATTAAAGAACATTGAGGCAACTTTATTGCTCGAACCGTCGGGGAGAAATACAGCTCCAGCGATAACTTTGGCTGCACTCTATGCTCAAGAGTATGCACCTGATGAAAATAGTGACCCTATCTTGGCAGTTATACCTGCAGACCAAACTATCAAAAATAGTGCCGCTTTTACGAAAGCTTTACGCCAGGCGGTTGGCATTGCCAAGGATGGCGCAATTGCAATATTAGGCATTACACCAAGCGCTCCTGAAACGGGATATGGTTATATTAAAACAACGGACGCCGAGGCTCATGGTGAATTTACTGTTGAACGTTTTATAGAAAAGCCTGATGCACCCACAGCAAAAAAATATTTAGAAGAGGATGGGTACTTCTGGAATGGTGGCATGTTTGTGCTTAAAGCCAGTGTTTGGTTGGCAAGTCTAAAAGAGTTTCGCCCCGATATTCTTGCTGCAACCCATAAGGCTTGGCAAGCCAAGTCGCAAGATGCTGCTGATGATGCTATATTTTTGCGTCCAGGCAAAGAGTTATTTAATCTGATTCCTAGTGAATCGATAGATTATGCGGTCATTGAAAAGTGTCCAGGATCTAAGTTTCCCGTCAAGATGGTGGAGCTTAATGCTGGCTGGAGCGACTTAGGCACATGGGATGCAGTATGGCAAGCAGGAAAGCAAGACCAAGACGGTAACGTGACGAGTGGTGATACTTTGCTCACAAACTCTAAGAATTCATTGGTGCACACAAGCAGTCGTTTAGTGAGCACCGTGGGCGTGGAAAATCTCATTATTGTGGAAACCGCAGATGCGGTTTTAGTGGCTAATAGAGCTAATAGTCAAGATGTAAAAAATATTGTGACTGAGTTGATAGCAGAAAAGCGTGAAGAAATAATTTTACATCGCAAAGTTGCTCGCCCTTGGGGTTATTACGATAGTATTGACGAGGGCGAGAATTTTAAGGTCAAACGCATTCAGGTAAAGCCTGGTGCAAGTCTATCATTACAAATGCATCATCACCGAGCTGAGCATTGGATTGTGGTCAAAGGCACTGCTGAGATTACCAAAGGCGACCAAGTAATACTTTTAACTGAAAATCAAAGCACCTTCATCCCTCAAGGGCAAACCCATCGCCTAAAGAACCCTGGCAATACAACGCTAGAAATTATTGAAGTACAATCAGGCAGTTATCTGAGTGAAGATGATATTGTGCGTTTTGAAGACACCTACGGTAGAAATTAATTTAGAATAAGAGAGTTCAATATGAGTAAACAAAAAGTCGCTTTAATTACTGGCATTACCGGTCAAGACGGTTCTTACCTTGCCGAGTTTTTATTAGAAAAAGGTTACGTGGTTCATGGTATTAAGCGACGTGCCTCTTCTTTTAATACCGAGCGTATTGATCATCTTTATCAAGACCCCCATGTAAATCATCCCGATTTTATTCTCCATTACGGCGACTTAACTGATACTAGTAATTTGGTGCGCATTATTCAAGAATCCCAGCCCGACGAGATTTACAACTTAGGGGCACAGTCACACGTAGCCGTTTCGTTCGAATTACCTGAGTACACAGCCGATGTTGATGCTATCGGTCCGCTGCGGATATTGGAAGCAATCCGTATTTTAGGCTTAGAAAAGAAAACCCGTTTTTATCAAGCATCCACGTCTGAGCTCTATGGTTTAGTGCAAGAGATTCCACAAAAAGAAACAACCCCATTTTATCCACGAAGTCCTTACGCTGTAGCAAAAATGTATGCCTACTGGATTACCGTCAACTACCGTGAGGCTTATGGTATGTATGCTTGTAACGGTATTCTGTTTAATCATGAATCTAAGCGACGTGGTGAAACCTTTGTGACCCGTAAGGTGACTCGGGGTTTGGCCAACATTTCCCAAGGCCTTGAGAAGTGTTTGTTTATGGGCAATATCGATGCCTTACGTGACTGGGGGCATGCCAAAGACTATGTGCGCATGCAGTGGTTGATGTTGCAACAAGATAAGCCAGAAGACTTTGTGATTGCTACTGGTATTCAGTTCACCGTCCGTGAATTTATCATCCGCAGTGCCAAACTGCTCGGTATCACTCTGAAGTTTGAAGGTAACGCTGCAAATGAAAAAGCAATTGTGACCTCTATAGAAGGCGACAAAGCACCAGCCTTAAAAGTGGGTGATGTGATTGTGCAAATCGATCCGCGCTACTACCGTCCTACCGAAGTAGAGACGCTCTTGGGTGATCCGACTAAAGCTAAAGAAAAATTGGGCTGGGTTCCAGAAATTACCTTAGATCAAATGATTGTCGAGATGGTGGCTCATGACTTAGATCAAGCAAGACAACATGCCTTATTGCATCAGCATGGTTTCTCAGTATCGGTTGGAAAGGAAAACTAAATTCATGCATTTAGAATTAAACCCCAAGATTTATGTAGCGGGTCATCGGGGTATGGTGGGTTCTGCTATTGTCAGAAGCCTTCAGGCTAATGGTTTTACCAATATTATTACTCGTACACATGCAGAATTGAATCTCACGAATCAACAAGCTGTAAAAACTTTTTTTGAGCAAGAGCGTCCAGATGAAGTGTATTTGGCTGCTGCCAAAGTGGGTGGGATTCATGCGAATAATACTTTTCCAGCAGAGTTTATTTACGACAATTTGATGATACAAAACAATGTGATTCATCAAGCGTTTAGGAGTGGCGTCAAAAAACTTTTGTTTTTAGGGTCAAGTTGCATCTACCCGAAATTAGCTCCGCAGCCGATGAGCGAGGATGCCCTATTAACTGGAAAGTTGGAACCTACTAACGAACCATATGCTATAGCCAAAATTGCAGGCATTAAAATGTGTGAAAGCTATAATCGTCAGTATGGTAAATCTCATGGTGTTGATTACCGCTCAGTCATGCCTACCAATCTCTATGGACCAGGAGACAACTATCACCCAGAAAATAGCCATGTGATTCCTGGACTCATTAGACGGTTTCATGAGGCTAAGGCCGCAAATGCATCTGAGGTGCTGATTTGGGGAACGGGTAACCAAAGGCGTGAATTTTTATTTGTGGATGATATGGCTGCTGCATCAGTTTTTATAATGCAGCTAGATAGAGCTACTTATATAAGTCAAACCGAGCCCATGCAGAGCCATATCAATGTAGGATTTGGAAGTGATGTGACTATTGCAGAACTAGCTTTTGCAGTAGCTGCAGCTACTGGCTATAAAGGAAATATTAGTTTTGATTCTTCAAAGCCAGATGGGGCACCAAGAAAGTGGTTGGATTCTAGCCGCTTAAGTAAGCTTGGTTATAAAGTAACAGTTAATTTAACCGAGGGTCTCTATGCTACTTACTCTGATTTTTTAGAAAATGTGTTAAATTAAAGGAAGGAAGGAGTTTACCCTTCTTCATCGCAAGCACATCCATTCCTAAGCGTGCGCCATTAAGTGCATCATCGGTGAGTAGAGAAAAATTTCTGACATTTGAATCATCTTTCTGCCTAACCCACTTCCCGCCTTTAAAGAATATTGTAGCAATGTAAAGCTCATACCCAATGTCACGAAGTAATTTAATATGGGAAAGTTTAGAATTTACCCCATTTCCACACCAAAGCTCAAACCAAATAATGGGATGATGATTTTGAAGAATTTCCATGCCACCATCAATTACGCTATCTTCTGCTCCTTCAGTATCAATTTTGATGAAATTTGGTATTAACATGTTCGCTGCACAAAATTGATCAAGAGTGGTGGCCGGCACTCTCGTCTTACTAAAAGTTGCCCCATGCAATAGGACCTCATTCTTAACGTGTTCGCGGCTTAGACTGGAGGCACATGAAACTTGTCTTGTATCGATAAAGAATTCCATTTCACCAACTGTTCGAGAAAACACTATTTCATGGACTTGTATATTCTTATATCGAGACTGTTCGTTTCTCCGTCGAATTTGATCACAAAGATTGGCTATTGGCTCGATAGCATGAACTCTGCCTTCAGACCCTACGCATTGAGAGAAAATAAAACTAACTTCACCAATGTTTGCCCCTACGTCTAGAACAATATCGCCCTTAAACACTAATAATGGAGCAACTTTAGCTAACGAAAGTCCAGGACGGATGCGAAGAAGTAATTTCGCTAATGGCCACAGCCAATTGAATAATACAAGTTTAATTTTGTTACGCATATATCTTAAATAATATCATTCTAGCTAATAATATTATAGATTAATTGCCATGTGATTCCTGCACTCATCAGACGTTTTCATGAAACTAAGACCGCAAATGTATCTGAGGTGCTGATTTGGGAAACGGGCAACCAAAGGCGCGAATTTTTATTTGTGGATGATATGGCTGCTGCATCAGTTTTTATAATGCAGTTAGATAAAGCTATGTATATAAGTCAAACCGAACCCATGCAGAGCCATTTCAATATGGAATAATTGACCTGCCCTTTGCTATTATTTTAGCGCAATTTATAGGATCGGAAAAGTCCCTGCATAAGATTACTACCAATTAGAATGCCGATTCCATCCGCTATCCAATCGGAGATTTCTCCGAAGCGCCACCCCATAAGCCATTGAAGAACTTCAATCAGGCCGCCATAGAGTAGCAAACCAATAACTACCATACCTACATATTTTCGATACGCAAATATACCCAAGGCAGATAGGCAAGAGAAAGCAAAGACGTGTTGCGCCTTATCCCACCAATCAAATAATCCTGACGGCAAATAAGCTGCAGGAATTAAACATAAAAATTCAAAAACAATACAGGCAATCCAGAAAACAATCTTTGCAATAAAGACTGCAGAATGAGTGAGCTGAAAATTGGGATCTTTAGTGAATTGACTAATAGCCGCCGCCCTTTATAATTATCCATGCACCTTTCCAGATTATCCAAAGATCTAAACGCAGCAGCCCAAAGGAAGATCGCTTAAGATATTGATCAATGTATTCGTATTCGTAGATCGGATTCCCCATCTCCGAAGTCCCTTTATTGATATGACCCAATCCCAAAAGGCCGCCTCGCAATAAAAATCTAATGACATTGCCCTGTATACGGTCTCTTTCATAATGCAATACCGATAAGGGGCGTGGGCCAACGATGCTCATATCACCCTTAAGGACACTCCAAAACTGAGGTAATTCATCTAAGTAGAATTTCTTAACAAATTGACCCACATAAGTTCGACTATCTGGAGTCCACTCAGCCGAGTAAGCAATCCAATCATGTCGCTTAGCGCCCTCAGGCTCTATATATTTAATCTTAATTAATCGAATCTTATATTTAGGAATAATTTTCCCAGCACTTACTGCGTTGTAATAGAAAAACATTGGGCCAGCATTTTCGGGAGTAAGCCAACCCTCAATCAAAAAAGCCAGTTTAAGCAATAACAAAATTGGAGCAGAGATCACTAAAAAAATTAGTGCAACAACCTTATCAAAAAAAACTTTGAAAAAGCGTTGCGGCAACACCTCTTTCAACTCAAAAATATGAGGGTATTTTTTTAATATTTCTGTCGTGGGGGGCTTGTAGGGAAAGGCCTCGGTTGGCTCAATAACTTTAGATTCCATAGCTAAAGGACTTTATAAAAATATAATTAATTATTTCCACTCTTCAGGACAACTCTTTTTCCAGTCAGCAAAAGCGCTGTCAAGCGAATATTGAAATTGATAACCATGATCAATCAGATAAGTGGGAATAATATTGTTAGAGCGCACCAATTTGCGAATTCGCACCGGGCTAAATGGGTGCTTGATGCCAAGAGGTCTAGCCAAGGTGTTTATAAAATAAGCAATGCCCAACAGTGCCTTATAAGGCACTGTTGGGATAAAGCGTTTAATCCCTTGCGTCTTGCAAACGGCTTTGACATACTGACCGATGCTTGGACCGGGATTCATTGAGGCATTAAATAGGCTTATCGTCTCCCCATTTTTCTTTTGCTCCTGCAGTACCCACCACATAGCATTACAAAGTTCTTTTACGTAGACACCCGCCTTGCGGGTAGATTCGTTTCCCATAAAGAAGAAATATCGATGGATAACCACCTTAATTAGGCGCGAGACATTGCCGCCCTCACCTGGACCAAAAACAACCCCAGGCCTAACTATTACCAAGCGACGATTATTTATATCTTTGGCTTGCCAAATTTGATGGATCTTTTCTGCAACTAATTTTGAGGATCCATATGCGGTAACCGGAATCGGCAACGTACTTTCATCTTTTGGAGATTCGCTAACACCATAGGGGGATATCGAGCTTGTAAAAATAATATTTTTACAGCCAACTTGTTCTGCAAATTTACAAATATTTTCAGCGCCAAGAAGATTGGTTTCAAAATACTCTCGATCCTCATGGCCTGGTTCACGATGAATTGCTGCAAAATTTGCAATCAATTGGATTTTGAAACTAGCAATATCTGGAATTGAGATGTTATTTCTCACATCCCCTTGAATACATTCGATTGATCCATGTAGAAGAAGCTCAAATTGTTTTCTTATGAATTCGCTTTTCTTTGACTTTATCTCCTCCAAATCATAAATAATAATTTTATCAAAATGAGAATTTTCTAATAAATAATTAGTGAAAAAACTACCTATAAATCCCGATCCCCCAAATATTATTGCGCAATTATTCATTTTATAAAATCCATTTAAATTTACATATGAGGCAATACTCTCAAGCCCCAAAGTGCAGATGAATAATATCATCGATGAATTTTTTGAAATTATCTCTAAATTTTTCAGGTGAAAATCTAAGTGCATTTTCCCTACAAGATACTGGATTAATCCAAGTCTTTGAGGATTCAAATTCCTCGACCGCAGCTATCAGTGAACTAACATCCTGAGAGTCAAAAAATATTCCTGTCTTTTTATCCCCATGGTCTTGGCCCAAGATAGTTTCACTAGCTGCCCCTCTTTTAAAGGCGATAACCGGTGTACCACAAGCCTGAGCCTCAAGCGGGGTTATCCCAAAATCCTCTTCAGCAGCAAATACAAAAGCTTTAGCTCTTTGCATATAGTCTTTTAAAACATCGAATTTTTGCCAGCCCATCAGCAACACATTCTCAGATGCTAAAGCCTCACATTTAGAAAATTCGGGCCCAGTACCAATCACAATCAAATTTCTATTTGGCATTTTCGAAAATGCCTCTACTATTAATGGCAACCTTTTGTAAGGTACCATTCGTGATGCGGTTAAATAATAATCATCCTTCTTGTCTTGAAATTCAAAATTTAAGATATCAACAGGTGGATATATCACAGTAGATTCTCTACGGTATACTTTTTTAATTCTTTTGGAAATATAGTTTGATATTGCTATAAATGAATCAACACCATTGGATGATCTTAGATCCCAAATCCTCATGTAGTGGAGGACTAACTTTGCAATCCATCCTTTGAGACCTAAATCTAATTTTGATTCACGCAGATATTGATGTTGAAGATCCCACGCATAACGCATTGGTGAATAACACATACATATATGAATCTGATTTGGGCCAGTAATAACGCCTTTTGCCACAGAGTGTGAACTCGATATGATCAAGTCATATTGAGATAAATCAAACTGTTCAACTGCTAATGGGAATAAAGGTAAGTATGATCTAAAACGCTTTCGAGCAAATGGGAGCTTCTGAATAAAAGAGGTCATAACATTTCTCCCCCCAATGAATCCCCTCTCATTAGAAGGCAAAAAGTCCACTAGAGAAAATAAGTCAGCCTCTGGATAGCAATTTAACATTTGCTCAACAACCCTTTCGGATCCAGAATAATCAACGAAGCATTCATGAATAATTGCAATTTTAATTTTTTTCATTTAATAAATTTATGAATTAAGAGTATCGTTGTAGCATTTAATTAGATCATCAGCATGTTTATCAATGGAGCAAAAGGTACTACAGTGTTTAGCATATGCAGCCTCACCCAAAAAATCAGCTTTCAGAGGATTTTCCTTAAGGTCATTGATCTTATTAGCTAAATCTTGAATATCCCCAGATACAAAAGTAAGCCCAGTTTTACCATTCTCCACATAATCAATTGCCGCACAGGCATCAGAAACGATTGAAGGAACTCCTAAAGCAGCCGCCTCAGCAACAACAAGCCCTTGAG
>Ga0214919_10011239_pt1 | contig 11187 bp, 10 predicted proteins | sample LL1503_MetaG_FD_177994 | JGI IMG/M metagenome (GOLD analysis project Ga0214919, IMG submission 177994) | Freshwater microbial communities from Lake Lanier, Atlanta, Georgia, United States - LL-1503 | ecosystem: Environmental > Aquatic > Freshwater > Lake | place: USA: Georgia | collected...
ATTTTGAGAGCCGCGAGCGATTGGGCTTTCCGATGGCCCCGCCCGAGTGGATTGCGCAAATGGCGAAGAAGGCGGCATGCGCATGAATACGCACAACCTGCTGGTCGAACTCTTTGTCGAAGAACTGCCGCCCAAGGCTTTGAAAAAGCTGGGGCTGGCTTTTGCCACCGTGCTGGCCGACAGCCTGAAAGCGCAAGGCCTGGCGGCTGCGGATGCAGCGGTCACGGATTACGCATCACCCCGCCGTTTGGCGGTGCATGTGGCCGGGGTTAGCGCGCAAGCGCCTGACAAAGCGGTATCGCAAAAACTGATGCCCGTGGCCGTGGCCTTAGACGCCAGCGGCCAAGCCACACCGGCCCTCTTGAAAAAACTGCAAGCCCTGGGTGCGGGGCCAGAGGCTATCGCCGGTTTGCAAAAACGCATGGACGGCAAAGCCGAGGCCTTGTACTTTGACAGTACGGTGCGTGGTGCCAGCTTGGCTGAAGGTTTACAAAAAGCTTTGCTCGACGCGATTGCCAAACTGCCTATCCCCAAAGTAATGAGCTACCAGCTGGAGCGCGATTGCGAATTGCCCGGCTGGAGCACTGTCAGCTTTGTGCGCCCGGCGCATGGTTTGCTGGCTCTGCACGGTAGCGCGGTGGTGCCGGTGCAGGCACTGGGCTTGCAGGCGGGTAACAGCACCCAAGGCCACCGTTTTGAAGCAGCGGTGTCGCCCGTGGTGGTAGCCCATGCCGATGACTACGCCGCCACCCTGGCGCGCGATGGTGCGGTGATTGCCAGCTTTGACGAGCGCAGCCGCGCCATGGTGCAAGCACTGCGCGCCCAGGCCAAACGCCTGGGCCGCCGTTTGGAAATAGAGCCTGCCTTGCTGACCGACGCAGTAGCGGAAGAAGTTTTGCTGGAGAACGCGCTGGTGCAAGAAGTGACCGCGCTGGTGGAGCGCCCCACGGTGATGGTCTGCAACTTTGAAGAAGAATTTTTGCAAGTGCCCCAAGAGTGTTTGATTCTGACCATGAAGGCGAATCAAAAATACTTTCCGCTGCTCGATGCCGACGGCAAATTGAGCAATCAGTTTTTGATCGTCAGCAATATCAACCCGCAAGACCCGAGCTTTGTGATCGGCGGCAATGAACGCGTGGTGCGCCCGCGCCTGGCAGATGCTAAATTCTTCTTTGACCAGGACCGCAAGCGCAGCCTAGAGTCGCGTGTGGAAGGTTTGTCCAAAGTGGTCTACCACAACCAATTGGGTACGCAGGGTGATCGCATGCAGCGGGTGTGCAAGATCGCCAGTGCCATCGGCTTGCAATTGGGCGGCTTCGCACTGGCGGAGAAAGCCAAGCTGGCCGCGCGCTTGGCCAAGACTGATTTGCTGACGGATATGGTGGGCGAGTTTCCCGAGCTGCAAGGCATTATGGGCGGCTACTATGCCCGCCACGACGGTTTGTCTGCGGAAGTCGCCGATGCGATTGAAGACCATTACAAACCTCGGTTCGCCGGTGATAGCTTGCCGCGCAGCGATGTCGGTTTGGTGGTAGCGCTAGCCGACAAACTGGAAACGCTGGTGGGTATGTTTGGTATTGGCAATTTGCCAACGGGCGATAAAGATCCGTTCGCCCTGCGCCGCCAAGCACTGGGGGTAATCCGTATGGTGATGGACAAGTCACTGAGAGTAGGTGTCTACCAGTTGATTCGATTCGCCTACGATGCATTCGAAGGTGTCGCCCTCGAGCCTTATGAGGCCCTCAAGGAAAAGCTGAGACCGTTTTTCCAGGAGCGAGTCGTTGGATTATTGGAAGCGGAAGGGAACCCATCTGACATCGTTATAGCCGTGTTTTCGTCGCCGACAATAGAAAGCTGGAGTGAAATTCCACAACGGTTGTCGGCAGTAGCGGCGTTTAAAGCCCTGCCCGAAAGCGCCGCGCTGGCGGCTGCCAACAAACGCATTGGCAACATCCTGAAAAAATCTGACGCCGCGCAAGGCCAGGTGAATGCCGCCTTGTTGCACGAAGCCGCCGAGCAGGCTTTGTTCGCTGCGATGCAAAGCATCGTCCCGCAGGCAGACGCTTTGTATGCCACCAAAGATTACAGCGCCAGCCTGCAAACTCTGGCCGCACTGCGCGCCCCGGTGGATGCGTTTTTTGATGGCGTGATGGTCAATGCCGACGACCCGGCGCTCAAGGCCAACCGGCTGGCGCTTTTGCAGCAACTGCACAGCGCCATGAACCGCGTGGCCGATTTGTCCAAGCTGGCCGCTTAAAGTCTTTTTAGCACCATGAAACTTTGCATCCTCGACCGCGACGGCACGATTAACGAGGACAGCGACGACTACATCAAGTCCGCTGACGAATGGATACCGCTGCCCGGCGCGCTTGAGGCGATTGCACGCATCAACCACGCCGGCTGGCATGTGGTGGTGGCGAGCAACCAGTCGGGCCTGGGGCGTGGGCTGTTTGATGTGGCGGCGCTCAACGCCATGCATACCAAAATGCACAGCATGCTCGCTGCCGTGGGCGGGCGTATCGACGCGGTGTTTTACTGCCCGCACAGCCCGGCTGAAAACTGCAACTGCCGCAAACCCGCCTCGGGTTTGTTCGAACAAATTGCCGAGCGCTACGGCATGGGCCTGGCCACCATGCCTGCGGTAGGCGACACGGCGCGTGACATGGTTGCCGCCATAGGCGCAGGCTGCACGCCGCATGTGGTGCAAACCGGCAAAGGTGCGCTCTGGCGTGGCCAGCCACTGCCAGCCGACTTTCCGCCGCAAACCATGGTGCATGCAGACCTGTCCGCGTTTGCGGACTACCTGGTGGCGCGCAGCTAGCGCCCTTTCAATTGCCTAGCCCCTGTATGTCTTTCATCCGCTCGGTCTTGCACATGCTGTGGATGATGCTCACGGTGGTGCCTTTTGCGTTTGCGATTTTGGGCGCCTCGATTTTTATCCGGGGCAATCCGCTATGGGCCATGGCACGCGCCTGGTTGCGTACGGCCATTGCCGGCGCGCGTGTCATTTTGGGCATCCGGGTGCGCGTCAGCGGCTGGGAGCATTTGCCCACCGGCGAAAACAGTGCCGCCGTGTTGCTGGTCAAACACCAATCCACCCTAGAGACTTTTTTACTGCCGTCGCTGATGCCGCACCCGCTGGCTTTTGTGTTCAAAAAAGAGCTGCTCTATGTGCCGTTTTTCGGCTGGGCCATGAGCCGTTTGGACATGATTCACATCGACCGCAGCCAGCGCTCGCAGGCCTTTAACAAAGTGGTGTCGCAAGGCCAAGAATTGCTGGCCCGGGGAGTTTGGATCATTATGTTTCCCGAAGGTACGCGCATACCGCGCGGCGAGAAGGGCGTGTACAAATCGGGGGGTACGCGCCTAGCGATCGAAACGGGTGCGCCGGTGTTTCCCATCGCCGTTAATTCGGCTCGCGTTTGGCCGCGCAAAGCCTTTGTCAAATACCCCGGCTTAGTGGACGTATCCATAGGCCCGGCGATAGATAGCACAGGCCGCAGCCCGGATGAAATGATGCGCGAAGTAGAGGCCTGGATCGAGGCTGAAATGCGCCGTCTGGACCCGGACGCTTACCCGCCCCAAGCCTAGCGCCCCAGAGCACCCAGGCCATGCATCCCCTGCTGCGTTACACCCTGGATTTGTTTGAATCGCTGGGCACTGCGCCACCGGCAAAAACTGCGGCGCCAAAGCTGCCCGCCCGCGTACCACGCCGCGCTGCAACACCCGATACGCCCAAGGCACTAAGACCCAAAGCAGTAGCCCCCAAAGCAATTGGCTCCAGCGCAATCAGCCATAGCGCCCCGGCGCCCTTATTGACAACGGAGACGGGCTTTACCCATCCCCAAGCCACCCGTAGCTTGCGTCTGCAAGGCGTGCAGGTGGCGTTTTCGCTGGTGCGTGCGCGCCGCAGCAGTATTGGCATGAGCATAGGGCCCGATGGTTTAAGCGTGCGGGCGCCGCGCTGGACCTCGCTACCGGAAATTGACCAGGTTTTACAAGCGCGCGCCGAGTGGATTGTGCGCAAATTGCACGAAAGCCGCGAACGGCATACGCAATTACTGCAAACCCGTATCGACTGGTGCGATGGCGCGGTGTTTCCATTTCTTGGCGGCTTGCTGCGCTTGCGCCTGGACCCCTCGCATGGTTTTAGCGCAGTGGGCGCGGCCTTGGCAGAGGCGCATTGTGATCAAGACGGACCGCTGCTGCGCGAGTTGCGCATTGCGCTGCCTGTGGACGCCAGCGCTGCGCAAATTCGCGATGCCACGCAAGCTTGGCTGATGCGCCAGGCCAAGGCCTTGTTTGAAGAGCGGCTCAATCACTTCGCGCCGCAATTGCAAGTGCGCTGGACGCGCTTGTCGCTGAGCAATGCCGACAAACGCTGGGGCAGTGCCAAAAGCGACGGCTCGATTCGCCTGAACTGGCGCTTGATGCATTTTGAATTGCCGGTGATCGACTATGTGGTGGCGCATGAGCTGAGCCATTTGCGCGTCATGAACCACAGCCCGCGCTTTTGGCAAACCGTGGGTAGCGTGATGCCCGACTACCCGCAGCAGCGCAAAAAGCTCAAAGACCCGACTGCGCCACTGTGGTGAGCAGGCACCTTAGGCCGCCAGGCTAAAGCGGTACACGCCATCGGCGCCCAGGCTACGCCGCAGTTTTTTCTGGAACCACAGCATGTGCAAATGGGCTACCGCCTCGCCCATGGCAAAGGTCATTTGGTGCAAATCCAGCGCCCGGGTGAACAGCACCGGCACCACATCGCGCGCGCTTTGCGGCCCGGTGGCGCAGGCCTGCATGACATCGGCCAGGCGATCCCGGTGGTGGGTGTGCAATTGCGCGATGCGCACATGCAATCCCCTAAAAGGCTTGCCGTGCGCCGGTAGCGTCAAGGTATCCACTGGCAGCGGTTTGAACTTGTCGATGGAATCCAAAAACAGCTTGAGCGCATCGGCCTCGGGCTCTTGCTCATAGACGCTCACGTTCGTGGAGATGCGCGGCAGCATCATGTCGCCGCCGATCAGTACTTGCAAGTCATCGCAGTACAGCGCAATATGTTCGGGCGCGTGGCCGTAGCCGCTGATGCAGCGCCAGCTACGCCCGCCGATATCGAGCACTGTGCCATCCATCAGCCGGTGGTAGCTGTCGGGGATGGAGGGCACCAGGTTAGGAAAGTAATTGGTGCGCGCGCGCACTTGCTCCACCGAGCCTTCGTCGTTCATGCCATGCGCCGCAAAGTAAGCCGCTGAGCGTTCGCCGCCAAAGCCGTTGGCGCCCATGCAGGCAAAGCGTGCCACCTGGTAGTCGGCGGCGCTGATCCACAAGTCCACTTTCCAGCGCTCGCACAGCCAATGGGCCAGGCCGATGTGGTCCGGGTGCATATGGGTGCAGATCACGCGCAGGATGGGCAGGCCTTGCAATTCGTTGGTAAAAATTTGTTCCCATTGGGCCTTGGCTTCATCGCGGTGGATGCAGCAGTCCACCACGCTCCAGCCCTGCACCGGGCCGTTTTCGCCGTCCATGCAATCGCGCAACAGCCAGAGGTTGATATGGTCTAGCGCAAAGGGCAGCACCATGCGTACCCACAAAATACCGGGCGCCACTTCAATGCTGCCCCCAGGTGCCGGCAGGGCATTACTTAGGGGATAGTGCAAGTGGGATTCGAGGGCGTTCATGGCGGGGGCTTATGGTTCATAATTGACGTTTACGTAAACGTCAACCGTGGATTCTAGACAGCATGGCATTGCGCCTGTGTCGCATTGGTTTGTATCTTGCACCTCGCCCCTTTGTTGCCAACGACTATGAGCAGTACCTTCAGTATCAGCGACCTGTCGCGAGAGTTTGATCTCACCACCCGGGCCATTCGTTTTTACGAAGACCTGGGCCTGTTGCAGCCCGCGCGCACCGGGCCGGGCGGGCGCAACCGGGTCTATAGCGTGCGCGACCGCACCCGCTTGAAGCTCACCTTGCGCGCCAAACGCCTGGGCTTGAGCCTGACCGAGGCCAAGGACATCATCGACACCTACGAAAGCCCGCGCGATACCGGCATGCAGCTGACCAAGTTTTTGGAAGTGCTGGACATACACCGCAGCCGCATCGAAGAGCAAATGGCCGATTTGCAGGCCAATCTGGACGAGATCAAAGTGCACCAGCGCGAAGCGCGTACCCTGTTGGGCAAAGTGGCCGCCAGCGCGCCCAAAAGTAAAAAACCCAAAGCCCAGGCTGCGCATGTCCGTTGATACTGCTGCCCAGGTCGCGCCCTATCCCGCGCTGTGGGAGCGCATTGCCAACAGCCTGGCGCGCCAGGGCATGTCGCGGGCCATGGGCGTGCGCCTGCTGCGCGCTGAGCCCGGTTGTGTGGAGTTGGCCCTGCGGTATTCGGACTCAGTGACGCAGCAGCAAGGCGGCTTTCATGGCGGCGCTACCGGCATGCTGGCCGACATCGCTGGCGGCTATGCCGCGCTCACGCTGGCACCCGATGGATTGGAGGTCACCACGGTGGAATACAAAATTAATTTTTTGGCGGCTTTTAAAGATGGGGAGTTGCGGGCTACCGGTAAAGTAGTGCGCGCCGGTAAGCGGGTGACGGTGGCTGCGGTAGAGGTGCTGCATGTGGATGCGCAAGGGCACAGCAGTCCGTGTGCGCTGATGCAGCAAACCCTGACCACCGTGCCCGCCAGCGCGTGAACCATTTTTCTTAGGGGATAAAAAAATGACATTACCAGGGCTGGACTTTCAACTAGGCCAAGACGTGGATGCGCTGCGCGAAGCGGTGCATGCTTTTGCGCAAGCCGAAATCGCGCCGCGCGCCGCCGCGATCGACCGCGACGACCAGTTCCCCATGGACTTGTGGCGCAAGATGGGCGATCTGGGCGTGCTGGGTATCACGGTGGAAGAAGAATACGGCGGCGCGGCCATGGGCTACCTGGCGCACATGGTAGCCATGGAAGAAATCTCGCGCGCCAGTGCGTCGGTGGGTTTGTCCTATGGCGCGCACAGCAATTTATGCGTTAACCAAATTCGCCGCAATGGCACGCCCGAGCAGCGCCAGCGCTACCTGCCCAAGCTGATCAGCGGCGAACACGTGGGCGCCCTGGCCATGAGCGAGCCCGGCGCGGGCAGCGATGTGCTGTCCATGAAACTGCGCGCGCAAGACAAGGGCGGTTACTTCGTGCTCAACGGCAGCAAGATGTGGATTACCAACGGCCCGGATGCCGACACTTTGGTGGTTTATGCCAAAACCGATCCAGAGCTAGGCGCGCGCGGCGTGACGGCGTTTTTGATTGAAAAAAGCATGCCGGGTTTCTCGGTGGCGCAAAAATTGGACAAGCTGGGCATGCGCGGCAGCCACACCGGCGAGCTGGTGTTTAACAACGTGGAAGTGCCGCTGGCCAACGTGCTGGGCGGCATTAACAACGGTGCCAAGGTCTTGATGAGCGGCTTGGACTATGAGCGCGCGGTACTGAGCGGCGGGCCTTTGGGCATCATGCAAGCGGTGATGGACAACGTCATGCCCTATATCCACGAGCGCAAGCAGTTTGGGCAAAGCATTGGCGAGTTCCAGCTCATTCAAGGCAAGGTGGCCGATATGTACACCGTGCTGCAAGCAGGTCGCTCGTTTGCGTATATGGTGGCAAAAAACTTGGATTCACTGGGCACCGAGCATGTGCGCCGCGTGCGCAAAGACTGCGCCAGCGTGATTTTGTGGACCGCCGAAAAAGCCACCTGGATGGCCGGCGAAGGCGTGCAAATATTTGGCGGCAATGGTTATATCAATGACTACCCGCTGGGCCGTTTGTGGCGCGATGCCAAGCTGTATGAAATCGGCGCTGGCACCAGCGAGATTCGCCGTATGCTCATTGGTCGTGAATTGTTTTCCGAGACTGCTTAAACCTGCTTGCGCACCGCAAAATTTGTATGACCCAGCTAGATGATTTATTTGCCCGTAACCGCACTTGGGCAGCCGAAATGGAGCGCAAGCAGCCGGGCTTTTTTACTGGCCTGACGGCCCAGCAAAAGCCGCGCTATATGTGGATTGGCTGCTCGGACAGCCGCGTGCCAGCCAACCAGATCATCGGCCTGGCGCCGGGCGAGATTTTTGTCCACCGCAACGTGGCCAATGTGGTGGTGCATTCGGATTTGAATGCCTTGTCCACCATCCAATTTGCCGTAGAGCGCCTGAAGGTACGCGATATTTTGCTGGTCGGCCACTACGGCTGCTCGGGCGTGCAGGCGGCGCTCGAAGGCGCGCGCATCGGCCTGGCAGACAACTGGCTGCGCCATATCCAGGACGTGCGCGACCGCCACCAAACGCTGATTGACGCCGCGCCCGAAGCTGCGCGCGCCAACATCTTGTGCGAACTCAATGCGGTGGAGCAAGTGCTCAACGTAGCGCAAAGCACGGTATTGCAAGACGCCTGGGCGCGCGATCAAGAGGTGACCTTGCATGGATGCGTCTATGGCCTACACGACGGTTTACTCAAAGATTTGCAAATGCATCTGGGTGGCAAAGACGATATTGCCGCGATCTACCGCGCCGCGATTGCCGCCATCGCCGCCGCACCGCGCTAACCGGATACCGCCATGTTTCCCACCCGACTGGACTCGCCGCTGGCCATTGATATCGCCAAAGCGATGATGGACGGCTTTAACCGCCACTACCGCTTGTTTCGCACCGAGTCCGCGCGCGCCAAACACCGCTTTGAAACCGCCGACTGGCACGGCCAGCAGCGCGCGCAGCGCGAGCGCATCGAGTTTTATGACTTGCGCGTGCTGGAATGCTCCAACCGGCTAGAGCGCGAGTTCAAGGCCGGTGAGCAGCCCATGGAAGTCTGGCAGCAAGTGAAGCTGCTTTACATCGGCCTGCTGGTGGACCACCACCAACCCGAGTTGGCCGAAACGTTTTTTAACTCGGTCACCACGAAAATTTTGCACCGCAGTTATTTTCAGAATGACTTTATTTTTGTGCGCCCTGCGGTTAGCACCGAATACATAGAAAACAGTGAAGCGAATGCGCGGCCCACCTATCGCGCCTATTACCCCACCCGCGAAACTATGCAAGCCACGGCGCTGCGCATGGTGCAGGACTTTGACCTGCGCCTGGGCTTTGAAGATTTGGAGCGCGACACGGCACTGGTAGCGCAAGTGATGCGCGAGCAACTAGGCGACTTTGCTTTGCGCGCTAACTTCCAAGTGCAGGTGCTGACGGGCTTGTTCTTTCGTAACAAAGGTTGCTATATCGTCGGCAAGCTGATCAATGGTTTTCAGGAGCTGGGTTTTGCCCTGCCGGTGTTGCATGGAAAAACCGGGCTGCTACGTATCGACGCGGCTTTGTTTGGCGAAGACGATTTGTTGATGCTGTTTAGCTTTGCGCGCGCTTACTTTATGGTGGACATGGAAGTGCCCTCGGCCTATGTGCAATTTTTGCGCAGCTTAATGCCGCGCAAGCCGCGCAATGAAATCTACAACGCCTTGGGCCTGGCCAAACAAGGCAAGACGCTTTTTTACCGCGACTTTTTGCACCACCTGCGCCACTCCACCGATAAATTCCGCATCGCACCCGGCATCAAAGGCATGGTCATGCTGGTGTTTGACCAGCCTAGCTTCCCCTATGTGTTCAAAGTCATCAAAGACTTTTATCCACCGCCCAAAGACACCTCGCGCGAGCAAATCAAAGGCAAATATTTGCTGGTCAAGCAACACGATCGGGTCGGGCGTATGGCCGACACGCTGGAATACAGCGGTGTGGGCTTTCCCTTAGATCGTTTTGAGCCGGAGTTGCTGGCCGAGATCGAAAAATTTGCGCCCAGCCAATTGCAAATAAATACCCGCAGCGATGGCACCCAGGAAGTCATCATCAAGCATGTTTACATCGAGCGGCGCATGATTCCGCTCAACATCTATTTGCAGGAAGCCTTTGATGCCGGTGGTGCCGATGCATCCAACACCTCGCCCAACGCCGAGCGCGCACGCGGGCAGATTGCGCGCGGCGTGGTGGAGTACGGCAATGCCATCAAAGACCTGGTAGCGGCCAACATTTTCCCCGGCGATATGTTGTGGAAAAACTTCGGTATCACGCGCCATGGCAAGGTGGTGTTTTATGACTACGACGAAATCGAGTACATCACCGATTGCAACTTCCGCCGTGTGCCACCCCCGCGTAACGAAGAGGACGAAATGTCTGGCGAGACCTGGTACAGCGTAGGTCCCAAAGACGTCTTCCCCGAAACTTTTACGCCATTTTTATTGGGCAATCCAGCCGTGCGCAAAGTGTTTATGGAGCACCATGCCGACTTGCTGGACGCGGACTTTTGGCAGGGCCACAAAGATCGCATCGCCCAAGGCTATGTGCACGACGTATTTCCCTATGACCGGGAAAAACGTTTTGAAACCGATTGATGATGAACCCCGCTATCTGAAGGAGCACCACCATGCAAGACCCCATCGTGATTGTCAGCGCCGCCCGCACTCCCATGGGGAGTTTTCAGGGCGACTTTTCTAGCCTTGCCGCGCATGATTTGGGCGGCGCCGCGATCCGCGCTGCCGTGGAGCGCGCAGGTATTGCGCCTGATGCGGTAGGCGAAGTCTTGTTTGGTAACTGCCTGATGGCCGGCCAGGGCCAGGCCCCGGCGCGCCAGGCGGCCTTTAAAGGCGGCTTACCGCAAAGCGCGGGCGCCGTCACCTTGTCCAAAATGTGCGGCTCGGGCATGCGCGCAGCTATGTTTGCGCACGACATGTTGACGGCGCACAGCCAGGACGTGCTGGTGGCTGGCGGAATGGAGAGCATGACCAATGCGCCTTACCTCTTGCTCAAAGGCCGTGGCGGCTACCGCATGGGCCACGATAAGGTCTATGACCACATGATGCTTGACGGCCTGGAAGACGCCTACGAAGCCGGCCGCAGCATGGGCACCTTTGGCGAAGACTGCGCCGCCAAATACAGCTTCACCCGCGCCGAGCAAGACGCGTTTGCCACCGCCAGCGTGCAGCGCGCGCAAGCGGCCATTGCCAGCGGCGCTTTTGCTACCGAAATCACACCCGTCACCGTCAAAGACCGCAGCGGCGAGCGCGTGGTGAGCATGGACGAAGGCCCGGGCAAGATTAAGCTCGACAAAATCCCCGGCCTCAAGCCCGCGTTCAAAAAAGACGGCACGATTACCGCCGCCTCCAGCTCGTCGATCAACGACG